>ERZ1740058.363-NODE-363-length-36707-cov-6.535523_pt1 | contig 36707 bp, 27 predicted proteins | sample MGYA00581745_ERZ1740058 | MGnify/ENA primary metagenome ERZ1740058 (study PRJEB43018, sample SAMN04849742) | marine metagenome | isolation source: floating plastic debris | place: Pacific Ocean | collected 2008-08-30 | study: EMG produced TPA metagenomics assembly... | reverse complement strand
GTTGTTATCACGGTGCAAATTCCGCTGATATGTTGTTCTGTCCGATAATCTAAAGACGAATGCAAGATACCATAATCGGAATAAATCCCTGATGGAGAGCCCTACGATCGTGAGTTTAAACCACACATCTGCTGTTACAGAGTCTGCTACGGAGAATAACCAGGGCCAGAACGCAGACCAGAACGCGGCACTGCTTAGTGCAACCTCCTCTGTCGTAAGTTCTAGATCATGGACGATTGAAGACAGCGAAGATCTCTATCGTATTAAAGGCTGGGGTGAGCCTTATTTTGCGATTAACGCGGTGGGTAATATTACTGTTTCTCCTCAGGGCGATCGAGGTGGGTCTTTGGATTTGAAGGAGGTCGTTGAAGGTCTGAAACTGCGAGACTTTCAGCTGCCGCTACTGATTCGGTTTTCGGAGATTTTGGAAGACAGGCTAGAGCGGATTAATGCTTGCTTTGCCAAGGCGATCGCCCGCTACAGTTACAAAGGCGTTTACCAGGGTGTCTTTCCGGTCAAGTGCAATCAGCAGCGGCACATCGTTGAAGATTTGGTTCGCTTTGGCCAAGCCTATCAATTCGGCCTAGAGGCCGGGACGAAGCCGGAGCTAATGATTGCGCTAGCTAGCTTGAGCACGCCAGGGGCATTGATTATTTGTAATGGCTACAAAGACGAGTCCTACATTGAAACGGCGATGCTGGGTCAGCGGCTCGGGCAGAAGCCGATTATTGTGCTAGAGCAGCTAGAGGAAGTGGATGTTGCGATCACCACTGCAAAGCGCCTTGGCATTCAGCCCAACTTGGGCATACGGGCAAAGCTGGCCGCCAAAGGCTCGGGCCGATGGGGCACCAGTGCGGGCGATCGCGCTAAGTTTGGCCTGACTATTCCCGAAATTATTACCGTGGTGGAAAAGCTGAAAGCTGTCGATATGATCGAGAGCCTTCAACTGTTGCACTTTCACATCGGTTCTCAGGTGAATGCGATCAGTGTGATTAAAGAGGCTATGCGTGAAGCCAGCCAGATTTATGTAGAGCTGGTCAGCTTAGGGGCACCGATGGGCTACCTGGACGTGGGCGGTGGTTTAGGTGTGGACTACGACGGTTCTAAGACCAGCTCTCAAGGATCTAAAAACTACAGCGTTCAGAACTATGCAAATGACGTGGTGGCCTATGTGAAAGATGCCTGTGTGGCGAGAGAGGTCCCCATGCCGACGCTGGTGAGTGAAAGCGGACGTGCGATCGCTTCTCACCAATCTGTTCTAATTTTCGATGTTCTGGGGACCAGTGAAGCTACCCCCGAAGACCCGACACCCTATCAGGACGGCGAACATAATCTTATTCGCGAACTGTGGGACGTCTATACATCTGTTGATGCTGACAATTATCAAGAAGCGTTTACTGACGCGATTGCCTTTAAAAAAGAAGCCGCCAGTTTGTTCAACCTTAACTATCTGCGTTTGACTGAGCGTGCTCGCATAGAAAGGCTTTACTGGGGCTGTTGCAAAAAAATTGTTTCTCTTTTGCCGCAGCAAGATTATGTGCCAGAGGAGTTAGAACATCTGGAAAAGAGTATGGCTTCTATCTACTACTTAAATCTCTCTCTTTTTAAAGCTGCGCTCGATACCTGGGCGATTGGGCAGCTTTTTCCTATTATGCCTATTCACCGACTAAATGAAGAACCGACACAACGAGCTACTTTGGCCGACCTTACCTGCGATAGCGATGGCAAAGTCGATCGCTTCATTGGTCCTAAAGGCGCAAAAGATGTGCTGGAACTTCACGCGCTACAAGAAGGTGATTCTTACTATCTCGGCATGTTTCTAGTGGGGGCGTATCAGGAGACGCTGGGTAACCTTCACAATCTTTTTGGCAGCATCAATACTGTTCATATTCATCTGGCCTCAAAGGCTAAGGCTCAGCAGGGCTACACCATTGAACATGTTGTTCGTGGTAATACAACAGATGAAGTGCTCAAGCAGGTTCAATATGATCCTAAAGATATGCTTGAACAAATTCGTCGTCGCTCTGAACAAGCGCTTCAGAAGGGACAAATTACCATTGAAGAAGCTAGAAAACTAATGGATAACTACAAAGCAGGCATGGATCGATACACCTATTTGACAGAAGTATAGGCCGACTGAGCACACATGAGTCACGTGCCTCTTTATCCAACTGAGTTCTTCAACTAAGTTTTGATTACAGTTTTGATTACGTGGCTTTGTAGGGTGTGTCGCACTGCTTCAAACAAGAACAAAGTCTCTAAATTGCTTCAGGACGCTCAGCACATGATGTAAATCGTTTCCGCGATTAAGTAAAGAAAATAGAAGAGAGGGAGCCGATTATGTTCAACAATCGGTGAAAAACGTCGGATCAGCTTGTAAAGATAAGCCGAGAGAAGATAAGTTTAGCGTTGTGATCGCCCGGTCAGTTTGCAGAACCGCCAGACAAAAATCATCCCGGCGATCGCAACGCCTGTATACTGACCAATCCACAGCCCCACTGCGCCCCAGCCCACCAAAAAACACAGCGTATAGCTTGTTGTTAGCCCGACGCCCCAGTAGGCGATCGCACTCAAAATCATTGGTACACTCGTGTCTTGCAATCCATACAGCGCGTTCATCGTCACTCGTTGCACACCGTCAATAATTTGTGCAACGACCGAAATAAGCAACAGATTCATCGCCAAATTAACAACAGCAGCATTTTGAGGATCTTGCGTATCGATAAAGAGACCGATTGCGGCGGAGCGGAGAAAGTAGAGGGCGATCGCACTAAAAGAAAGAAAGCCAATCGTAGTGGCGATCGCTACAAATCCTGCTCGGCGCATTCCGATGCGATCGCCCTTACCAAACCACAGCCCTACCCGCGCAGTCACGGCTTGCGATAAACCCAGCGGCACCATAAAAATCAGCGCCATAATCTGAAAGGCAATCTGATGGGCAGCCAATACCTCAGTGCCCAAACTGCCAGCGGCATAAGCCACCGCTGCAAACAATCCTAGCTCTAACATGAACGTGATTGCAATCGGCCAGCCCACCCGCGACAGCTGCCACAAAATGCTTGCTTTCGGATGTTTCCAACCCCGCCAAAACTTGTACTGACTCAGCAGCGGATGCCGCAAAATGTAGGCCATGAAGAGTCCAAACATTAGCCACAGGCTCAACCCGCTGCCAATGCCTAGCCCTAAAAGCTCCAACCGTGGAAACCCAAACTTGCCAAAGCCCAAAACATAATTACACGCCACATTGAACAGCGTGCCAATCACCACAATCACCGTCACCACGTTGGCTAACGAAAAAGCAGAAACATAGCCTCGCAACATCGCAAAGCCCAGCGCTGGCAACACGCCTAGAGAGACAGCCGTAAAATACTGTTGAGCTAGTAGCCTGACCTCCTCCGGCTGCTGCAACAAGGCCAAAATTGGTGTCATATTCCACAGCAACAGCGTAAAAGGTATTGCCAACAACAGCGATAGCCATAGCCCCTGTCTACCCAGTCCGACAATGCGAGACTTTTCACCCGCGCCATAGGCTTCTGCTGCCAGCACACCTACCGACACCACAAATCCTGTAATCACCGACAGCATCATTTGAAACGTAGAGGCTGCGAGTCCCCCAGCTGCCAGACTGTCTGTGCCCAACCGACCCATCATAATCGTATCGACAAAGCTCACCGCAAACTGAGCTAGTTGCGCAGCCGCCAGCGGTGTTGCTAGTTTTAGAAAGGCCTTTCCTTCCGGAATTACCCCGGATTTTACTGCCCTGCTAGCTGCTTTGGCAGGCAGTATCTTAAAGGGCATTGGCAACTGCGCCACTGCGTCGTGAATCGCCTGCGCCTTCTAACAAATTTGACCCCGCAGTGGTACTTATCACTGAATGAACACCGCCAAAAAACATATTGGAGTGTTGCCATTCCACCACCTGTTCTGTGCCTGGCATATCAGATTTGGCAATATTAGCTTCCAGCCCAGGCTCCAAATGAAACATGCCATTCTCCCAATGAATGCGCGGCGCTTCCACTGCTTGTTTTAGCGGCATTTCAAAATCTAATACGTTTGAAATCACCTGTAAAATGGCCGTGCGAATGCGATTTGAGCCTCCTGATCCTAACACCAGCTGAGGTTTTCCATCTTTCAAGATCATGGTGGGTGCCATCATCGAACTCATGCGCTGACCCAGTGGCCACTGGTTAAACCCATGAGGATTTAGATCTTCTTCTCCTAGCATATTGTTCATCATGATCTGAGTGCCCGGAACAACATAAGAAGAACCTTCTCCATTAGAGCTAGTTACACTCGCCGCGTTGCCTTCATCATCCATCACGCTGATATGTGTAGTGCTGCCCCAGCGATTTAGGCCAGAACTTATCAGCGTCTTGAGTGGTTCAACATAGTTATCAATTAGGTCAGCATCAACAAACTTTTGGGCAATGTCTGGATCAAAGAGAGCGGTGTCTAGGTGCGATCGCCTAGCCACATTGGTCCATCGCATCGCTTGAGCGAGCAGCGTCAAATGTTCAACAGATCCAAACGTCATTGCCTTTAGATCAAAGCGATCTAATAGCTCTAAGCAAAAGGCAATCAGCGCGCCGCCTGCACTTGGCGGCGGATTCGTCAGCAGCTGAACGCCCCGATAGTTGACTGAGAGCGGCGATCGCTCAATCACCTGATACGCCTGAAAATCGGCCATTGTTAGATAGCCGCCTAAATGCTCATCACCTGCCTGGCAATCTCGCACAATTTGCTGCGCAATTTCGCCCTCATAAAACGCTCGCCGGGCCCCTTCATCTCCAAGCCCAGCCAAATACTCCAAAGTATCTGCAAACTTTGGCAGATGAAGCGTATCGCCCGCTTTTAATCGTTCGCCTTTGGGCGCAAACATTTGCCGAGCGCCTGCTGTTGCCATCAGAATAGTGTCTAGCAGCTCGTAGCAATAGCCTTGAAACGGACTGACGGTTAATCCCTGGCGAGCGCAGATGATTGCAGGTTCAGCAACCATTTTTAGCGGCAGACGACCGAGCTGCTTGTGAACATGCAATGCCCCCGCGAGCAGTCCGGGCACCGCCATCGACGCTTTACCTACGTGAAACTCTTGCACCGTGTCGCCAAAGTTTGCCTCAATCGGATAAAAATCTGGCCCGGAGCAGTGGTCACGGCGCCCGGGCGTCTGAGTGAAAAAATCAAAAAGGGTGTTCTGCCCATGCGCGGTATGGGCCAGTAAAAAGCCGCCCCCACCCAAAGAAGTCAGCGTTGCTTCTGCAACGCAAGCTGTCAATAGCGCGGCAATCGCCCCATCAAAAGCATTGCCGCCTGCCAGCAAGATCTCGCGCCCCGCTTCTGCTGTGCGCTCATGTCCGGCTGCAATTACACCTGCCATATAAAATCCTGTTCAAAATAGAACTAACGTATTACTTTTGCTGTAGAGACCCCCGTTCCCCGGACTTTTCAAGGGGTAATCCATTAGAGTAAAAGACTAAGGAAGCATAGGAAACTTTCCCGCAATGGCCATTATCGCGCTCAAAGCCTGGTATCTCAGCAACTACGAACCTATTCGTGAGCTTGAAGGGCGATCGCACGACCTTCGTCTGGCCAAAAATAGTCTGCTCAAGTCGGCGCTGCGAGCTGATTTCCTAGAAGATATTGAAGACGTCAAGCAGGCGGAATGGTTTCAGCGGTATTTAGAAGGTGATTTGGTTGAGTTTTATATAGAAGGGAGCGGGGTGTATGCGATCGCAAACATCGATCTGATCAGTCACGAAATCTACTTCGCCAAGCAAGACTCTCTGTCTAACCTTGACCCGACTATCTTTCTTAGCTACCAAACCGAGTATTCAGACTCTAGCGATTTGTTACGTGATGCACTAGAAGCGTTCATCAAAAAGTTCAACAACAAATCTCGATTGCCGCTCGAACTGGTTGAGTCTAATCGGTTGAGTCAAGGCGCAGTAAAAATCAATAGCAATTTGATGCGACAAATTAGGCGATCCCTTCTCTATATCGCTGATGGCACACCCATCCATAGCATCGACGGTACACCAACCCAGCTTGTTCCTAGCCCCAAAGTCTGTGTGGAAATGGGCTACGCTTTGCAAAGTAAACGCTCTGAGCAAATCATCCTGGCTCAGATGGAGCGCTCAGACATGCCCGGACAATTTCCCTTTGATACCCCTACACAAAACCGACTAAGCTTCGAGAAAAAATCTGAGCTGACAAAAGCGCTGCCTCAGCTTCTACAAGAGCGGTTACAGCGATTCAACCTTACTTGATGAGCGATTTGACCTTGCTTGCTTAAGGGCTCAATAAGGGCGAAGGGAGAAATATTCAAGAGGAAATATCAGACATCTCAACGGGAACGTATGGGGAAATTGCGCAACTCCGGCTGTTTTCTGCATCGAAATGAGAGTTTTGGCATCCATCAACCCATACTAATTTGGTCATCTGACTCGTTATCTGAGGCCCTTTGAAACCATGCCGAGAACTCCCAGCGAATATATTGTCCATATGACCTTCGATGGTGGGCACACCGAGCAGGTTCGCTTCACCACCATTCAAGATTTCCAAAAGTGGTACAGCGCTGAACTTATGCCTAAAGCTACCGCTGAAGAATTTATCAATGTCCCTATTCCCAAAATCAACCCTGGCGAATACATGGTCATTCGCCCCTCCCGCGTCGCCGCCATTCGTGTAGAGCCTATATTCAGCTCCAGCGTAGAAAGGTATTAGCGAATCTAGATAACCCAAAAGCCCAGCCTATCGACTCTGAAAGGCTGGGCTTTTCCCACTTAGCCTTACTCGTCTAAAGTTCTCCTGTAATAGGTCATAGATTTGCCCTATGAAACTCTGTGAAGTAGAGCTACGTCGAGACCTCACCTCTCAATTTTACAACACTTATAAATACGCCAATGGTCATGCTTTTAGGGCTTTGAGCTGTTTTTAATGAGTATAAGCTGCTCAATTGACTGGCTACCCTCTAAAATCTCTAGGATAAGTTTTGGGTTAAGTGCCTTGCGAACCTCTGTCTTGCGAACCTCCTTTAAAGCGCCTCTAAAAGTTTTTGGCCGAGCCTTTGCGTTAGCGTTCGCCATCACGCTTGCCACCCCTCTCTCTGGAAGTCTTAGCTATGCAGACGAGATGTTGGTGCCGCTGACCAGACTATATTGCCGCGATCGCAGACAGGCTGCCAGTCTGGTTGGTCAAGACACGCGCCTATTCGATACAGAATTGACTAATGGCGATCGCCAAGCCTTGCTAACGGCAATCAACCACAGTCTTGACTATCTCAGTACGCCCGGCTCTGTTGCTGAGTACAGCGATTATTCGGTTGAAGGCGTAACCCATGAGCGCGTTCGCGACAGCCTGATCAGGTTCCGCACGTTAGTAACGCAAAGTGAATCTGCTGAAGCGCTTCAGCAGGCGGTGGCCAGTGAATTCGATTTTTATCAGGCGGTTGGTCAGGACGAAGAAGGCACGGTTGCTTTTACCGGTTACTTTGAGCCTACCTATACCGCTAGCCTGACGCCTACTGAGCAATATCGCTATCCCATTTACCAAAAGCCCAACGACTTAGACCAGTGGGCAGAACCTCATCCGACGCGGGCTGACCTAGAAGGCACAGACGGATTGCAGGCTGATAAAGGACCGCTTGAGGGCCTAGAAATTGCCTGGCTACCGACTCGCTTAGAGGCCTTCTTAATTCAGGTTCAAGGATCTGCAAGGCTAGAGCTCGCCGACGGCAGTCAGCTTTCTGTGGGCTATGACGGTCGCACAAATTATCCCTACGTCAGCATGGGCAGAGCGCTAATTGACGATGGCATCATTCCAGAAGATGAGCTGACACTGCCCGTACTGCTGGAATACTTTGAGCAAAACCCTGAGGCCCTTGATGAGTATCTACCTCGCAACAATCGCTTTGTGTTTTTTCGGGAAACGGATGGTGCACCTGCAACAGGCAGTCTGGGATATCCGGTAACAGCTGGGCGCTCTATTGCCACCGATAAGTCTGTAATGCCACCTGGGGCACTGGCATTGATTAATCTACCGCTACCTCAACGAAATGATGAAGGCGAACTAGAAGCGCGCAATGCTAGTCGGTTTGTGCTGGATCAAGATACGGGCGGTGCGATCAAAGGAGCCGGGCGCGTCGATTTATTTGTGGGTACAGGAACAGAGGCGGGAGAGGTTGCTGGGCTGATAAATGACACCGGGAGTTTGTACTATTTGCTCTTAAAAGACTGAATTAGGGAATGCGTTGTGGCAATTACGTAAAACATCAGGATTTACTAATGAATTTGCGTAAGTGTACTTACTGATGCGCCCCTATGGCATTGATCACAATAAGCACAGTGTGTTCTATAGGTGTGCAGTACGTTCATGTAAACTTTGTATCAAGTCGAGTGTGAGGCCTCGTTTGTATCCCTTAGCATTTTCTTGAGGAAATAGAAAATCGTGCCACAGCCTTGTAGCCAGCCGCTTAGTACCAACCCCTTTGAGTCTTATCGAGATCCTGTCACGGGTCAATGGAAAGTTAAGTATCCAGATAGCGCTTTGTCGGTCAAGCCTCCTGCTGCTGCATCTCAGTCTATCGAAGAAAAAAAGCAGCGATCGCACTCCCCTCGTAGATGGCAAAAGCCAGCGCGTAGTCAGGAGTCCTCTCATACCCGAGTAGCGTAAATACTGGCTTTGAGCAGATTGATTTAAGGCTGCTGTCAGCGCTTTTGATACTGAGTAATAAAGCTATAAGTGTAATAAGGCTACAAGTGCCAATCGCCAACACTGGGTGTCAGCATTGTGTGCCAATGGTATGTGCGCCGATAGTATCTACGCCGATAGTATGTGTGCCAATGGTAAAGGTTAGTTCTGGGTGTTAGTACTGAGTGCTAGTACTGGGTGCTAGTACTGGGTGCCAAAGATTAGTAGCCATACGCCCATCAAAGCCAGCGCAGCGCCACCGACGGCTCGCCAGCTGATTCGTTCACCCAAGACTGCTGCCATTGGAAGTACAAACAGTGGACTGGTCGCTAACAGCGCCTGAGCGATACCTGCTGCCGTGTGTTTTAAGGCAACCTGCTGAAGCCAAATGCCGAGGTAAGTGCCAAAGAAAGCGGCGATCGCCACCGCGCCTAGTAAACGGGGTGAACGGAGAGAGTCGATCGCGCTTTTCCACCTAAGTCTTTTCAATTTAGTATCTTGGGCGGGTTCTATTCTGAAAAATGCCAGCACACTCATCAGCAATAGACCTGCCGATAGTCTGGTTAATCCACTCCAAAGTGGAGATACGGCTGTTTCGGCCAGCGCTGCCCTCGATAACACTGCCCCAGATGCTTGGCAAAATGTGGCTAGCAGCGCAATTTTTATCCCAGCACCTGTTTTTTGAGCCGTTGTTCCAGGCACGCGTTCGCTAATTACCCAGGCAATTCCAATTAAGGTGAGCGCAATGCCCGCTACGGCAGAAAGAGAAAGTTGCTCTCTAAGAAATGCCCAGGCTAATACAGCGGCCATGGGGGGCGCTAACGTTTCTAATAGCAGTGCTCGCCTTGCGCCCAGCGTATTGATGGCTGAAAAGTAGGCAGTGTCTCCTAGCCCGATACCCAGAGCACCGCTTATCGCCAGATATACAATGGCATCTGTCGGTAAATCGGGTAAGCCTACTGCATCAGTGCTGAGGTGGGTCTGAAGTAAAAGCGTGATAACCATCATGGCGATCGCAAATGCTCCTTTCACAATATTTAGCACCAGCGGCGAAAGCCTTTGTCCCAGCCTGCCAAACATCAGCGTTGCAGCCGCCCACAAGAAAGCTGCTAGCAGCGCAGCGCCCTCTCCCAAAAAAGGCCCTCCCCCAACCGCACGGCCTGTCGTTACTACATCCGTCATACACCGAGACTCCTTAAACCTCTAGAATAGAGCCCTAGACGACACCGTACTGGTCCGAATGACCCTGCAGACAAACCCGCTTACCTTAGACGAGCTACAGTCACTGCGATCGCAGCTCTCACATCTACACTCGCCATTGACCATCGGCAGTGTGACGGTGAACAGCCGCGTGTTGCAATCTCCGCTGTCCGGCGTCACAGATAAAGTCTTCCGTCGTCTGGTCCGCCGCCATGCGCCCGCTTCGATGATGTACACCGAAATGGTCAGCGCAGCCGAGTTGCATCACCTCCGCCAACTGCCTCAACTCATGGATATCGATCCAGGCGAGCGGCCTATTAGCATTCAGCTATTCGATCGCCGCCCAAATTTCCTTGCTGAAGCTGCTCGTAAAGCGGTCGATCAAGGCGCTGACACTATCGATATCAACATGGGCTGCCCGGTGAATAAAATCACCAAGAACGGCGGCGGTTCTTCTTTGCTGCGCGACCCACAGACAGCTATTGAAATTGTTGAAGCTGTCTGCGTGTCGGTGCCGGTCCCTGTGACGGTTAAAACAAGAATTGGCTGGTCAGACGACGAGATTAACGCGGTGGACTTTGCACAAAAGATGGAAGCAGCTGGCGCTCAAATGCTGACCTTACATGGTCGAACGCGTGCGCAGGGATACAACGGTAGCGCCAGCTGGGATTGGATTGCTCGGGTAAAAGCGGCGCTCAGCATTCCGGTGATTGCCAATGGGGATATTTTTTCTGTAGACTCGGCGCTGCGATGTTTGGTCCAAACGCAGGCCGATGGCATTATGTGTTCTCGCGGCACGTTGGGCTATCCGTACCTCGTTGGCGAAATCGATCACTTTCTGAAAACAGGGCGGCTTAAACCGGCACCCAGCGCCGTTGACAGGCTACGCTGTGCGCGTGAACATTTAGAAATGCTGTGGGACTACAAAGGTCTGCGTGGCATTCGCCAAGCTCGTAAGCATATGGCCTGGTATGCCAAAGACTTTACTGGGGCCGCTGAACTGCGCGATCGCCTGTGCCGGGTCGAGTCTGTTGAAGCTGGCTGTCAGCTGATAGATTCAGCAATTCAAACCCTTCAAGCCAGTCCTTCTAGCTGTCTGCTATCACCAACAGCCGAAGTCGCTGTAAAATTATAAACAGGGTCGGTTTTACACCAAGGCGGCGCGCCGCGCAAGCGTGCTATAACCGTTACCTAAGTAATCATTTATCCGCTAGATCTATGTCCTACGCCAGCTATAGTTCGCCTAGAGCCGACATTGGTGAGTTGCGCCGTTTGCGGAGCCTGCTGCCTCCCGAACTTCAAAGCTGGGTGACTGTAGAGCCTGCTACTGACGTGGCCCCACCGCTTATTACCTGCGAAGAGCTGGGCCGCGACCAGGTGGAAGTCCAAATAGATTTAACTAAGTGGGAACAGCTGGCGATCGATCAGCGAAATTTACTGTTCTGGCACGAGGTTGCTCGGGTTCAAAGCGACACCATCCCTCGTGATGGCTGGGAAATGGCAGCGCTGGCGATCGGCTTGGGCGGCGCTGTGGGTGAGCTATGGGTTCAAGACGGTTTGTTACTTTTGCTGGCTCTAGGCCTCTGTGGGGTGTCCGGCTGGCGGCTGTATAAGCGTAACAATGGGCAAAAAACGCTGCAAGAAGCTATCAATGCTGATGAAAAAGCGATTACGATTGCTACTCGTTTTGGCTACACGCTGCCGAATGCTTACAAGAGTTTAGGGAGTGCGCTTAAAACGCTGATCGAGCAAACGCCTAAGAAAAAGCAGCGCGATCGCTACATCCGTCGGTTAGAAGCCTTGAAAAAGAGTGCGAATCGAGCCAAGCAGCAGGTTGCTGGTGGCGATCGCGCCCCTCGCCCCTCTTACTAAAGGACTAGCAGACTAAAGTGCTTTGGAGGTTTTGTCCTCTAACCTTGATTGGTTCAATAGCTTTGTCGCAATCAATACAGAAGCAAGCAATACAGAGAAAGCCCCCTTCTGCCGGAAGTGTAGAAGGGGGCTTTTCAGTCTAATCAGTGTTTACGCAAGCGCCGAGCTAATGGCGGTTAGTGTAGCTTGTTCATCTGAATCTTGTACGGGCTCGATTAAGCGATAACGAAGGCCAGATTCAGCCAAAATCACTCGCTGCTGTTCCAGGGTTTCGGGCGATTCATTCCCAACAACGACGAGTGGCACCCCTACCCTTTCTCGATAAGCTTCTATTGTTTCGATAGCTAGCTCAAAAGGCCCTGGCTCAAAGCAAGGATTCAGCTGTCGATCGTACTCAAACTTACTGAGCATTAGCTGGAAAGAGACGGTTTTTCTCGGATTGAAGGGCGTAGCCGTTGGGACAGATTTTGCGCGAAACGTAGGTATCATCTCAGTAAACGGTACGCTGATCGTTACCCAGGTTCCTGCTTCTGTGTCAAACCCATAGATATAGGCTGGACTATCCCAGTCTTCGCTGTTACGCAGAATAAATTTATAGCGCTGACCATCTCCCTTTACTCTTAGCTGCAGACCTGTCCAACCTGAAAAGTCAAAAGCAGGTTGAAAATTTTGCGTTCTAACAGAAGAAAACCCGCCTGAATTCGCCGTAGAAATAACGCCTGTGAATACTGCCTGCTGCATCGGTGATAGGGTAAGCCCGCTGTTCGAACTATTGTTATTCCGATTTGGCTGCGTCAGTAAAAACGCGCCTTTGCTCGTACCACCCATCACAACGTCATCTAGTTCCCCCCAAGCGGCTAAATCAGTGCTCTCCTTTGTAAAATCGAATACCGGCTGTCTGACAACCTCCGAATTTGTGCTCAGGCTGCTAGCCAATTGAGTGATTAAGGTTGAGAAATCAGACGCCTCCCAAATTAAAACGGTATCAACTCTTCGTATCTGGCTAGTCAGATCATTTTGGGTAGTCAGCTGGCTGTTGTGGGGCCTATTCGTTTGTGGTTGATCGAGAAAAATTAGCTCAACGCCTTTCAGTGCTACTCCTAGCGCCAAACGAGAGGCCTCTGGGATGTTGCCAATAACCCCAATTTTTTTCTTCCTAGCATCAAATGCCTTGCCCGAAAACGTTGGGCGATCGCCCAACCACTCCTGTACCCATCGAAAACTGCCCAAAAATGGAATTTCGCCGAAGGTATTCAGCGTCGTAAAAAATCTTACAACGTCCCACTGAGATTTGACCTGTTCAGACATAGTTACACCCGACTGTCACTTTCAATAACTTTTACAGCCCTCTCCACACTCAAAAGATAGAGCAATACCGAGTTTTTTAAAGCACCGTTGGGAATAAGTAAATAAACTCTGAAGTAACACTTATCCACCCGGAGCGAAATATAAACAAAATCTGAATACAATTTTGTCTGTGACATCCTCAAAACCCTGTCAAATATGTGGCTTTCCAAGCCGAGATTTTTCCTCCCTAAATCTGATGTTCGTAGTTACAACAAAATGTTTTTCACTGAATAGCCGGATTTATAGGTGATGTCACGGCTAACTTCATACAAAATTGACGAGTTCTCTAAAGATTAGCTGAAGTCAAAAGAATATTGCGCATCTCACCTAGAATCGGCAGCTAATCTTGATAAGACAGGCGCATCTTGGCTTCGGTACTCGTTAAAGAACAGTCCGTACCATCACGTATCTCCGATTCTGCTGCTGACTCTAAAGCAAAAGCCCCCATCAATCGCCCGCCCACAGCGAACCCAAGTACTAAGAGCTAATAAATATGCGTGTCCTTCTTTATTCTTCTAATTATTATCCTGAGCCCATTGGCATAGCCCCTCTTGTGACTGAGCTTGCAGAAGGGCTAGTTAGAAGGGGACATCAGGTGCGGGTTGTCACCGCAATGCCCAACTACCCAGAGCGAAAAATTTATCCTGGCTATCGAGGTCAGGTCTATAAAAGCGAAGTGCGCAATGGCGTAACCATCGATCGCTGTTTTGTGGCTATTCGCCCTAAGCCTGGTTTGGTAGGCAGAGTAATGCTAGACGGCAGCTTTGCGTTGCTAAGCTTTTTTAAGGCGATTAGCGGCTGGCGTCCTGACGTGATTTTATCGACGAGCCCTTCTCTGCCTGCGTGCGTACCCGTTGCGGCGACGCGGATGTTTTATCGCTGTCCTACGGTCTTAAGCTTGCAGGATATTCTCCCCGAGGCGGCTGTTCAGACTGGATTGCTTAGTAATAAGGTGGCGATTAAGGTTTTTGAGCAGCTTGAGAAGTTTGCATATGCCAGTGCCACCAAAATCGGTGTTATCACGCCTTCCTTTACGGAAAACCTGCTAGCTAAAGGGGTTAAGGCATCAAAAATTCAATGCGTTTCTAACTGGGTGGACGTTGGTTTTGTACAGCCAAAGCCTAGAGAAGAGAGCGCTTTCCGTAAGGCCCACGATTTGGAGGATAAGTTTGTTGTACTTTACTCCGGTAACATCGCCCGCACTCAGGGAGTTCGCACCATTTTGCACAGTGCTGCTCAGCTGAAAGATAATAAAGACATTCAGTTTGTCATCGTGGGTGAGAAAAGTCAGCTGTCGGAGCTGAGAGTGTTGCGTGACAAACTGAACATCGATAACGTTCTGCTGTTACCGTTTGTCGCTAGAGAAGAGCTGCCAGACATGCTGGCAGCTGCTGACGTCTCACTGATTATGCAAAAGTGTAAGGTGGTCGGTTTTAATATGCCGTCCAAAACTCAGGTCATCATGGCAAGCGGCCGGGCTATTATTGCTTCGGTGCCCGTTCATGGAGCCGCCGCTCAGGCTGTTAGAGAAAGTCAAAGTGGTTTGGTGGTTGAGCCTGAGAGCCCAACCCATCTGACTAAAGCTATCTTGACTTTGCATAACGATCTGGAGGCAACGAAGACGCTGGGAGACAATGGACGTCAGTACGCTATTGATAACTATTCTTTCCATCAGGCCTTGAACGCTTATGAAGCTCTGCTAAAGAGTGTTGTTCCTGAGCGTCAGAGATATGGCATTGCCGAACTTGCACAAGACTTCAAGAGCCCAGACCTAGAAAAAATTTAGCTGAAAAAATCTAGCTGAAAGAAATCTAGCTGAAAAAGTCTAGCTGGAGTTCTACTGAAAGTGTCGGTGTTTGGCACTACGAAAAGACATCACAGAAGAGAGAGATCACAGAAGAAAGACATCGCGGAAAGACGCCACAGAAAACCATCTTAAAAAGACGTCACCTCGGCAGCGATATTTTCTGCGCATTCAGCTGAATGGATGTGAGAGCAGAAGCTATTGCTGTCGTTTTTATAGCAAAGCCAGGATGCATTCTGACTTTGTTCGTTGAGTTGCCCATTGCTATATGACGGTTTCAGCTGACAAAAGCGTCCTAAGCAACTCGACAGAAGCTGTATATTGTCATGCTGTCTTTCCTGTTGAAACTCTCGGTTTGCCTCAATGGCCGTATAACCGCTGCTGCTACTCTGAACTGCTCTCTTCGGCGCTGCCGCTCAATTGTTGTAGTAGGCTTCCTAGCCGCTGTTGTGCCTGACCATAGGCTGCCCAATCACCACTTTGTAGCGCCTGCTGTCCTTGCTCATACGCTTCAATAGCCGACTGAACTAAATCGCCTGCTTCGTCAGGTCTAGCATTAATCGGGTTAGACGGTGGTGATGTGGTTGTCTCGGGGCCACCGAAGATGGCTTCTAGCGCTTCACTGAGCGTATTGCGCATGACGATAGTGTCTTTAAAGGCGACGATGACACGTTTTAGTTCTGGAAAAGCGCCATTATCGGCTTCTAGGTATACAGGTTCAAAGTAGAGCAAGGATTGGTCGACAGGGATCACCAGTAAGTTGCCGCGAATGACGCTAGATCCTTGCTGATTCCAGAGGGTGAGCTGTCCAGAGATATCGGTGTCTTGATCGATGCGGGCTTCTATTTGCTGGGGGCCATACACCAAGACCTGCTTGGGAAATTCATAAAGAACAAGCTGGCCATATTGATCGCCATCGCAGCGGGCGGCCATCCAGGCCACCATGTTGTCTTTGCGGGCGGGGGTAAAGGGTAAAATTTGCAAGAATTCTTCGCTCTCTGCGTTGGGTAGCCGCATGATGACAAAGTAGGGCTGCATTTGCTCTGATGTGTCTTCTGTACCCACTTGCTGGGGCAGCTGCCAGAGGTCTTCTTGGTTGTAGAACACTTCGATATCATTCATGTGGTAGGTACGATACATCTGCGCTTGTACCTGGAACAGGTTTAGCGGATAGCGAAAGTGAGCTTTCAACTCCTCTGAGGCTGACTCAATCGGTGTAAATAAGCTGGGAAATATCTTTTGGTAGGTTGTCAAAACGGGATCGTCGTTACCGATGGCATAGACGGTAAGGGTGCCGTCATAGGCGTCGATGACAACTTTGGCCGCATCGCGGATGTAGTTGGTGCCAGTTTCTACCAGATCGTTGAGCTGCGGCTGGTTGCTTAGAAGTGCCTCTACATTGCGAGAAAGTGCTAGGGGTTCGGAGTAGGGGTAGCGATCGCTCGTTGTGTAGCCATCCAATATCCACTTGAACCGACCGTCAATCAAAGCCAGATAAGGATCGCTATCGAGCTGTAGGAAGGGCACAATCTGCCGCGCTCGGTCTACGATGTGGCGGTGGTAGTGAACCTTTGAGGTCGCCGTGAAGTAGTTTGAAATCAGCGGCTTAAAAGTGCCGAATTCAAAAGCATAGGCCGATCGTCGTAGAAGCGAGCCCATAGCCACACCCCCAGCCCCATCGTAAGTGTTGGTAGCATTGCCATCATTAGAGGGATAGTCAAACTCGGTAGTGCTGGTACCGGTGTAGATGTGATGACTGGTTTCTTCGCCGTAGTATAGTCTGGGCTGATTAATGTCGATATCGACAGAAGATTCGGGCGGAATGTTTTTGACAAAGAAGGTCGGTAGGCCCTCAGGTGAAACCTGATTGACTGGACTTACCGCAACCCCATAGCCATGGGTGTACTTAAGCCGCTGGTTTACCCAGTTTTTGGCCTGAGACTGAAAGTTATCGTAGTCAAACTCACGGGCGGCGAGCATGACTTGGCGATAGTCGCCATCTAGCGTGTAGCGGTCGATATCGACATCGTGAAAGCGGTAGTAAGTGCGTAAGCTTTGCAGCGCCTGATAAGTTTTCAATAGGGTCTGATAGTCCCACAGGCGAATGTTGTCGAGGGTACCGCCGTTTTCCTGAAGGGCTTGAATCTCCAGGGTGTCTTCTACGGGAAACTCCTCTCTTTGAACATTGGCTAGTCCGTATGCCTGCCGGGTAAAGTTCAAGCTATTTTCAATAAAAGGAGCTTCTTTTTTTAGCTCATTGGGTTCTACTATTAGGCTCTGCTGAGCCCAGGGATAAACGCCACCCAAGAGTATCAAAATGCCGAAATATAGACTGAGACTGGTCAGTGGCAAGGCGAACCCGGGTCGCCATAGCGAAATCATCAGTAGGAGAGCGACGACTAGCGTGACGATAATCATCAGGTTGTAGGCCGCTAGCCGCGCATTGACGTCGGTGTAGCCAGCGCCAAATACTGCGCCACTGGCAGAATAAAGGAGGTCGTAGCGCGCGAACCAGTAGCCCAGCGCTAAGAAGAGCGCGATCGCACTCAAAAGCACACACAGATGAGCCTTTACCGGTCCGGCCAGCAGATATTTCCATCCTCGCTCTAGCCGAATTTCACCGCGAATAGCATAGATGACAAGTGCCAGTATCAGTGACCAAATCAGTAGCTCCAGGCTCTCCTGCTGAAGCCCCTGATAAAGGGGCATTCGAAAAACATAAAACCCGACATCCTGCTGGTAGATTGGGTCGGCAATGTCAAAGGCGGTCGGGTTTAGAAACTTGAGTAATACTTCCCAGGAGCCAGCGGCCTGCTGGGCAGCGCCAACCGACAGCAATACAATCAGCGCTAGGCCACCATAGACTGTCAGCCCGGGAATAATAGGGGTCCAATCGCTATTTTGAGGGACGTAGAAAGGGCGATCACGCGTTAGCCACAGCGCTAGCCAGTAGTTGCCCCACAGCACGGCTGCATAGATTAAGAAAGCGAGTACTGCGCAGAAAACGCGCCAGCCCAAGCGAAGCCTAAAGATACTGGCAAAGCCAGTGGCCTCGAACCACCAATACTCGGTCAGCCAATGAACCAGAGTGCTAGTACAAGCCAGCAGCAGCAGCCCTATGCCGACTATCCACCATAGCCACAGGCGAGGTAGAGGCAAACCGATAGTCACTGGGGCTTTAGACTGATTGGGGCGTGATGAAGTCACAGGATAATACGAGCTATGCCGTTTTATCCCAGGGTGGTTAGAACGGCTCGCTGTGAAAAGGGGCTAATAAAGTGATCATGAAGCCTGATTTGGCACTAGAGCTAGAATCGCCCCAAATATTAACCTAATTTTTCGTGACCTAATCTTTTGTGACCTAATTTTTCGTGACCTACTCTGGATACTGCTGAGATGAATTCGACAGGGAATATCGTTCGCAAGCTGAAGATAGACGCGCTTGTGGTTGAGATATATGACTCTCCAGAGGAGGTCGCACTCGCGGCTAGCTACGCTGCTCGTAGGGTTTTAGACAATACGCTAGCTCTACGGCACGAAGCCAGGGTGATTTTCGCGACGGGGCGATCGCAAAAGCAATGCCTCCACTACCTTACCGATCGCCCGAACAAGCAGCTTTGGTCGAGCATTACCGGGTTTCACCTAGATGAATATCTGGGACTAGCGGCTGAGCATCCAGCCAGCTTTCGACATTACTTTCAGCAGCATCTCCCCAGTAGGGTTGCGCTGAAGCGGTTTTATGAGCTGGATGGAGAGAGTGCCCTGCCGATAGATGTCTGCGAGGCCTATGAAAAAGAACTGCGATCGCGCCCTTTAGACCTCTGCTTTTTAGGAATTGGCAACAATGGTCATCTTGCCTTTAACGACCCTAGCGTCGCCGATTTTGACGATCCTCGATGGGTTAAGCTAGTCCGGCTAGACGACAAAAATCGACAGCAGCAGGCTAGCTCTACGGCGTTTGCCAGCATAGAAGCGGTCCCGCGATATGCGTTTACTCTGACGCTAAGTGCTATTAGCGCGGTGCTGTGCAATCTGTGTCTGGTCTTTGGTAGTCATAAGGCAGATATTGTTCATACTCTACTGATGGGGCCTATTGCACCCAGCTGTCCAGCATCTATTCTGCGCCAGATTCCGGGTTCAACGCTACTGATAGATAAAGCTGCGGCGAGCGGCTTGGCAACGTAGATGGCCTAATCGGCGGTTGTTTTTAGTAGCTTAGGCGTAGTCTAGGCTTCTTCGGGGCGAATGACCTTCCACTGCGGATGTGAAGGGCCCTGGGCATGAATTTTTTCTAGGTCGCTGAGCAGGCGCGATCGCTCTCCAGCTGATATACCCCACAAAATCTGACGGCTCTCACTGTACAGCAGCGCCAATGTTAGCCCTATGCAAAGCCCTATACCCATCCCAGCAACTCGGTTGTAGACCAGCATATAGCGGACCGCTGTCCAAGTGAAATACTGCTGCAATTCTTGTAGATCAGAACGTACCCACCATAGGCTGAGTGCGCCAACTGTAAGCCATAGCGCCAGGCATACCCACCACCAGGTTCGCATCATCGCCTGCCGAAGGGCCTCTATTTCTCTGGCCTGTTCGGCTCGTTTTTGGGCTTGCTCAGCCGTAACCTGCTCGTTTGACATTCGCTAACAACTCTATCGCAGCCAATTTGCTATGTTGCACTGGGCAAAGAATCAACGGATTCTTCAAAGTCATCGTCATCGCTGTCGAGGCTGCTGCCAGAGTCACTGCCAGAATCACTGCCTTCAGATCGACTGCGCCACCAGGCTAACAGCGTACTAGCAATAAAAATACTGGAGTAGGCACCTGCTAGAAACCCTGTGATCAGTGCCAATGCGAAAAACTTTAGCGTGCCACCGCCAAAAATGACAATACTTAGCAGGGTAAGTACGGTGGTTAGCGTCGTGTTGATTGAGCGTCCTAGCGTGTCGTTGACTGATTCGTCAACGACGGCATTGATCGGCTTATCCGGCGATCGCACGAGCGTTTCACGAATGCGATCGTAGATGACTACTGTGTCATTAACTGAGAAACCAACGATGGTGAGTAAGGCCACGATGAATAGGCTATCAGCCTCATAGCCAGTCACCAGGCTCAAGATAGAAAAAATGCCCAACGTGATCAGTAGGTCGTGAAGCAAAGCGACAATTGCCAAAATGGCATAGTCAAATTTGAAGCGCAGACTGAGGTAGGCGGCAATTAGGGCAAAGGCGACGAGCAAAGACATCAGTCCCGATGCCAGCAGCTGCCTGCCGAGCACAGGACCCACAGTGTCGTTTTTAGTGGCATTGGGATCGATTGTTCCAATCGCTTCGCCCAAGGCTAGCTGGAGTGCATCTCGCTGATCTACATCCAGATTACGGGTGCGCACTACCACCGACTGCTGTGCCTCGCCAAGCAGTTGAATGCTGCTACCAGGCAAGTCTTGATCATCTAGCACTGCGCGAACTTCAGAGATCTCGATGGGTTCAGCGCAATTGGCCGCATCGCTACAGTCGCGGGCTAGCTGCAGACGAGTACCCCCAATAAAATCGAGGCTAGGCTTGACCGGTGCGCCGTACTGCTGCCATGAAAACGCCATTGAGGCGATCCCAACGGCGATGATAGCCGCGGAGATACACCACCAGAGGGTCCTTTGCTTAATGACGTTGATTTTCATAGGTTAGTAAATGGCAAGTTATTATGCACACGAGTGACGGGTTAAGTGGCTGATGGGGATTGTCTTTGCTGTAGGCCATAGTCACCTGCAAAGATTAACTGTAGCGATCAAGTAACTGTAGCGATCAAGCGCTGTCTGTTTTTAGAAAGAACGCTTGTTTTTAGAGAGAAAAGTCTGACGTGGGAGCTACCGAGTGGGGCTACCGGGTACTACTGAGTATTACTGGGCACTGGGCGCTGCTCTTTTTTTAGGAATTGCATCAACGCCTGGGCAAAAGAGGTCGGGTTTGCGAAACTGTGGGAATCCGATCGCAAAGAACATCAGCGTCCGACTACAGCTGACAGCTGTGAACATGCTGATAACGACCCCAATGGCTAGGGTGAGTGCAAAGCCGCGAACGAGCCCAGTGCCTAAGAAAAACAGTGCGCCGCAGGCAATCAGCGTCGTGACGTTGCTATCTAAAATACTGGAGAATGCTCGGTAGAAGCCAGATTCAACAGAGCGATAGAGGGTCTTGCCAGCGCGGAGCTCCTCGCGAGTTCGCTCGAAGATCAGTACGTTGGCATCGACTGCCATACCGATACTTAAGATGAAGCCTGCAATACCAGGCAGGGTCAGGGTAACGCCGAGTAAGTTATAAGCAGCCCAGGTCAAAATGGCATAAACCACGAGGGCTATATCTGCCAAAACGCCGGGTAGGCGATAGTAAACTGCCATGAAAACAAGTACAAGTGCGAGCCCTAGCAGCGCTGCGTACAGGCTACGCTCCACGCTGTCTCGTCCTAGCGTCGCGCCGACGGTACGGTTTTCGACAATTTCTACCGGCAGTGGCAGCGAGCCGCCGCGCAGCTGCACTTCTAACTCTTGGGCAGCTGTGCTGTCAAATCGGCCGGAAATGCTGGCCTGACCGCCTTCGATGCCGTTCGCAGCGTACTCAACGCTGACGCTGGGCGCACTGATCAGCTGGTTATCGAGAAAGATACCGAGACCACGGCCAGTGCCAGCAATGTCGCGGGTCAGATTAGCAAAAAGCTGAGCACCCTCTGAGTTAAAGGAGATATCGACCTGCCAGACGCCGGGTGGCGCGTTGGGCATAGGACCTGCGATCGCATTTCTCAATTTATCGCCAGTCAGGTCTGACTCAGCAAACAGTTCTAAAATATCAGCCTGGGTTGCTTCAATCTCGGCCTGATTGGCTTCTATCGCTTCAGGATCGCCGCCCTCTTCAACCAACGCTAGCTGTTCGCGTAGCTGCGTTTGTGCTACCGACTGCAAGGCTAGCAGCTCGCCTTCTGTCTCGGGCTTTTGGCTGCGGAACTCTAGCTGAGCAGTGCCGCCAAGGACCCTCTCAGCTTTTTCGGGATCGCTGACACCCGGTAGCTGAATTGAAAGCTGATCTTGCCCCACGCTTTGAACAACGGCCTCTGACACGCCCAGTCCATTGACTCGATTTTCGATGACGGCCTGTACGGCTGCCAGCTCGCGTTCGCCGACATTGGGAATGTCTTCTGTGGGCTGCACTTGCATCGTCAGCTGAGTCCCACCGCGCAAATCCAGACCCAGCTGGGTTGGAATCTGCACAATGATGACGATTGCGGCAATCACCAAAGCCAGCAGCGAGGCGAGTATTAAGCGTTGCTTACCCATAGAATCCATTTTGTATACAGGGTGAAATTGACTCCCCGGTGCAGTTAAGTATCCTAATACCAAATTGCCTCAATCGCAGGTGATCGAGGCAAAAAGGTTGAGAACTTTTGATGTATCTTCTGACGTGTTTTCGTCTTTATAGTCTGCCTTGCATGATTTTCTCGACGGCTTCCTCGATTTGCGCGGGTTGCACAATGGTTAAGTCTTCCAGGCCTTTATTGTAAGGGGTTGGAATGTCTTGTGAAGACAGGCGAATGACTGGACCATCAAGCTCATCGAAGAACCGATCGTTAATAGAGGCAATAATTTCAGCGCCAATGCCACCGGTTCTCATGCATTCTTCGACGATAACAACCCGATGCGTTTTCTTGATGGAGGCACCAATGGTGTCGTAGTCAATTGGCTTGAGCGAAATCAAATCGATGACTTCGGGATCGTAGCCTTTTTTCTCTAAGGCTTCTACCGCTTTCATCGCGTGATAGCGCATCCGAGAGTAGGTCAAGATCGTTACGTCTTTGCCTGTTCGTACCGTTTCTGCTTTATCTAAAGGCAGGATGTACTCATCGTCGGGTAAGTCCTCTTTGTTGAAATACAGCAGTACGTGCTCAAAAAAGAGGACAGGATTATCATCGCGGATCGCTGCTTTGAGTAGGCCCTTTGCATTACGAGGCGTTGAGCAGGCGACAATTTTTAGGCCAGGTACGGCTTGAAAGTAAGCCTCTAGCCGCTGAGAGTGCTCTGCGCCGAGCTGAGAGCCAACGCCACCGGGCCCGCGAATGACCACTGGAATCTTGAAGTTGCCACCGGAGGTATATCGCAGCATGCCAGCGTTATTAGAAATTTGATTGAACGCAAGCAGTAAAAAGCCCATGTTCATGCCTTCGATAATGGGCCGCAGGCCAGTCATAGCTGCGCCGATGCCCATACCGGTAAAGCTGTTTTCCGCGATCGGCGTATCCAGTACGCGCAGCTCGCCGTATTTCTCGTACAGGTCTTTGGTGACTTTATATGAGCCGCCGTATTGACCGACGTCTTCGCCCATGACCATGACGGTCTGGTCTCTAGACATTTCTTCGTCAATAGCCTCGCGAAGCGCGTCAAATAAAAAGGTTTCTGCCATTGGGGGAGCGTTGATAGTTAAAAGTTAAAATGTTCGCGGAGCGTTTTCGCGAGAGAAGTCTAGAAGAAGCGGCGATCTAGTCTTCAGCCTAGTCTTCAGCGAAAATATATTTGTATAGCTCTGCCGGATGGGGGTCTGGGCTTTCTTCGGCGAAGGTCAAGCAGTCTTCGACCACGTCAGTGATTTTGTCGCGGATCGATTTGAGGTCGGTTTCGCTGGCTAAGTCTTGCTCTAGCAGGTAGGCTTCAAATCGTTTGATGGGATCGCGATCGCGCCAGAACTTCTTTTCAGCGGGATCTCTCAATTCATCAGGATCTGCCACAGAATGTCCGCGATAGCGATAGGTCAAACATTCTAATAAAGTTGGCCCTTCGCCTGCTCTCGCTCGCTCAACGGCTTTCTTTGTCGCAGCTCGAACTGCTAGCACGTCCATTCCATCAACTTCGTAACCAGGCATCCCGAATACGCTGGCCTTTTTATAAATTTCAGTTTGAGAGGAGGCTCGCTCGTGAGCCATCCCAATAGCCCACATATTGTTTTCCACCACAAAAATAATGGGCAGCTTCCATAGCGCTGCCATATTTAAGCATTCAAAAAACTGACCGTTGTTTGTCGTGCCATCCCCAAAAAAAGCCGCTGTTACCTGATCTGCCCCGGCATCGCCCATCGCCTCTTTGCGATAGCGAGTTTGAAACGCGGCTCCCAGCGCGACCGGAATACCCTCTCCGATAAAAGCAAAGCCGCCTAGTACGTTGTGTTCTTTCGAGAACATATGCATAGAGCCGCCACGGCCCTTACTACAGCCCGTTTCTTTGCCAAACAGCTCGGCCATGACTTCTCTGGCCGGAACGCCCGCACTTAGAGAATGAACATGGTCACGGTAGGTACTACAGACGTAGTCATCAGAGCGCATCGCTTTGATCACGCCGGAGGCCACGGCTTCTTGACCGTTGTACAAATGCACAAACCCCTTGACCTTACCGCGCTGATAGAGCTCAGCACATTTATCTTCAAAATAGCGCCCCAACACCATATCTTCGTAAACGACAAGGCCCTCTTCCTTTGTCACCTGAGGAGAGGTTGCCTGAAAGGTCGGCAGCGGTCTTTCCTGAACCATAAGTTGTGTCCGTGTTCTAGCAGCTCTTAATATTTTCTTAGGTAATCGCGTTTTATCATAGCCTGCTTCCACCTCAAAATAGCGGCCAAATCTGTAAAAGACCCGATGGGTAAGATTCTTCTATCCGTGTTTTGTCCGTGTTTTGATGGCGTATTGGTATCGATTCGCTGACGGTCAGACCCGTGATGATGAATCGGTGATGCTGTCGCTTGACAAATAATCAATTGCACTTGAAGCTGTGCGCACGCTCAATAGTCTGATTAGTTTGTATATTTAAAGTTGAAAAGAGTGCAGATAAGGCTTGCTCTCATCTGCCTCTGACTGCTCGGTTAACTGCTGAGGCTGACTGTTATGGGCTGACTGCCAACGTGCTGCATTAATAGCAATTTTTTATGCCTAAGCGCGTTTGTTCACAAGCAGTTTTTGGGCAGTTCTTAGCTAGTTACTTTGGGTAGATATTTTGCTTTTCTTGGAATTTTATTCAGGAACAATGATAAGGTGTCCCTCAAAATCACGCTAGCAGCTCCCTCTACGTCTGAAAAATTTTATGTAGAGGATCTTTCAAGAAAGCAGTTGGGTAAAAAGCAGTTGGGTAAAAGTAGTGCGCTGAAGAAGTGAACGCTTGCCTTTTTAAGCAAGGTTAAGATCTTCTTTTGAGTTGGTTCGAGAACAAGATTGATTTAATGGCTGGGGATACAAAGAGTGCGAATTCCGCTGGACTACTATCGAATTTTAGGGCTACCGATTCAGGCAACGGCTGAGCAGCTCAAACAGTCGCATCGCGATCGCACCCTTCAAGTCCCAAGGCGCGAGTACTCAGAGCTGGCCATTGACGCTCGCCGTCAGCTGTTAGATAAAGCCTACGACGTGTTGGGCAACAGTGCTCGACGAGCGGAATACGACCAAGAATTTTTGAGCAAAACCAAAAGTGGCAACAGCGCTGGTGAGGTGGACGACCTTGAAAATCCTGATGCCAACGTCCCCACCATTCAAATCGAGAATCATCTGCTAGTAGGTGCACTGCTGATTCTATTGGAGTTAGGTGAGTACGAACTGGTGTTACGCCTGGGACGCCCCTACATCAAGCGTGATGCTAGTACCTTAGAAGGCAAGCAGCTCAAAGAGCAGGCTGCCCTGCCCGATATCATCTTGAGCCTGGCTGTAGCCTGCCTGGAGTTAGGCCGAGAAGAGTGGCAGCAAAACCACTATGAACATGCTGCTGAATCTTTAGAAATCGGCCGAGAGCTGCTTTTAAAAGAAGAGCTGCTGCCCGTTTTGCGAGCTGAAATTCAGGCAGACCTATATAAGCTGCGTCCCTATCGCTGTTTGGAACTAATCGCCAGACCCCTAGATCAGCATCAACCCAGGCAAGAAGGCATTGGCCTGCTGCGTGCGATGCTTCAAGACCGGGGCGGGATTGATGGCGCCAATGACGATTTGTCGGGCCTAGGCGTCGACGATTTTCTCCGGTTTGTTCAGCAGCTGAGAGGCTACCTGACTGCTGCCGAACAGCAGGAAGTGTTTGAAGCTGAAGCGCAAAGGCCTTCAGCGGTTGGTACTTACCTGGCGGTTTATGCGTTGCTTGCTCGTGGTTTTGCGCAGCATCAGCCAGCGCTGATTCGCCGTGCTAAGCAAATGCTTTTGCGCCTGAGCGGTCGTCAAGATGTTCACTTAGAGCAGGCCGTATGCGCAGTTTTGTTGGGGCAAACAGAAGAGGCCAGTCGCGCACTAGAGCTTTCCCAAGAGCACGAACCATTAGAGTTTATCCGTGAGCACTCGCAGGGCTCGCCCGATCTGCTGCCAGGGCTGTGTCTCTATGCTGAAAACTGGCTTCAGCAGGAGGTGTTCCCATTCTTTCGAGACCTCGATCAAGAGCCCGCGACCTTGAAAGATTATTTCGCCGATAGCACTGTGCAGTCTTATTTAGAGAACTTACCGCTGGAAAACGAGCGCAGCAACCGGCATGCCGCTCGCTTAGATGCCCATAGTAGTGCGCATCCCGATGCACAGACGTTGGAGACCTCTGCTGTCGCCGCACCTTACACCGCTACTGGACTCAATACACCCAGCAGCAGTGCGGCTGCGGTCGGCGCGGCTGCTGGGACTGTTGCGAGCGTCGCGGCTTCGACTAGCTATGAAACGACCTCGACGACTTTTGGGACTCCTTCTAGCTTTAGCCCACCCAGTCTAGGGAGTCGCTCAGTCCGGACAGATGTGCCTAGCACAACGGGTACAGCTGGATTTGCTGGGGGCGTTAGTATCGTTGATAAAATTTCAAAGATGTCTCCCTCCGGTCAGCTAGGTGGAGGGGCGACTAGCGGAGAGTCTCCAAGTAGCGATGGGGACGGCCGAGAAGGACTTTCTGCGCTCAGAGCACGTCGCAATCGGCGCGGCAGTTCGTCTATCAAGCCCGATCGTTTGGCGCTGGTCATTGCTGCCGGCATTCTGTGTTTGGGTGCCGGTCTTTTCTTGCTGACTAAGATTGTCAGTGCAGTGAGAGGCGGATCTTCGACGGTAACCCCAGCCCTAGAAGGAGAGCCGCTCGATATTACAGTGAACGAGCCCGCCATTGAAGTAGACGGCCTAGAAGATAGCGTGGCGGCAACTTCTGATGATGCCCAAGCGATCGCTCAAAGGACTGTTGAGCGGTGGTTAGATGCTAAGCGAGCTGCCTACAGCCAAAACTATGATGCGGCTGGTCTAGCTGACGTCTTAACCAGCGATACGCTGCGTGGCACCCAAAGCGACGTTCGTGGGCTGGAAGCAGAAGGCTCTTATTTTGAATATGCTCACAATGGTTTAAGGATAGTGTCTGTGACGCCTGAAGAGATAGAAGGTGCCGATAGTTTGACCGTGGAGGCTGAAGTGACAGAGTCAGCAACTTTTAATGACAGCCTTGGTCCTAACGATCGGTACTCTTACGGAGAGGAAGTGGTCTCTGCGACCTATAAACTCGTGCTTGAGGGAGACAGCTGGCTAATTGAAGAAATTATTCCAAGATAAAGCTCAAGATAAAGTTCTTGGCAATGTTTTTAGCAAAACATTGCCTCTAAGTGGTTGCACTGACATAATAATGAGCGTCTTTGCCTTTACTTGCCGGAATAATCTTGGTTTAGCAAGAAAATAGTTATCTACCGTGCGCTAAACTGCTGTGATTCAACTGTCGCAGCTGAAATAATCGGAGCAGGTATTAAGGGTGTTCCAAGGCTGTCGTATATCGAGGTTGGTGTCGTCACTAGAGTTGCCGGAGAACTGTTGGAGGACTACCCGTATTGATTTTTCCAATGAAATCAATGCCAGTTGTTATATCCTGACTAAGTTTCGGGCAACTTCTAATCGGGAGTGATCGACTTAGTGGTTTGCTTAGGAGGCTTTGTGCCGTTTAAGTGACTACTCTGTTAGATTAGATTGCTCTACAGGTTCCCTTTCTGTGGTTTACCTTGAAGTGTGGACTGCTTTTCAATTGCCTATAGCAGCCACCGGTATCTAGAATTGAGTTTGCTGGTGATACCTTGATCGTTCGTAAGTATTTTTTGACAAGACCTCTGAGTGAATAGTCGCCAACGTATGCAAGTACAGAGTCCCCCAAACACCCAGCCATCTGGCCCCAAGCTAATCGATCAGCTGACGGTACCAGGAGGTCTCCCCAGTGAGTGTTCTAGAAGAGCCAAAACCCAAATCGATCTGTTACTGCTGGCTATCGAGGCCCTTGATTTGGGGGGGGCTGAAGCGATGTTAGCGTCGGCTAAAGAACTCGGGCTCGATGAAGTCGTCCGTGGCCGCGTGAATCTATGGCTACTGCGTAGTAGTAATCCGCTGCGCCGGTTTAGCCAGCGCCAGCCGATGTCTTTAGAAGAAGGTAAGGCGCTGGTCCTAATTACCTGCTTTTTGGCCCGTCGTTTGACGGTGTTAATTCGTCAGCTACTGCTGGGCTATCAGCAGTTGAGCGATCAGAACCTCTCTTTTGATCATCATTTCCGACTCTCCGATTATTTGGCTCGGTTTCGCTCTCACTTTCGGGCTCGTATGAATGCTAAGCGCTCGGGTGTGATTGCCTACAGTACGGATGAGAAGCTGAACGAGCTAGCGATTGAGCTATTGACCAAGCTCCTGTTTTGTACCGGTACAGACGGTGCAGAGCGACTCTGGATCAGTCTTTTTGATGGAGAAGTATCATGACGATTCGGCGTCAGTACCAGCTGCCCAATTGCAGCATCATTCTAGATGGCCTGAGCATTGACCCTTCTCCGGGCAGCGAAAACGTGATGTCGCTGCTAGTGAATGCGGAGTGTCGGATTAGTGGCCTAGAGCGATCGCTCAACGGTGGCTACAACTTTTTTGCTGCGCTGGTAAGAGCTGTCAGCCAATACGGCCAGGAAGTGCTCAGCGGATTTGCGCATCCGCAGGTCGTTGAAGGTGAGCCGCTACTGGTTCATATCAATCCTGGCGATGGTCCCTATCATCACTTGGTAGTACAGCCAGAGATTGCGGACTTAGGCGATGCTAGCGATGGCCGAGCGATTGATATCAAGCTATCGGCGGTACAGCTGTTCGATTTGACTGAGGCCGTTGACCAGTTTTTTGACGAGAAGCAGACGCTTCCGGAGCTTGAGCCCTCTTTGACACCGCTGGGTCGGCGGTTTGTTCGCAGTGACGAGCCGCTGAGCGATCGCGCCGTTCCGGCTGTTTTGGGTATCGGTGGCCTAGTGGCGGCTACGCTGGCCTTTGGCCTACTGCCGATGCCTGAAGTTAGAGATCCGGCACTAGAGACCCGCGAAACGATTGAATCTGTAGAAGTTGCCGATGCTGATACCGATAGGGCTGGCGCTACGCCTCCTACCGGAGAAACGCCTGAGCTAGAGGATTCAGAATCGGCCGTAGAAGTGTCTGAGCCGGAATCGAATGCGTTCGTCACAGACAGTGAGCTTACAGACAGTGAGCTTTCAGACAGTGAGCTTTCAGACGGTGAGCTTTCAGACGGTGATGCCGACGAGAGCAGCGATGAGTTAGCAGGCAGTGACGCCGAGAGTCCCAATGAAGCTAATTCTGATGCTGAAGCAGAAGGTGATGAATTGGCTGTCGCGGCGGCGGGTGCAACTGAGTTTGACGAAGAGCCCTTCCTCAACAGCAGCCTTCAATTTTCAGATATTCGCCTGTTGAACGGTCAGCTAAAGCAGACAATCGTTGAAAACCGCGATCAGCCTAGATTTGGGGATGCTATCAGCTATCGCGTTCGTCTCAGCGAAGAAGGCAACATTCTTGGTTATCAGCCAGCCGATCGCGCTGCTGGAAGTGCGGTGGATGAGACGCCCTTACCTGAACTCGTAGATGCGGACGCTGAAAGTGACAACATAATGGACTATCGAGTGGTTTTTACAGAGCGGGGGGTGGTTGAAGTGAGCCCCTGGTTTGGCTGGAGCTATTACGAATAGCGTCTGCTGTAGTTCGTGATTTGCATGATTCATTAGTACTAAAATAAGCCTGTAGCTCAAGAGGGCGGTGTTTGATTAGCAAGCTTGGGTTAATATCCAGTAGCTGTCATACTGGCCGAAATTATTTTAGGGGGACTGGTTTATGGATAATGAGCCGGGGCCAAATAGTTCTAGCGCGTCGCGTCGCGATGCTGATTCGGCTGCTGAGCCTTCTGGTGACAATGCGGGCTCTTTCTCTGCGTCGCCCAGGCTTAGCCGTGGTTTTGATAGCTATGTGCCACCAGCTGGTTATCACAATGCTGCTCAAGCTTCTTATCCTGCTGGCGCTACAGGTTGGGAAGGCCACCGCACTCAGTCTCGTCCTGATGCAATTTCGAAAGGGGCAACTTCACAGGGCGCTACTTCACAAGGGTCAACAGCTCCCTCTGATAAAAATCAGTCGTCAGGGCGCAGCAAGTTTGCCTGGCTGATGCCTTGGCGAGCTAAGCAAACAGACCTTTCTTCGGCTCCATCCCCTACAGCCCAGACTTCTACAGCCCAGACTTCTACAGCTCAACTTCTGGGGCCTTCGGCTGACCAGGGTTTGTCGGTTCCTACTCAGTCAACTGTTCCTCAGCCAAGGTCTAATCAGCCAGGTTTTTATAGACGCGTGCCGAATGGCGTAGCGGGCATATCTGCTGCATCAGAGTATCCCTCCGGGTCTGCCGATGTCTATCCTCCTTTGGCTCCGCCTGTTCCGCCTGTCCCGCGGTTTTGGCAAAAGCAGCCTTTTGTTGCGATCGCCTATTTTTCTCTGATAGGCACTGCCTTGTCTACTGCCTGGCTATTCGGCATACTGGCCGCACAAATCGTGCCGGGTCGCTTCGAAAATCCGCCCGTTCAAGAAAGCTTTTTGCGTAAGTCTAGCCGCTTGACTCGCCGCCTATGGCACTTTTCTGAGCTTTGGCAGACACCCACCACGCGCACTCGAATTGAAGCAATTCCGCTGCCTGAAACAGGGCCTATTTTAGGTCCGATTGAGCTGTCTCCTATCGAAAGGCAGCCGCTCATAGATGAACTCAATGCGGTCGAAACAGAGATACTCACGCTAGATCGGCGGCTACAGGGCATTGAAAAGCGTTTGGGTAAGCTGCCGTATCAGGGTACAGATGTTCAACTGCGAATCAATGCCCTGCGCGCCGCAATTGATCCGCCTGCGCGCCCGGAGATAGCGCCTAGCTACGAGCCAGCCGCCGCTGACCCTAGCGATGTGCTGCTAGAGGTAGCAGCGCTTAGCATCACGTTACCAAGCGATGCGCTGTTTGCACCGGGTGGCGGTGATTTGAAAGCGGCGGATTTGCTTCAGCAGGTGCTCGATCAGCTGGTGAATTATCCCGACTCAACAGTTTCAATTCGCAGCTACAGTGATGACCAATTCGATGCGATCGCCAGTCGAGAGTATACGCTGACTCAGGCCAATGCGATCGCCCGTTACCTATCACAATCACTGCCTGGAAACTATCGCTGGATCACAGTCGGTATGGGCCAGGCTCAGGCAGTCACTGACAATAAAGACGTGGTAGCCAGGCAGAAAAATCGTCGGATTGAAATTTTAGTGGATGTCCGATGAGAAAGTTGATATGAGACAGTCAACGTAAGACAAGAAGGATCCTCCTGCATGAAAGTTGTTTTCTTTGGCACGCCGCAGTTTGCGGTGCCTAGCCTGCAAAGTCTGATGGCCCATTCAGACTTTGAGCTACTGGCCGTCGTGACTCAGCCAGACAAACGCCGAGGACGAGGCGGTAAAGTGACCCCCTCACCCGTGAAAGCTGCGGCTTTGACGGCAGGTTGTCCTATTTGGCAACCTGTTCGCATCAAAAAGGATTCAGAAACGCTGGCCAAGCTGGATGCGCTAAAAGCCGATGCTTTTGTGGTGATTGCCTATGGTCAAATTCTTTCCCAAGATATTTTAGACATGCCGCGTTTGGGTTGCATCAATGCCCACGGCTCTATTTTGCCGGCATACCGCGGGGCCGCACCGATTCAGTGGTGTATTCACGATGGGGCAACAGAAACCGGCGTGACGACTATGCTCATGGATGCCGGTATGGACACTGGGCCCATGCTAATAGAAGAAACCATTCCTGTCGGGTTAACTGACAATGCTTGGACCATTGCTGAGCGGCTTTCTCGGTTAAGTGCGGATCTGCTGCTGACCACTCTGCAAAAGCTTCAGCAGCAGATGATTCGCCCCGTTCCTCAAGAGGATGCCCGGGCAACCTACGCGCCTTTAATCCAGAAGTCTGACTACCAGTTGGACTGGCAGCAGAGTGCCAAAGCCATTCACGATAAAGTTCGAGGTTTTTATCCCAACTGCACCACTCAGTTCCGAACTAACGGGCTGAAGGTGATTGCGACATTGCCCCTGGGGGCGTCTTACTGGCAAAGTCTACCCGCTGAGATGGCCGAGCTCGAATCGCTTTACAGCGCTGCGGAAGTGGATGAAAACGCTGATTGTGGCACCGTCGTGGCCATTCTCAAAAACTACGGTCCGGTCGTGCAAACCGGTAGCGGTCATCTGCTGCTATGCGAAGTGAAACCAGCGGGAAAAAAAGCGCTTTCGGGTTGGGATTTTGCTAACGGCAGCCGCCTAGAGAAAGGCGAATCGCTAGGCGTATAGCCGCTTGTAAGGGGAACGCTAAGTGCAGATAGCTGTACAAGGGTTGATAGAGCGGGCTTTAATGGCACTGGACTGGGAACAACAGCAGCAGCGAGAGCTCCAGAAGCGCTTGGCCTACGAGGCCCTGTTGGCAAGCTGCTGCCATTACGATGGTATTTTGACGGTGCTCAGTCAGCATCGGCCTTACTTTGAATCGCTACCGAGCATTCGCCGGCTGCAAGAGAGTATGGTAATTATTCCACTGCCCAACGTTCGCAGCCGAGAGGTCGTAGAGGTCGGTGGGAAAAAAGAGATATGCGATCGCATCTGTTCACTGCCCTGCGATATTGCCCTGATGGTTTGCGATCCAGAGTGGCAGATCAAAACAGGGATTGAAATTGTGCTATTTATTCAGCGTCCCAGAGAAGATTTCTCTGATTTGGTTTACCGTTGGCGGCAGACGCAGGTCGCATTAGGTCAAGGCGTAGAATGGCTGATGCCCAGAGAACACAGGCATTTGCTGGCAGAGGGAAACGCGGAGCCGTATCCGCTGTTTGTTGTTTTTACCTCATCTACACCCGATGCTTATGATGCGTCGGACCGGATTATTCATGGGTTGACGGGCGCTAAATTGCCAGTCGCGACTCAGATGTTGGCAGAGGTTCTGTTCAATGAATGAGTTTAGAAGACATGCCCGTAGAAGCCACGGGAAGAAGCCTTAGGAAAGAAGCGTCAGGCAAAAGTAACAAGTTTGATAGAAATTGATACAAGCAGTAAGGTAACAATACAGACCTTGTTTTGATTAATAATCTTGAACTATGAGTGCTGATCCAGATCCTATTTGGCAGAGGCTAGAAGCTGGTAGGCAGGCAAAAGCGGCTCAAGGCGGCTATGTAGGGTATGGTTCTCCTGCATGTGGTGAGCGTACAGTTGATGGACAGCTGGTTGAAGATGAGCGTGAACAGCAAATTATTGAGCTGATCCGCCGCCACCATCAGTCTGGCAAGTCTTTGCAGCAGATTGCCAACTGGCTAAATGAAAACCGCTATCCTACAAAGCGTGGCAGCCAGTGGCAGCGGATTTCAGTAAAGCGGGTGCTAGATCGACTCTATGGAAAAAATCCGAAAATCGCTGATACTTCAGACTCAGCTGACGCGCCCGATTCAACGTCTAACTCAGCGTCCAACTCAGCTGAAGAAGCGTGATTGACTGTCCCGATACTGCACAAGGCACGCTGATGAATTCTTTCGCATCTTCAGGTGTTACCCCTTCTGTCACCAGCGCTATTAATCGACAGATTTTGAGGGTTTCTCCCACTTCATCTGTTGCTGAGGTGATTCGACAGATGAGTGCAACTAGCAGCGATATCAATCAGCTAGCGGATCACGACTCTGCCAGTCCTGCTCGGGTCAGCTGCGCAGTCGTTGAAGAGGCTGGCGGAGTGGTCGGCATCGTGACTGAGCGAGACATCGTACGACTAACGGCAACTAAGCTGTCGCTGTTGCGTCCGCTAACAGAGATTCTGGTCAAAGATATTATGACCAGTCCGGTCAAAACTTTAGAAGAATCCGCTTTTGAAGATATCTTCGCGGTTCTGTTTCTCTTTCGTCGCTACCGTATTCGTCATTTGCCGATTGTTGATGCCCAAGGCAAGTTAACGGGACTGGTCACACCTGCGAGCATTCGCCAGGTGCTGCGTCCTGCGAACCTGCTGAAAATGAGGCGAGTAGCCAATGTTATGAGCCGGGATGTCGTTCAAGCCCCGATGAGCGCTTCTGTGATGTCGCTGGCGAAAAGTATGGCAGATCACCGCGTAAGCTGCGTGGTGATTGTGGATACAACAGCACCCCTAGAAAGAGAAAATCCACAGGCTTGTCCCCCTGTGGGCATTGTGACCGAGCGCGACATTGTTCAGTTTCAGTCCATTGGTCTTGATTTGCAAAAGAGCAAAGCACGCCAGGTGATGAGTTCGCCGCTGTTTTTACTAGATCCTCAAGATTCTCTGTGGTCGGCGCACCAGGCAATGCAAAAGCACCACGTGCGGCGGCTGGTAGTTTCTTGGAACTGGGGTAGAGGCCTCGGTATTGTGACCCAGACCAGCTTGCTGCGGGTGTTTGACCCAATTGAGATGTGCGGTGTAATTGACAGTTTGCAGCAGACCGTCGAGCAGATGAATGTAGAGCAGATGAATGTGGAGCAGATGAATGTAGAGGACTCAGCCGCAAATACTGCTGTTGACCGTCCTGTGCAAGCTTTGTTAACTCAATCGATCGAGTGCCTTTCGAAAGCACAGTCTCAGCTTGTGAATCTGGCCCAGCAAGAGCAATTGCAAAAGGCACTTCAATTAGTTGAGCAAGTCAGCCGAGAGGCCAAGGATGAGCTTTGCACCAGTTCTAGTGCAGAGCCCGTCGCTGGACTGGTGAACTTTCCTGAGTAAACTTTCCTGAGTGAACTTTCCTGAATAATTTTTTTATGAGTGGACGCTTCTGACAATCAGATAGCTGATGGATAGTGCCAGGATGGCCACTGAGAGACCAATCAGGCTGACACCTGTGACCTCTTTAAGATCTAGGATGATGATTTTTCGGGCGACGGCGGTCAGTGAGGTAACGATGACCAGTTCGACCTGCACAACATGCTTTTTAAGATAAGCAGTGATATTTTCCATAATTTCTAGCGCGATCAAGACGCTGAGAAATAGCCCAAAGATATCTAGCAGGGTGGAGCCGAGAAAATCATTGGCGTCGCCATTGACCAGCTTTCCTGTGAGGGTGATACCCAGATCGATAATGACGACGATGATGACCATCACCATTGCGATCGCTAGCAGTTTAGAAACCCACCCTTCAAATCGCCCAATATTCCGTAGAAACCCTTCGTCGCTTAGATTCTTGCGCCTGAAGTTACTCAACCATTTACTCAAAACCTGTCACCCAGCCTCGTTCAGCACATGTCTTCAATACTACAGGGCGAGTACGGACAAAACGAAACAGCGAGACGGATAACTTTTGAGCGGCTAGTTAGTACTTAGTAAGTGTCCAGTCAGTGTCTAGAGACGCTGCCCAACAGTAGCGGGCTGTTTAGGCGCAGTTTGCGCTGCTTGAACCATCGCTAGAATCTGCTGTGCTGGTGTTGGTTTAGAACTATCGACGGGGGTTGCAATGGGTACTAGCTCCACCGCGCAGGCCTTTAGCTCAGGCTCTTTGGATATAGGGCAGGTTTCTGGATGGGTCAGGCCATTAACCTCGGTATCGGTGCCCCACAAGAAGCCCCAGTGCATAGGCATAAACACGCTGCCTCGGCGCATGTTTTGGGTGACCAAGATAGGAAGCTTGGCGCTACCTCGGCGCGATCGCACCTCTACCCAATCTCCCGATTGCACCTTTAGAGTTTGCGCATCTTTTGGATTGACCTCCAACACGGGATAAGGATGCTTCGCCACAATTTTTTCAATTCGCCCGGTGCGCGTCTGCGTATGCCAGTGGCCCAACAGCCGCCCCGTTGTCATCACCATCGGAAAGCGCTCGTCTGGCGGCTCTGCTAATCCTTTCAGATGGAACGCGACAAACCTCGCCCGGCCGTTCGGTGTCAAAAATTGATAATCCGTATACAGCCGCTTATCAAACTTACCGGCGGCGGTTTCTTCAGTTTCACACAGTGGCGCAGGCCATTGAATAGGGCCACTTTCTGCGAGTCTCTGATGGCTTAGTCCGCTCATATCGCAGAGCCGCCCAGCTGTAAGACTCACAAACTCGTCGTAGACCTCTGCGGCGCTCTCATAGTTAAACTGCTGCTCGAAGCCTAGCCTGCGCCCGACCTCTGCAAAGATTGCCCAGTCTGGCATGGCCTTGCCAACCGGATCGCGAAACGCTGGACAGTAGGTGACGACGCGCTCAGAATTGGTCATGACCCCAGACGCTTCACCCCACTGAGCCGCAGGCAAGATCACATGCGCGTATGCCGCCGTCTCGGTGGGATAGTAGGCATCCTGGCAAATCGTAAAGGGTGATTTTAGCAGCGCCTTTTTCGTGCGTTCAATATCTGGCATACTCACCGCCGGGTTAGTGGCAGCTACCCACATGATGCCGACTTCCTCACGTTCGAGCGCTAGCATCATGTCCCAGGCTGCTAACCCAGGCTCAGGTGAAATGCTACCCGCAGGCAGCTTCCA
>ERZ1740058.362-NODE-362-length-36821-cov-7.163439_pt1 | contig 36821 bp, 26 predicted proteins | sample MGYA00581745_ERZ1740058 | MGnify/ENA primary metagenome ERZ1740058 (study PRJEB43018, sample SAMN04849742) | marine metagenome | isolation source: floating plastic debris | place: Pacific Ocean | collected 2008-08-30 | study: EMG produced TPA metagenomics assembly... | reverse complement strand
TATTACTACTTATCGGGAGAGCTACATCCGGGTAATTTTAGTTTTCTGCCTAACAGTTTTCTACATAACGTAGGCGTCAAATATTGCGACTGAATGTGAAGTCTGTCTGCAATAAGTCGAACGCATCAAATTTTCGAGTCATAATGAGCCGGATGCAAATAAGCGCAAGAAACTGCATCAAAAAAATCAGGGAATTCAGCTCCATAACACAGCCCCTTTCAACTCAACCCCGTCAACTTAATGAGTGACACTATGAAATATTTTTTCTTATCCGAAAGCTGGACAACCGGTCGCGTCTGGGAATTTGGCGGCCGATGGATCGGGCTTGCCTGGAACCGCACCCCGCGTCGACAAAGGCGGGCCCGTTTTTCATCCGCCTGACTTTCGTCTAGATGCTGCGATTCACTCAGAAGACAGCTCTGCTGCCGCGTCAAAGGCGCCTCAAAACTCCGGTCGTCAGTTTGCTCAAAACAACGCTGCTAGAGTAGTGCAAGCGCCCAAATCAGTAATGGCTCGTTTGCGTAAACTAACCAGCGGTAAAAATCCGATGAACTCAAAATCATCTGCGCCAGCCTCGGCGCCAGCGCAAGTTTCCTGAGCCGCCCAGCGCAAATCGAGTACTTGGGGCTGAGCCTGAAGACGGCTGTTGAAGATCCTTAAGTATAGAAGTCTTTAATCGGGGCTTTTTCTCAGAGCCTTCTCTTTAATTGGGCCAATCACAGCGGGGCCGCAACGTTGCTAATCGCTCGTTCAATGGAAACTAAAGCGCGGTTATAACCCAAAATAGCCGTAACATTGTTCCCTCTAGCATCAGCCAGCTCACGTTGCGCGGTCAGCACATCTAGCTGGGTGCCTACCCCTGCCTGCAGTCGTAAGTTGGCAAGCGCGAGGGCTTCTTCTGCTTGCGATACCGCTATCTCCGATGTGGAAATGTTCTCTTCGCTGGCTTGCAGGTTAAAGAAGGACTGTTCTACATCAAAGCGAACCTGATCCAAGTTCTCGCTGAACTGTTCTTCAGCAATGTCACTCCCAATGCTTTGTTGACGTGCCCGAGCGCGAGCCGCCCCGCCGTCAAACAATGTCCAGTTCAGCTGGGCTCCCAAAGAATAGGTATCTTGAAGTTCGCCGTCGGTATCTAAAACATCTGGAATACTGTAGTTTGCAAACAAACTAACCTGAGGGCGAAGGGCGGCTAGCGCGGCGCGGCGCTGCTGTTCGCTGACGTCCGCTTGCAGAAGCTGTTGCTCTAACTCAGCCCGATTCTGAAAAGCAAGAACGATGCTCTCTTCTAAGGTCAATGGCCAATTGGCAGCCTTGGCAACTGGCGTGGCAGAAACGCTGGCATTAGGTGGCAAATTGAGCAAACGTGAGATGTCTCGGCGGCTGATTTGCTGCTGGCTTTGTGACTGAATGACCTGCTGACGAGCGTTCGCAAATTGCACTTCAGCTCTGAGCACATCAAAGCGGGTACCCACGCCAACTTCTTGCCGAAGCTGTGCATCGCGCAAGTTGCGAGCCGCTTCATCTAAGAAAGACTGGTTAATGCCAATGTTTTCCCCAGCTTCTTGCAGCGCATAGTAAGAGGTTGCTGTCGTCAATCGAATTTGTTCTTGCTGAGCTTCTACTGCCAGCGTTGCAATTTCTTCATTCAGCTCTGCTGCTCGAATAGAGGCCTCTCTAGAGCCCCCCGTAATCAAGTCGTAGTTGATACTAACGCTTCCACCTAGCGTTGTGTCCAAGTCACTGCTGCTGTCTCCGGTAAAAGGGTCGATCTGAGTGTTCTCGCGAGTCGTCAGGTCTGCCTGCGTAGTCACGCTAGGCAATAGCGCTGCTCTAGCTTCATCAACCGCCGCTGCTGCCTGCTGCTGACTCAGTAAAGCTGCTTGCAGGGTTTGGTTGTTGCGATACGCTAGTTCAATTGCCTGTTCTAAAGTAATAACAGGATTTTGCTCAATATCGACTTCCTCAGCTGTTGTTGGAAAACTGAGCGGATTGGGATCGGCATACAAGATAGCTGGCAGCTCATCAATCTCTACATCATCAGCGGCTGTTGGCGCAGGAACCGATTCGTCTGGACCAGCTGAAGCCGGTTCACGCTCCGTGTCTGGTACTTCTGTTGGAGAGACTTCTGGCGGCTCAGTAGGCGGCTCAGTAGGCGTTTCTGTGGGTGGTTCTGGAGGTGTTTCCGGAGCAGCAGGATCCTCTTCTATATCTGTGGATTCAGGCGCTGTCGGTTCGCTCTCTTCTAGCAGCGTAGGCAAAGCGTCTTCTTCATCGTTCTGGGCTACGACGCTTCTAGTGCCACTCGCTTCAGCAGTTTCAGTATTCTCAGCTTCGGCCTGCTGAACTTCGGCCTCTTCTACCAGTGCTCTGAAGCCATCAAGGGTCAAGGTTGGCGATTCAATAAAACTATCGGGCTGAGCGTCACTTTGAGCTTCCGTGGCGTCTGCGTCAGGTTCTTCAACCTGTTTAACCTCTTCAACCGCGACTGTTTGGGCGTTACTAAGCGCATTGCGGCGAGCGGCTCTAGCGGTGACCGCTTCTACCGGTAGGGGCTGAGCGGTATCACTTAACAGTCGGCCACGTAGCTGATCAAACTGAGGTGAGCGTGCTGTCGTAACCGTAGGTGAGAGCCCGAGTGTCTGGGACGGTGCTTGGGCCTCTAAGCTGGTATCAGCCTGCGCGATCATCGCTGTACCCGTTTGTAGGCTCACGAGCCCTGACGGATTTTCTGGCTGGTGTTCTGTAGCTGGCGCTAACGATTTCTCTAATGATGTATCCAAATGCAATGCGTCTACAGGGGACTCATCAATACTGGATGTATCATTGGGGGCTGCTTTAGCTACTAAAGATAGTAGGGATACCGAACTGCTTGCTGTTAGCAGTAGAAAAGCAGCTGATTTTAGATATCGCATAGGACAGATGACTTCAATGGGAGTTTAAGAATGTCTAGTACAAACAGAAGAAGCGTTTAAAAAGGTGAGGGGTTCGGCGTATTTTCTCAGTATATTTACTGAACTGTAGGGACTCTTTTTCTGGCAGCCACCGTCAAGCTTAGCGGACTAAGCGATGAGGCTCAATGGATTTTCCTCAATGGATTTGGCTCCGCGAATTTTACGGTACCTTGGCCTGTTTTTCGCTGTTAGCTGCCACTGTTGACGCTCTAGGCGCAGTTTGGCTGTATCCACGTCGGGTTTATATGGCAAGCTCGGTCGAAAGCGTCCTGGGCTGTGTACATAGCGACACGAGTTCAGGCAGTCCTTGTACCGATAATACTAAACAGTTTAGTTTATATTCAAGCTCTGCTAGAGACATGTCGTCAAGGAAATAGGTTTCCTCTGCAAGCTGACTGTCACTCTGTTTCAGCATAAGAGATGGGAGTAGTATGCCATCTCCTAAAGTGGTCCCCTCAGCGGCCTGTGCAGACAGCTGCGTTAGGATGTCTTGACCTGTGAGCAGGCCAGTCACTGTAATTGCCTGCCCCCAGTAGTGACTGTTGATAGCAGCCATGTTAACGGTGAGCCCTTCAATTTGATTTAGTCGGTCAACCATTGGCGCAAAAGCATGCTCAACTGCGTTCCCAACCACCCATGTAAACGTACGAGGCGTCTCCACTTTTTCCGGTAAGTTGGCGGCAATCTCATCGAATTCCTTTAAAAACAGCCGAATAGAGCCCACACCATTACCGATTTGGGGATACGATTCGTAGTGACTTTCGGGGGGTAAGTTTTGCCGTCCAATCAAGAACCATTCGTCGGCGAGCCAGGCAAATGTTGTCCCCAGTTCGGTCTGGAAGTCTGCCTGAATCGCTTGAACTTGGGCGATCACCTCCTGTGCTTTTTCGGTGGTGACAGGGATGAGTTCATCTTCGTCTGGGCGGAAGCGGGTCAGCCCAACGGGGACCACCGCCGCAGAAATGACGGCTGGGGTGTCTCCAGTGTGGAAGCTGGCGAGGTCTCTTAGGGTTCGCTCCAGGTGAGGTCCGTCGTTGATGCCGGGGCAGACAACGACTTGGGCGTGAATCTGTAGGCGGTGCTGCTGGAACCAGGCTAGGTGGTCGATAATTTTAGCGGCGCGATCGTTTTTCAACAGACGCGATCGCACTTCAGGCTCAGTTGCATGTACGGATACATACAGCGGGGACAGTCGCAGCTTGGCAATGCGATCCCACTCAGCAGGTGGAATATTAGTCAGCGTCAGATAGCTGCCGTATAAAAAGCTCAGCCGATAGTCGTCATCTTTTAAGTACAGCGTTTCTCGCTTACCTGGCGGCTGCTGATCGATAAAGCAAAACGGGCAGCGATTGACGCACTGTATTAATCCATCAAACAGAGCCGTTTCAAACTCTAGTCCTAGCTTCTCGTCATAGTCTTTTTCAACCTCTATGCTGTGGGTAGCGCCTTTACTGTCTAACACTTCTAAGTCCAGCACCTCATCAGCACACAGAAAGCGATAGTCGATCAGATCGCGGGGCCGTTGACCATTAACCGCTACTAGCCGATCGCCTGCCTCAAAGCCGATTTCTTCTGCAATCGAGCCAGGGACGACACTGGTGATCTTGGCCGGTGAAATGCGAGTGGTCGGTAAGGTGCTGCGATCAGTCATGAGTGCTTCGGCATGGGCGGTTTGGGATGATTGCGTGTTTAGAGCGTGTGAAGCGTCTTAGATCTTTCTCTGAGAGCTTTCTGCACATCAAGAAAGTCTTCTATATATTTTGAATGCTTCTTGTCGCGATCGCAATCAAGATCACCACGCCAAACGCCAAACGGTACCACACAAATACCCAGGTGCTGTGCTGCTTTAGAAACTCAATCAGCCAGGCAATTGCGGCATAAGAAGATACGACCGCTGCGGCTAGCCCACCTAACAGTGGAACGATTTCCACCGCACTATCTGAACCCACAACATCCGTAATAGAAACGAGACCCGAGATCAGAATCGCTGGCATGCCTAGCAGAAAGGAGAATCTGGCCGCGGTCTCCCTCTTTAGGCCTGCAAATAGCCCAGCCGTTAATGTCGATCCCGAGCGAGATGCGCCAGGAACCAAGGCAAAGGCCTGCGCAATGCCAACTAGCACTCCGTCAGACAGTCCCAGCTTGGCAAAATCACGCTTTCGTTTGCCGATAAGTTCTGCGATCGCCAGTAAAATCGCCATCACAATGGAGGTAATGGCGATCGCCGCTGTGGAGCGAATGATAGATTTTTCGTAGGCCTCACCTACAAAAATTTTCAGATACAGACCCACCACTACAATCGGCAGCGTCCCTAGCAAAATACCTAACCCCAGCCGAAAGTCATCCGAGTCAAATCGCTGTGCCAGCAGCGCATTCAGAAACTTGACTGTCACCGTAGACAAATCGCTCCAGAAATACCCCAGACAGGCCGCCACGCTGCCCAGCTGAATCACCGCCGTAAACGACACGCCCGGAGCGCCCCAGCCCAGCACCACCGGCACCACCTTGACATGCGCCGTACTGCTGATAGGTAAAAACTCGGTAAGGCCCTGCACGATGCCAATCACGATGGCTCGAAATAGCGTGATTGTTTGGTCCGATGCATCGGCTACTACAGCCAGCAGCGGCCAGCTAATGGGCATTGTGCCTAACATGAACAATACTCCCATCGAGCCGAGCTAGCGCCCCAAGCGACTATGGTTGTCAACATAATATAGCTATAGATAATTCCTTCCTCTATGTAATCCTTACCGCGAATTAGCGGTTGCCTCAGAACATTTCACACGTCAAACCGTACGGGCTAAATTGCACGAAAATTCCGCAACTTTCACCGATGTCAACCCGCTACGGCGTTATTCTATACAACCGCGTGACCTGACCCTAGGAATCATTTTGCACAACACTGTAAAGACTGCGTTAAGTTGATTGCCAGATCGTCCTACTCACCCGGTAGACTCTACAGAGATAAAACATTCTTTCTTGTGTTTCTGACCAATTTCGGTCGAGACAGGCCCCCTTACAGAAGCAGCGTTCAAAAATCAGAACCAAAGAAGCCCGAAGATAACACAGCTATAAATAGCACAGAAAATAGCACAGAGATTTCATCCATTTAGATCTCCCGGCCTGCGGCCACAGACCCAAAAATCGTGTTATGTTAAGAACAGTTAAGTCATCTCAGAAAAGTCTTGCAAGTTCTTCATCAAACCACGCGACACATCAAGGATTTTGAGACTTTGCAGATTTCTAATGAAGCGCCTTTAACGCACGAGCCCAACAGTAGTGTGGGGATCGGCGCTGATCAATCTTCGCTTGCCTGGTTTGCTTCTCATTGGCTGATTGACAGCTTTCGTACTCATAGAGGTAAGGCGCTGGCTGCGGCCGCGTTTCTAGTAGCGGTACCTGTTTTCGTTCAAGCACCTCTGGTAAGAGCTTTTCCTACTTTTAGTCTCGCGCTTACAGCCGCCTGGTTGCTACTTGGATGGCGTTTGCTCAATCAGGCAAAAACCGAGCTCTGGGGCGATTTGGTCATCGGATTTAGCTGGACCTGGATGGCTGGTGCCATCTACTGGGGCTGGTTTCGCTGGGATCCCTATGTCCATCTCCCCATAGAATCCTTGGGGCTGCCGATGGTACTGGTTTTGATGTGGTATGGCAAAGCAAAGATTGGCAATTACTTTTATCTAGGCTCTCTGCTAGGCACAGCAATTACAGACCTTTATTTTTACTGTGTCGGGCTGATCCCTTACTGGCGAGCACTTATGATCAGTCCGCCAAGCGAAGCAGGCAGCATTTTGCATAGCGCCTTGCTCAGAATGGAGACCTATCAGGGGGTAGGCTGTGCGATTGTGCTGCTGTCCTTGTTGGTCATGTTAGGTACGATTCCGCTACGCTCAGCCGATGCCAAGTGGTGGGCCTTTAGCGGCGCAGTGCTCAGTACGATTCTGGTAGATAGCCTGTTTTTCGCCGCTGCTATTCTGGCTTGATGTATCGCTGCGCACCTGATCTCTTCCCTCAGCCCTTAACTGATTTCAGCCTCCCTGCCTTTTGTGCTGTTGATGTTAACAATTGCTGATGTCTTTCGCTTAACGCTTGAAGCATAATGTAGGCAGTGTATTCATCGCCTCTTTACATATTTTATGTATGTTTTAGACGTAATTTTGCCGGAATGCGTAGATACCTGTGCGTAATTATGAGCATATCGCTGCAAAAGTGACTATGCTAGTGTCTATTTTGAATTCTCAGGCATTCCGTAGAATCACGTTGGTGTGAACGCGGATATGACTATAGGCTGTAGCCAGTATTCAAGTAGGGCACTCTATTGAGTAGTGATACGAAGCACCCTACGTCTGATTATTTGGCAAAAGCTAGCCTTGGCTATCAGCTCTCTTTGCGTGCGGTCTTTGCGTGCGGTGTGTTTCTGCCTGTAGGCTACCTTGCTTACATTTCTTTGCTTAACTCCCTTTTTGCTTACCTTAGAGCTTTGCTTTATTGTTTGCTTGCGGGTGCCCTTTCAAGAATCGTCTGGTAGCGGCCCATATTACTAAGCAATATGGCCAATTCTATTAAATAAATAAGTCATCTATTGGTAGCTGTGGCAACTCCTGACACTCCACAACTAGGCCCCTGTCTGGTGCTCAAAACGGATGCCAGTCAACGGTACCTACCGTTAGCTGGTAATAACTGTTGGACCGTAGGGCGTAGCGACGACAACAATTTTGTTCTGGGCGATCGCTGGATATCTCGCAATCATGCCATGCTTCAATGTATGGATACCGGCGAGTACTACCTGATTGATTTAGGCAGTCGCAACGGCTCTTTTCTCAATGGCAGACGGGTCAGCGTACCTGTGACCTTGCACAGTGGCGACGCTATTACCTTCGGTCAAACGGAGCTTAAATTCTACTGCCCCGCACTACAAACGGTAGGGAGCGGTGATTATGGCGAAAATCAAAACTTTCCTGCAACCGCAGCGCTTCACGTACGGCGCTTGATTTCAGTTCTGGTGGTCGACATTCGCGATTACACCGTCATGACTCGCAAGCTAGATGAAAAGGTCCTTTCTGAAGCGATTGGCACCTGGTTTCGCTATGCTGGAGAGATCATCAATGACTATGGTAGCTGGGTCGACAAGTATATTGGCGATGCTGTGATGGCTGTATGGATTCACGGTAAGCAAGAAGTGACGCCGCAGTCTATGCTGCAAATTTCAAAAGCGGTCAGTGAGCTAAATCGGATGACCAGTCAGCTCCACAAAGAGTTTCCGCTGCCTTTCCCGCTGCGCATTGGGGCTGGGCTAAATACGGGCTATGCCATGGTGGGCAACGCCGGTAGTAGCGATCGCCCCGACTACACGCCGCTTGGAGACACTGTCAACGCGGCTTTTCGATTTGAAAGCTCGACCAAGCAGCTGGGCCTAGATATTTCGGTGGGTGAAACTACTTACGCCGCTCTAGAGCAGCTAGGCGTTAGTGAGCAGACATTTAAACGCTACTCCGTGAACTTAAAAGGCTACGAGCATCCGCTGATTACCCATGGCTGTGCTTTTTCTGATCTAGAGCGATTTTTGGGCGCCTACGAGCGTCAAAACGAGGATGCCTCACCTGACTATTGATTGTTGGCTAGCGTCATTCGTTATTCTCTGTCTGCGGATCGTGAGTTCCGTATAGCGATATATAGCACTGGTTACGCTGCTGGTGTTCCGCAAAAATGATATCCTCTATGCATATGCTGAGAGTAGATTAATAAGAGGTTTTGAGCGGATGAAACGAGGCATGAGACAAGTATTGGGTGCGCTAATTGCGGTCGTCCTCTTTGGGAGTTCAATGCTCTTTGGAGCTGCGCAGCCCGCATCGGCAGCGGTTAGTTCGGTGGCAGTCCGTGCAATGAATACAGCTGGCGGCATGACGCTGGTGGCGAATTCAGGCGGTAGGGAGCTTCGCAACTCTGTAGATGACAAGCTGGCTACAGAGTATGGCAACAAGATTGATGTCAATAACACCAACATTGCATCTTTCAGAAAGTTTCGCGGTCTTTACCCAACGATTGCTGGCAAAGTCGTTTCTAACGCACCTTACGACAATGTTGACGATATCCTAGATATTGATGGCCTAAGCGCAGTAGAGCGCGATCGCCTGCAGAAGAATATGGACATCTTTACCATTTCTGCACCCGATCCTGCTTTGGTAGAAGGTGCAGACCGCTTCAACAATGGTGTTTATAAGTAATGAGCTGTTGGCACTTGAACGTAGCTGGGCCAACTAGATCTACTGGGCCTAACTGACAACGACAGATCAGCCGTTAGCTAACGTTAGCTAACGGCTTTATTTTTGTGTTCATTGTCCCTGCTAGAGTATAGCCAATGTCCTAATGCACTAGGGCATTGGCTAGTTGAGTTGCTCTAGTGGACTAAGGTTTTTTCCTTCTCTAAAGTTTCCTTCTCTGAATTTTCCTTCTAGTTGCAGGAGCGTTTTTTGTTGGCTCGTTCTCATTCTCATGGTTCTTCTGCCAACGCTGCTGATGGCTTCGATGTGATGGTTGTTGGTGGTGGCGCGGCAGGACTGTATTCGGCGCTGTGTTTACCGGCTCACTTCAAGGTGGCCCTGGTAACCAAAGATACGCTGGCGATTTCTGCTAGTGACTGGGCGCAGGGTGGCATTGCAGCCGCGATCGCACCCGACGATTCCTCTACGCTTCACATTGAGGACACGCTGCGGGCTGGCGCAGGACTCTGCGAGCCAGCGGCGGTTGAGCTGCTAGTAGAAGAAGCCCGGCAGTGTATTGATTCTCTGGTGGACTTAGGCGTTGCGTTTGATCGCTCAGGTCCACAGCTATCAATGACCTTAGAGGCAGCTCATTCCCGCAAGCGCGTGCTGCACGCCGCTGACACCACAGGTCATGCTATTGTTTCTACCCTGGCGCAGAAGGTGCTAGAGCAAGAGAACATCACGGTCTTTAATCAAACCTTCGCTCTAGATCTTTGGGTGGATGCGGGTGAGTGTAAAGGAATTTGCCTGTCTCAAGCGCGAATAGATGGCCGTCCTCAAATTCAATGGATTCCGGCGCGGGCGGTTGTACTTGCGACTGGTGGTGGCGGACAGGTCTTTTCGCAGACAACAAATCCATCGGCTAGTACCGGTGATGGGATAGCGATGGCTTGGCGCGCCGGGGCTCAGCTAAGAGATTTGGAGTTCTTTCAATTTCATCCTACCGCGCTGACTGTGCCGGGTGCACCGCGCTTTTTGATCAGTGAAGCGGTTCGAGGAGAAGGCGCATATCTATTAGATAAAAAAGGACAGCGCTTTGCGTTTGACTATCATCCGGACGGTGAGCTGGCCCCACGTGATGTGGTGAGCCGGGCGATCTTTAGCCATCTGCAAAAGACGGGTGATGCCGTTGTCTATCTCGATTTAAGTCCTATAGCATCTGAACGCATCCAGTACCGGTTCCCCAATATTATTCGGGTGTGCAAGCGCTGGGGCGTTGATGTGTTTGAGCAGCCGATTCCAGTCTCTCCGGCTGCTCACTATTGGATGGGTGGAATTACCGCTGATCTCAGCAGTGAGACGACGATTGGTCATTTGTATGCCGTGGGTGAAAATGCCAGTACGGGCGTTCACGGCGCGAACCGATTGGCGAGCAATTCGCTGTTGGAATGCTTGGTCTATGGTGCGCAGCTCAAGACCTTGGCGCTACCGACAGAACTCTCTGAGGTGGCTGCTGTGGAGATAGCCAGCCCTGAACTTGATGACGATTGGCAAGCTCAGTTGACACGATGGCGAGATCAGCTCCCACAGCTCATTTGGAGCAACGCAGGTATTAGTCGCGATCAGGCGCGGATGGATCTAGCGATCGCTCAGGTTTTAGCATGGCAAGCTGAGTTTCAACAGCTTTCTATTAGTCAAGTGCTGAAGCTCCAGCCGGGCAAAACAGTGATTTTGCCAAAGACAGTAATCGCGGATGATGTACGGCTGTGGGGCGAGGTTGGAAATTTGCTGATAATTGCGGCGCTCATTCTTAAAAGCGCCGTATTCCGCACTGAAAGTAGAGGCGGGCACTACCGCAGTGACTATCCTCAATCCTATGCAGATTGGCAAGTACACACGCTCATTTCATTCAGCGATTCCGCGGCTTTAGCCGATGCCTGCCAAAAATCGGCTTCTGTCTCATCAACGGATTGAACATTTCCTTATCCTCTACAAAGACAATTCGGCAGAGCGCCCTACAGGCCCTACGGTTTGATTGCCTGCCGAAATGCTGTCTATTGAAATACTGTCGTCTATTGAAATACCTGCCTGAGCACCTGCCACCGTGAACAGTGCCAATAGTCAATATGAGAATTGATCAAGCCCTCTGAGGTGATACCCAGCTCACTGCGACCTGGAATAGACAGCCGTGGTGTCCAGGGTGCTGGTGCGGTCATATTGAGGGTCCACTGGGTGGTAATAAGTGCAGGCGTTGTTTGCTCAATACTGTGCAGCTCCATCTGAATGTCTCGAAAAAATTGGGAGAGAAACCCGATCATTTTTTTGTACTTTTCAACCCCAGAAAATGAATTCAAAGGATCCTTGAACTGCACATCATCCGCGTAGAGGCTGTAGGTTTGATTATTGGGAAAGCGCTCATAGTCTGCTTTGAGCTGTTGAATGACCTTGTCGGTGTGCGTTCTCATTAGCGGGTGGCCGCGCTATCGTCTACTGTTGGCCACAGGCTTTCTAGCTGAGCGCGCCAGGCATTCATTGCCTTTTGCTGATAGTCCGACTGGCCCATTTCACCCATGACGCCCTCAGCATATAGTCGATCTAGCGTTCTTATGGTGTCTTCGAGCGTTTGTCCTTGAAGTTTCGCAGCGGTGATAATTTGAACAATCTGTGCCTCCATCGTCCGGTTAAAGAAAACACTAATGCCCTGACTGTTAAGTTCGGTGAGCTGTGAGATCGCCCGCTCAAACAAAGGCGTTGTCAGCGTCGCAAGATCGTATTGCACCAAACCCCAGACAATCCCTTGATGAATGGCATAGCGAGCTTCTTTGGTTTGATCGAAGTTCGCCTCTAGCATCTGCGTGATAAAAGATTGGGCTTCTTCAAGCGGTACAATCGGCGTCATCAGCCGCAGCCACGGATCGCTGGTGATAACGAGCAGGCGTAAATTCTCGGTCTCAACGTCCCAGGCGTCAGGCGGTGATTGCTTAACGGCGTCGCCAAATTTAGCGGTTAGCGCTGCAGTTATATCATCAGGAGTCATAGCGGCTACAGGTAATCCAATGGTAGGGAGTGATACCAACCTAGCAGCTGATACTCAAAAGGACAGACCACCCGTAGGTAGACTGTCCTCTTGGTTTTGACTACTGCGTTTTGACTACTGCGACCATCTGCGACGACGCTTAGTAGTCGAAGTCGCCCATGCCAGCGCCAGCGCCAGCCTTTTCGTCTTCTGCTTTATCAACAACGATACACTCAGTGGTGAGTACCATTGCTGCAATCGAGGCTGCGTTCTGCAGCGCAGAGCGAGTCACCTTCGCCGGGTCAACAATACCCGCTTCAAGCATATTCACAAAAGAGTTCTCAGCTGCGTTGTAACCCATGCTGGCATCTTTCTCTTTGACGCGCTCAGCAATCACCGCGCCGTTCTGACCAGCGTTTTCAGCAATTCTCTTGAGCGGGGACGTCAGGGCACGGGTCACAATCATTGCGCCGACAAGCTCTTCGCCGTCCAGGCTAGAGTTCGCCCAAGACTCAAGGCCAGGCGAAAGGTGCGCTAGCGTCGTACCCCCACCGGGAACGATGCCTTCTTCAACCGCCGCTTTAGTGGCGTTGATGGCATCTTCTAGGCGAAGCTTGCGGTCTTTCATCTCAGTTTCAGTTGCCGCACCCACTTTGATGACAGCGACACCCCCAGAGAGTTTAGCTAGGCGCTCTTGTAGCTTCTCTTTATCGTAGCTAGAGTCAGATTCGTCAATCTGGCGGCGAATCTGGTCGCAGCGAGACTTAACAGCGGCTTCATTGCCTTCTGCAACCAAAGTGGTGCTGTCTTTGGTGATGGTGACTCGACGAGCAGAGCCCAGCTGATCGAGCGTAACACTGTCGATTTTTAGGCCAGCGTCTTCAGTGATTAACGTACCGCCGGTCAAGGTTGCGATATCTTCAAGCATTGCCTTACGGCGATCGCCAAAACCAGGTGCTTTAACTGCCGCTACGTTCAACACGCCACGCAAACGGTTTACAACCAAAGTTGCTAGGGCTTCTTTCTCAATATCTTCAGAGATAATGAGTAGAGGACGGCCACCACGTGCAACCTGCTCTAGAACAGGAACTAGGTCTTGTACAAGCGCAATCTTTTTGTCGGTGATCAGAATCTGAGGCTCGTCAAAAGACGCTTCCATGCGCTCAGGATCTGTCACAAAGTAAGGAGAGATATAGCCCTTATCGAAGCGCATACCTTCGGTAATTTCGAGTTCAGTGAACATCGACTTACCTTCTTCCAAGGAGATGACGCCTTCACGGCCCACTTTCTCCATGGCGTTGGCAATCATTTCGCCCACTTCAGGATCGTTACCGGCAGAGATAGAGCCGACCTGTGCGATCGCATTAGAGTCTCCGACGGGTTGAGCCTGCTTAGCAATCTCATCAACTAGGTAAGCGGTTGCTTTATCAATGCCGCGCTTAAGGGCGATCGCATTGGCACCTGCAGCTACGTTGCGCAACCCTTCTTTTACAATCGCGTGAGCCAACACCGTTGCAGTGGTTGTGCCATCACCCGCAGAGTCGTTAGTCTTAGACGCTGCCTGACGAATCAAGGAAACGCCTGTATTCTCAACGTTATCTTCAAGCTCAATTTCTTTGGCGATCGTCACACCGTCATTGACGATCTGAGGAGAGCCAAATTTCTTTTCAAGAACGACATAGCGTCCTTTGGGGCCGAGGGTTACTGCAACCGCCTCAGCCAAAATGTCCATACCACGCTCTAATGCGCGGCGGGCATTTTCGTTATAGATAATGCGTTTTGCCATAGTTCGTATTCGGTGTGTTCAGTGTTTTGCGTTTGGTGCTCAGGCCAATCTTAAAGAAAGCAAACTCTAGCGCTATGCAACGGTTGCTAGGATGTCCTTCTCAGAAAGCAAGATATAGTCTTCGTCGCCCAGCTTAATTTCAGTGCCTGCGTACTTGGAGTACAGAACCTTGTCGCCAACGCTTACATCCATAGCCTGACGCTTGCCGCTGTCGTCGTATTTACCAGGGCCGACAGCTGTGATTTCGCCAACCTGAGGCTTTTCTTTGGCCGCATCAGGCAAAATGATGCCGCCCGCTGTCTGTTCTGCGGACTTGCTGACCTTCAAAAAGACGCGATCGCCCAAAGGCTTGAGTGTTGAGTTACCTAAAGAGATAGCTGCCATAATGACTTCTCCGCTATGAATCGAAACTAATAATGTGAGTGTGCTACCGCTCCTAATTGCTTGAGCCAACGCTTTGCTAGGGAGGGCGTTCGCACGATTAAAGCCCAGCAAGATAACGCTCTTCGACGGCAACCCTTGCAGGGCTTTTTCTAACTAAGAGTTTTGAGAGTTAGCACTCTCAGCTGACGAGTGCTAACTTATCGAACTTAAACCAGCCTTAGCAATACATGTAGCGGTGCGGGTTACCGAACTAGAAGGGTAAGGATGAAGGCGAAACGATCCATGACGAATGGGGGATCGCCTTGGTCGTCAGGGATCCACGATACGCACCTAATACGTCTTGTCGCTTCACTTCATCACTGATCATTCCTACTTCATAATTTTTAAAGGCGATGCATCTAGTGATAATCTTAAACATGGCGCGAGTCGATCTTATTAATAAGTCACATTTGTCAAACCCTTTTGTCGGTCAATTCTTGTCAGCCAACTGGGACAACACTTATATAAGGCGATCAGGCGCGGTACCAGCTAAAACGTAGGAAAGGCGCTCCGAATGGTCTCCACCGCAGAGAAAACAAACACCGGCTATATTACTCAGATTATTGGCCCAGTTTTAGACGTTAAGTTCCCCAGTGGTGAACTTCCAAAAATTTATAATGCGATTAAAGTCACCGGCAAAAACCCAGCTGGTCAAGACGTTGCCGTCACCTGCGAAGTGCAGCAGCTGTTGGGTGACTCCCAGGTTCGTGCAGTATCGATGAGTTCTACCGATGGACTCGTGCGCGGCATGCAAGCAGAAGATCTAGGCGGCCCTATTAACGTTCCTGTGGGTAAAGCGACCCTCGGCCGCATCTTTAACGTGCTAGGTGAGCCTGTAGATGAAAAAGGCCCTGTCGAAGCAGAGAGCACTTTGCCCATTCACCGAGCGGCTCCTAAGCTGGTTGATCTAGAGACAAAGCCTGCTGTATTCGAAACCGGCATCAAGGTTGTAGACCTACTCGCTCCCTACCGACGAGGCGGAAAAGTGGGTCTCTTTGGCGGTGCTGGCGTAGGCAAAACAGTTCTCATTCAAGAGCTGATTAACAACATTGCAAAAGAGCACAGCGGTGTATCTGTATTTGGTGGTGTGGGTGAGCGCACGCGTGAAGGTAATGACCTTTACAACGAATTTATTGAGTCTGGCGTAATTAACGCTGACGATCTTAGCCAGTCGAAAGTAGCGCTGGTGTACGGTCAAATGAATGAGCCGCCCGGTGCTCGGATGCGGGTTGCACTCTCTGCGCTCACCATGGCTGAGTACTTCCGCGATGTCAACAAGCAGGACGTACTGCTATTTGTTGACAATATTTTCCGCTTTGTACAGGCGGGTTCTGAAGTATCTGCATTGCTAGGTCGGATGCCTTCTGCGGTAGGCTACCAGCCCACGCTAGGTACCGACATGGGCGACCTACAAGAGCGTATTGCGTCTACGACTGAAGGTTCTATTACCTCTATTCAAGCGGTATACGTTCCTGCGGACGATCTGACTGACCCTGCGCCTGCAACTACCTTTGCGCACCTAGATGCCACAACTACTCTGTCTCGTGCGTTGGCTTCCAAAGGTATTTACCCGGCGGTAGATCCCTTGGACTCCACCTCTACTATGCTTCAGCCAGACATCGTTGGCGAAGGTCACTACGGCACAGCGCGTGCCGTGCAGTCCACCCTTCAGCGCTACAAAGAACTGCAAGATATCATCGCAATTCTGGGCTTAGATGAGCTTTCTGAAGAGGACCGTCAGATTGTTGCACGGGCCAGAAAGATTGAGAAGTTCCTCTCTCAGCCTTTCTTTGTTGCTGAAGTCTTCACGGGTATGTCAGGCAAGTACGTCACGCTAGAAGAAACTATCAAAGGTTTCAACATGATTCTTGCAGGCGAGCTAGATGATATTCCTGAGCAGGCCTTTTACTTGAAGGGCGGCATTGAGGAAGTGATTGAAGCAGCTGAGAAGATGAAGGCTGACGCTGCTAAGTAGTCACGCTTGACTGACGTTTGATTGACCTGACGTTTGATTGACTTGACATTCAATCAACTTTAGGGGAGCAGCGCTCTTATGCAGAGATCTCTGGCTAAGAGTGCTGCTCTCTTCCTTTAACAACATTATTCAAAGAGAGCTATGTCTTTAGTCGTGCGCGTGGTTGCGCCTGATAGAACAGTTTGGGATGACGAAGCTGAAGAGGTTATTTTGCCTAGCACCACCGGTCAGCTCGGTATTTTGGGTGGTCATGCGCCTCTGCTGACGGCTTTGGACACGGGTGTTTTGCGCGTGCGTTCGACTGAAGGCGCTAAAGAGTGGACAGCGATCGCACTGATGGGCGGCTTCGCAGAAGTTGACGAAGATGAAGTCACTATCTTAGTTAACGGCGCTGAGCGCGGTGATAGCATTGACCAAGGCGAAGCTGAGAAGGCTTACGAAGCGGCGCAAAGTAACGCTAGCAGCGTTTCAGCTGAAGATCGCTCTGCCGTATTTAAGGCGAATCAAGCGTTGAAAAAAGCTCGCGCTCGCTTGCAGGCGGCAGGCGGTAAAATTTAGCGCTGCCATAACTTCTGTCGAGTTGCTTAGGACACTTTTGCCGGCTAGAACCATTACATAGCAACGGGCAACTCAACTAGCAGCGGTAAGAACCCGCGTCGCTTTGCGCCGCTAGGGAACGCTCACCAGGGCAAAGTACACCAAGACCAAAGTGAGGATGTATCCTTACTTTGCTATCTCTTGATTTCTGCCTCAATTCAAAGTGCCGTAAGTTCTCTCTGTTGAGATCAACTCACGGCACTTTTGTTTGCTGGTGAATTTTGTGGATGGCTTCAGGCTGCGATCGCTAAAACCTCCACAGCCTTTTCTAATATCTCGTCTGGGTCAAACGGCTTGGTCATATAGAGATTCGCGCCCATCTCTCGTCCCTTTTGCTCGTCAAACTCCTGGCCCTTTGCAGTGAGCATAATGACGTAGGTATCTTGCGTCGCTGCATCACTTTTAACGGTCTGGCATACCTCAAACCCGTTCATCTTAGGCATCATCACATCTAGAAATACTAGATCCGGGTGCTCCTCTTGAATGATACCTAGAGCTTCTTCGCCATTGCTGGCAGTCAATAGCTCAACGCCTTCATCTTCAAGATCTTCCAGCGTTTGCTCCATCAATATACGAATATGAGCTTCGTCATCAACAATCAGAATGGTTTTAGTCATGATGTTTGGTAAGGCGCTGTAGTCGCTAAAGATTGGACTGTAAGTTTTGAGGGATTTTGGAGCGATTTGTTTGATTTAGTTTGTTGTCGTTATATCGTGCGAGGTAGACGAAGAGTCTGAGACTTCTGGATCTAGGTTCTCCAAAATCAGGCTCTCTGGGTCGGTGTTTAGGTGAGCTGAGTTTTCTGTGCTGAAATTTTCTGGTTCGGCAGTTTTCGGATCGATGTTTTCTGCATTCAATCCTGGTAAGGCTGCGCTGTTGACGCTGGGTTCGTCTTTGTCCAACATGACAAAAAAGATATTTTCTAGCCCCTTATCGAACCTTAGTGTTTTGATCAGCTCGTGCTCCGTTGAAATGTCAGCATCAACAATCACCATATCTGGTTTGAGAGAAAGCGCTTTTGCGATACCGTCTGGTCCAGTAGAAGCTTCTGTGACTGCGTAGCCTTTCGATAGCAAGACGTCTGCCAAGAGCTTGGTTGCAGACGTATCGACATCTACCACCAAAACTTTGCGCTTTGAAGCGCCCTGTTCGAGTAGTGTTTTGATGTCCTTTAAAAGAAGGGCAGTGTCGATTGGCTTGCTAAGGTAGCGATCGACGCCGAGCCGATAGCCTCTTTCCGTGTCTTGGATAATAGAGAGCACAATCGTTGGAATGTCCATGGTGTCTGGGTTGTTTTTCAGCACCGCAGCGAGGTCAAAGCCGTTTATATTAGGCATCATGACATCCATAATGACTAGGTCAGGACGTGCCTCTTTCACCTTCTGGATGGCTTCCATCCCATCGCTAGCTTCATCAATCTGGTAGCCTTCTGCTTCTAATTCTTGTCGCAGCAGCTGGCGAATATGTTGTTCGTCATCAACGACTAAGATGTGCTTCTGGCTCTTGTCTGTTGGTGCAACTGTACGGCCTACGTTCTCTTTCAACTGCTGAACGAGGGTTTGTAAATTAACCCTGGTTATTTCAGCGCTACCTGGTTCACTCAGGGGAAGTGTAAAAGAAAATGTACTGCCTTGCTCTGCGTTCCGCTCGGCCCAGATTCGTCCGCCGTGATGTTCAATAATTTGCTTGCAAATAGGTAGACCAAGACCTGTTCCCTTAGGTTTGTCGGTCATTACTTCACCGACCTGCTTGAACTTCTCAAAGACTTTTTCAAGATCGTCTTCGGCTAGGCCCATGCCGGTATCGATGATGCTAATGGTTAGCTCGTCATCCTGACAAGCTGCCTTGCAGGTAACTGATCCTCTGTCTGTAAACTTAATCGCGTTGGAGAGTAGGTTGATCGCAACTTGCATTAGGCGATCTCGATCGCCGATTACAGTCGGCAAGTTGGGGTCAATTTTGCGAATGATTTTTAGGCCGCTGTTTTGAGACAGTACTGAGGTGGCTGCGATCGCTCGCTCAATAATCTCAGAGACTGAGATTGGCTGCATATTCCACTCAATTTTACCGGCCTCAATCTTAGCAATGTCTAGAACGTCGTTAATCAATGACGTCAGACGCTCCCCTTCTGACACAATAATCTCTAAGTTTTCTCGAACCTGTCGGACTGCCCGTTCTGTTTTTTTCGTTTCTAAGTCAACAGCGGGCAAGACCGTTTTTTCCAGCTTTTTCTGAATCAGCTTAGCAAAGCCCAACACTGATGTTAGCGGTGTCCGTAATTCATGCGATACCGTTGAGATGAAGTCAGTTTTCATTTGATCAACCGCTTTCTCCGCCGTGACATCTCGAACTAGCACGACAGAACCAATTGATTGTTTGCCGCCGTCTGTAGACGCTGCTTCGGAGGTAATTGCAGTGACCAGTGCCTGCCCGACACAGTTTTCCGGTAGGGCTAGATCTGTGCTCAGGCTTCTTTCAGGCTGGGTCTGATTTTTTGCAATGAGCTCAGAGATATCGGCCGAGAAAAACTTATCTGCCGCCTGACCAATCAACGCCTGCTGGTCGAGGCTAAACATGCTTCTTAGGGCTGGATTAGACCGAGTAATACGTCCCTGCGCGTCTGTTACCAACAGACCATCGCCTAAGTTATCAATAACTGCATTCAGCTCATCCGCTTGGCTCTTCAGCTCACTTTGAGCCTCTTTGAGCGCAAAGGTATGTTTGCCCACCCACTCAATCAGTTGATTTAGTGAGATTGCCAAATTGCCTATCTCATCTTGGCTAACCACTGTCGCTCGTAAGTCGAAATTTTTCTCTCGAATAACGCTGAGCGCGGCTTCTTCAACCGCCTTGATAGGCCGATTGATTGCCCGACTGATAATCATGGCTAGTATTCCAGCCGCTATCAAAGATAAGACAATGCTAAACGAAAGAGCCTTTAGCTGAGCGCTGTTAGCTGCTTCGGTCGCCTCTTCAGCTTCCTCTAGCTCTTCTTCTGTAATTTCCTCAACCAGTAAAGACAATTGCGCTGAAAACTCTGATAGCGCTGACGTTTCTGGTCGCTTGCCAAACTCTATGAGTGTTTGCCGAGCATTTGCTAGTGCGGCTGCGTCTGATTGCTGTAATTCAATTTGGCGGATAATAGCTTCCGCTGCGAGAAAGTACGGTTCAATAACATCGTCGTAGCTTTCGTCGAGCGTATCTACGATCTCAATTTCTTCTTCTCTCTCTACGCCCTCTTCTTCGTCTTCATCATAAGAATCCATGAGCTCAGCCCACTGCTGTTGAAAGCTTTCAAACTCTGCTTCATACGCAGCATGGACGATTTCAAACTGTTCAGGAGTATCTAACCAGTTGACCAAATCTCTTTCATGGCTGATTGCCTGGGCGAGCGTTTTATCCAGGTCTTTGAATGCAATAATTTCCTCAACAGCATCGTCTCGAATTTCTTGGGCTTCGCGTTCGTAGTTTTTGCCAATGACAACTCCGGCACTGGTGCCAACAACAGCGATCCCTAATACCGCCGCGTAGCCCAAGATGATTTTCTGACTTACCTTAAGATGATTAAGCCATCCCTTGATTTCTGATGGCGAGGTTTGGGCTGTAGGCAGGTGAGGTAAGGCGGAATGTTTGTTGTTCATAGTAGGCTGCTGTTGCGATATGAAAATATAAGATGGGACAGGGCGCTACAGCGGTCGATCTACAGCAATCGATTGATGTCGAGCGTCTTTTCGGCCGGTATTGTACGAGCAGCGCTCGATTAAAGAGTCTGTTGGGTCATGGATTATGAGACAATCTCCCACTTTTGATTTGATCACTTTTGAAGTAATATCTATTTCTGTTGAATAGAGTTCCCAGGTTAGCTGCTGAAGGTTTATTCTTGCGCTTGATCTATTGCTCTTGAACTATTGCGCTTGGACTATTGCTCTTGATCTACAGCTCATATCCCATCGCTGACCCACATAAAGGCGACAAAAGCAGTAATTTCACCGCGTGTCTGTTTGACAGATAGGAAGCTCAATCGAAAATTGGGTACCTTGACCGAGCTCTGAATGGCATATCAGGCTACCGCCGTGACGCTCAGTAATGATCTGATAGCTGATAGAGAGCCCTAATCCTGTTCCTCTGCCTACTTCTTTCGTTGTAAAAAAGGGATCAAAGATTTTCTCTTGAACGTTTGCTGGAATACCAGGGCCATTATCTGCGATAGAAATTTTTAACCGATTCTCGCTAATTTTTTGGGTACTAAGGGTGATTGTGGGAGCGCTTATTTGGCTATCTTCTAGTGCGTCAATTCCGTTCACTAAAATATTCATAAAGACCTGGTTTAGCTGGCTAGGATAGCAATCTACCAGCGGAATTTCTTGATAGGCTTTGATGATTTTGACCGGCAATGTATTATCAGTGCCCTTTAGTTTGTGCTGCAGAATGAGTAAGGTGCTGTCAATCCCCTCGTGAATATCAACGGCTTTGAAGTCGGCTTGGTCAAGTCTGGAAAAGTTGCGAAGCGAAAGAACAATTTCGCGAATGCGATTGGTGCCAACGGTCATACTGTGGAGCGTTTTTGGCAGGTCTTCTAATAAAAAAGGGAGATCTACCGTCTCAATGTCAGCTTGTAGGGCTGGGCTGGGTGAGGTGTGTTCTTGTTGATACTGCTTGAGGAGCTCAATGAGGTCTTCAGTGTAATCTTGCAGATGGTTTAGATTGCCATAGATGAAGGAGACCGGATTGTTGATCTCGTGAGCAATGCCTGCCACCATCTGTCCAATACTGGACATTTTTTCGCTTTGCACTAGCTGTAGCTGAGCTTGCTTGAGCTCGCAGACGGTGGCTTCTAGCTGCTGGGCCTTGTCTTGAGCGATCTGCGCGGCTCTTCGGCTTTGGTCGTATAGCTCGGCTTGGTCTAGGGCAATCGCTAGCTGGGTGGTAACCGCTTGTAATAGAGCCACTTCATTATCGCTCCAGGTTTTGCTCGATTGGCTAACGCCGCAGCAGATCGCGCCGATTCGGCCTGCACGAGTGCGGATGGGCATGGCCAAAAATGCCGCGAAATTTTGGCTGCGCAAAAAATGCCGCGTTATGTGATCGCTGAGCTGTTCTACGCTGTTGATTCGTAAGGTTTGCTGATAATAAAAGCGACGCGCCAGTTGTTTTACTGATTCAGAGGCACAGCGACCCTGAATTGAGGGAAGATCAGAGCGTTTGCGTTCTGCCACAATCTCAATTACCTCATTTGAAGGGGGTACAAATTGTGTTGTGGTCGATGCCGCTTGCTCAACTTGGCGGTTGGCCGTATCCGTGTCACACCAGAGAAATATACAGCGGTCGAGATGAAGCGTTGTGTAGATTTCGCTGACCGTCGTTTCTAGTATTTTGTGAAGTTCTAGCGATTCGTGAATTTGGCTAGAGAGCCGCAGCATGAGGTCGTTTTGGCGACTTTCTTTGAGCTTTTCTTCATGTAGCAGGGCGTCGATAACGCCAGCTGTCTGACCAGCCAGGGTGGTAATGAGCTTGAGGTCTTCTGCGGTGTAGGGATAATGGGTGGAGCGGCTAAGTGCGATCGCGCCTATCGTAGATGTCTTGTTCTTAAGCGGCACGCAAATCAGAGCATCCGGCTCCGACTGATTATCGCCGATACAAGCACGTGTGGAAGAATCGTTGACGATTTCACCTCGTCCGGTTCTAACAACGGTGTTGATAATATCTTGATTAATCCAGCTATCTACCGGCTCAAGTATTTTGTTCGGCCCAGGTACTTTGTTCTCTGCTCTGTGGTTATTTTGCTGACTGTTTTGCGGGTTATTTTGCGGGCCGTTTCCCGAAACACTTTCCTTAACGTTTTTCTGAGCTGAGATTGCGACCGTAGGACTCTCTAGGCTGAAGCTGCTGACAATCTCCAGCACCTCATCTTCCCATAGGTACAAAACCCCTGAATGCGCACTCAGAAGTGCCTGTGCTTCTTTTAAGGCTACCTCGGTCGCTTCTCGTACGCTCAAGCTACCTAAGATTTTTTCAGATAGATTAAAAAGCAGCGAAATCTCTTTGTACTTGCCCAACAGTTCTTTCGCGAGGGAGCGCTGTTCTAGCTCTTTGGTCGCTAGATTGCTGAGAAAATCTGCGATCGCCCGCGAACTTGTCTTGCCTTGAACCCACCCTAATAGCCGCTCATCTACAACGATATCGTATCGGCACTGATTGTCTTCTGTAGGGTCTATTTCTGTCGGACCCAGTAGCAGTTTCCCTGAAACATCATAAATACCCACTATCGGATCGATAGCATCGACGATAGTCTGAATCAAATGATGCTCTTTACGCAGAACTAGCTTCTTGAAGTTGATACTTGCCACGTTAGCTATCCTGATGACCCGATGGTGATATTTTTAACTCCTGATAACGGCTGGTAACGGCTAGTCAAAAACTTTCGCCCATCAGTACAGAGTCTTGTGTTTCGTTACCATCAATTTTCCCAGTAGGTAAGTAACTCTATCTAACCAAAGTCTGATTATGATAAAGATAAAGCGAGCTTTTGGAAGCTTGTGTGTGTAAAAGCGGAAAATTTATTTCTGAGTAGAGTGAGCGTTTGTTTTTGGGGCTTAAGACGTTGAAAGTACAGAATGTTGACAGCATAAAAAGCCCGTTAGTCGTGTTGAAACTAACGGGCTTTTAAAGCGGGCTTTTAAATACTTTATGGGTAGCCACTTTCAGGTATACCTTGAGGCGGCTAGTCGCTGGCTGCTTCTAGACAGGCTTAACTTATGAACTACCGGTAAAAGCAACTTCTGGGAACTTGCTTTGAGCTTCGCTCATTGGCTTAGTCTTACCTTCTTCCTGCCAATAGTTGATGATTTCGGTAGCTTTATTGAGAAGCTCAACGCTCTCTTCATCAGTGATCCAAGATTTGGATTCAATCTCGGCTTTCAGTTGCTCCCATGCATCGTTGCGGGGCCAAAAGAAATAAGACGTTAGGGGACTAGTGCCTTTGCCCACTACCTGATCAACTGCCAGGGCGACGTCTTTATCTAACCAAAGTACTTTTAATATGAATCGGGCATCCGATTCAGGCGTAGTAGCCGCGTTCTCTACAGACTCCAAGCGAAAACCTCCATTGCGATCCCTCTATATATTGATTACACAAAGGGCTGAACCTACAGTCTTCTACGTTAGCACACCTCAGAAATGTTATGGCGATTATCTTAATCACGGGGCCAAGCCGCTCAGGTAAAAGCGAGTGGGCAGAGCAGCTCGCCGTTCAGATGGCGGCTCGGGCTGATCAACAGGTGATATATGTGGCAACGGCAAGGGCGATGGCGACAGATGCTGAGTGGTGCGATCGCATTCGAAAGCACCAGCAAAGGCGTCCTGCTAGCTGGCAGCTCAAAGAAATTCCGGTTGAGCTAGCCCACCTGCTTACTAACGCCGCCGCTACTGACTGCTACTTAATTGATTCACTAGGAACCTGGCTCGCTAACCTGATTGAACAGGATGACGAGCAGTGGGCACACTCGCAGCAGCAGCTATTACAGGCTTTAGCCAAAACAACGGCTACTGTCATTATGGTGGCTGAAGAAACGGGGTGGGGTGTGGTGCCGCCTTATGAACTCGGACGGCGGTTTCGCGATCGCCTCGGCCATCTCAGTCGGCTGATGGGTGAACTGGCTGACGACGTCTATTTAGTTACCAGCGGCTATGCCGTGAATCTCTCAACGTTGGGCCAGAGAGTGCGCGGTATTACTAGCTCATCGGCTGAGATTTCTAGACCTATTTAACCTACCTTTCCTGTTTAACCTATTTTCTTTAACAAACCTGTCTAACTCTCGTCGTTTTAAGGCTATAGGCCCGTTGGATTAATGGCTTTAGACCATAATTTAGCCGTAGTTCTCGCGAAACTACAGAGATCCTTAATTATTCCAATCGAAAATGCTTTTTTGAGAGCGTAGACGTTAGGATCGAGCCCTACCGAAGTAATCAGTGCTTAACTCATGGCCACAAAGACACAAGTCAAAAATTATTTGGCCTATTGGTTCCAGCTAGGAAAACAAGTCGTCACTGATGATGGTAAAACCGTTTTCAAACCAAAGACCGTCATTCAGGGCGATCGCTTCAGCGCCGAGTTCGAGCAATGCTGGCGGGAAATTTTGGCTGCTTCTGGCCGGGCTTGTCATCTAGAGGGGACCGACCAAACGGTTGATGAATTGCTCTCTTCCGCTTGGGATGTTGTGAACTGTGCCCGGTGCGACATGCTAGTGCCAACCCCCGAGGTCCCGCTAGATAATGTCCTATGTCCGTGCAACGATTTACCTACCTGGCCCAATGACGAGCTGCCTCAGCCGCGGCTACCCATCAACAGTCAGGCGCATCTCTTCGTGATGAGCGAAAAGCTTAAGTCTGATTCTATCGCTGAGTAGCGGCTGAAGCGTTTGCTTTTTTAAGGAAGCGGACTTTGTATCGACTAGGCGCTTACTTTAACCGGCTTACTGGCCTGGTCACTGCCGCGCTTGATGTCGTACGTGAAAAAGTCTTTAGCCATCAGCGTCTTGGGAAAAATTGCCTGCGCTTCTGTAAGTAAATCACTGAGCTCTATGTCGTTCCCGGGTGCATAGCGCGGGCTAAAGTGCGTCATAATCAGCTGCTTTGCCTGGGCTTCCAAGGCTACCTGGGCGGCCATCGTAGACGTGGAGTGCATCCGCTGATAGGCCAGTCCAGCATCCTGATGTGAGAAAGTGGCTTCGTGAATCAGTACGTCCGCATTTTCCGCGAGTTCAATAGCGCTTTCGCAAAAGACGGTATCGGTACAGTAGGCTAGCTTGCGGCCAACAATTGTCGGGCCACATAGATCGGCACCATTGACCTTGCGCCCGTCGGCTAAGGTAACGACTTTTCCCTGCTTCAGCTGACCGTATATCGGTCCTGGCGGAATGCCAAGATTCGCCGCTTTCTTCACATCAAAATGACCAGTGCGGTCTTTTTCTACAATGCGATAGCCATGGGCGGGAATACGGTGTTTTAACCGCTGACAGATGACCGTGTAGTCGCTGTCTTCATAGACGATGCCAGGTTCGGTAACGTGCACCTTAATCGGGTAAGACGATTGCGTTTTAGAATAGCGGCGACAGGCCTCTAGATACTTGCCCAGTTCTGTGGGTCCGTAGATATCGATTTGCTGTTGACCAGTGCCCGCCATCCCACAGCTCGCTAGCAGCCCCGGCAGTCCAAAAATGTGATCGCCGTGCATGTGGGTAACGAAAATGCGACGAATCTGACTTGATTTGAAGTCGCTTCTCAAAAACTGATGCTGGGTGCCTTCACCGCAGTCAAACAGCCAAACTTCAGCTCTCTGAGGAAGCCTTAGAGCTACGCTCGATACGTTGCGTGATCGCGTGGGTACACCAGAACTGGTTCCTAGAAAAGTAATCTGCAAAGCTTCAATATTCGGTATACGCCTTATCTATATTGGCAGACATCTCTAAAACTCGACTCAAACTTGGCCTATCAGCTACAGCACAAGCCAAGCTCAACCCAAGGCAGATGATGCCCCCTTATCTGCTGAATCCAGCCTCAGCTTGGGCATCTTTTGGGCATCTCCAAGCCACGTAAACAGCCCTCGTTAGGTCGATGAAAATTGCCGCAGCCTTTCAAAACTCGGCTATCTCATCATGAAAAACGGCTAGAGTAAAGATTTGTTACCAAAAACAGTAATTGTTGATACACTGTTGCTCAGAAGTCCAGACGGTAGACCTGTTTCGGTTTGTGGTCTGGTTACAAGTCAGCTGCATTAGCGCCTTCCGCGGATATAGCATTCTTGTTTTCGCTGCCGTATAGGAGTACGTAGCAGTCGAGCTTCCTCTATGTTGAAAGACTCAGCGTAGCTAGAAATTAGAAATCGAACCCAAAGTGCCTGGATTATTCCAGGCACTTTTTTTAAGTGCTTTTTTATGGATATTCAGTTGATAATAAATGGGTCGTTCGCCCTGCTGCTGCTTTGAGTTCTTCTGCTGATAAGCCCCTGATGATGCTTGTAGATGGTCACTCGTTGGCCTTCCGTTCTTATTACGCATTTGCCCGCAGCCGGGACGGCGGGCTACGAACCTCTACAGGGATTCCTACCAGCGTATGCTTTGGCTTTTTAAAGTCGCTGATGGACACGCTAGAGGCACAAAAGCCGGACTATGCGGCGGTAACGTTTGACCTGGCCGAACCGACCTTCCGGCACGATTTGACTGATACTTATAAGGCCGGACGAGCCGAGACGCCAGAAGAATTTACCGAAGACGTCGAAAATCTGAAGGAATTACTAGGGGCGTTTCAGCTTCCGATTTTTTGCCTGTCTGGATACGAGGCTGACGACATGATTGGGACGTTGGCAGTGCGAGCCAAGGCGAATGGCTTTCAGGTCAAAATTTTGAGCGGTGACCAGGATCTTTTTCAGCTAATCGATCCTGAAGAAGATATTAAGGTGATGTATCTGAGTACTGCCTTTGGTAGCAAAACCAGTACGACTAAAGAGTACGGCAACGCGGAAGTCCATGAAAAGCTTTCAATTTTGCCCTGCCAAGTCATTGACTACAAGGCGCTCTGTGGCGACACCTCCGACAATATTCCAGGCGTAAAGGGTATTGGCAAAAAGACAGCCGTGAAGCTGCTAGAAACCTATGGTGACCTAGAAACAATTTACGCCTCAATTGATGAGCTAAAAGGCGCGATGAAGAAGCGCTTAGAAACTGGCAAAGAAGCTGCTGACCAGTCGAAGTTTTTGGCGACGATTAAAACGGATGTGCCGCTAGAAACCGATCTGGAAACTTGCAAATTAGAAGGCTTTAACCCTGAAGACGTTATTCCAGCGCTCAGACGGCTGGAGCTACAACACTTTGTCAATCGGCTCAGTAAGCTGCAAGCCTCTTTTGGTGGTGAATCAGACTACAAGCCAAGGCCCAAGGCGGTACCGGTTCCTGAGAATTTTGAAGACGAAGACCTGGCATTTTTTACGGCGGAAGAGACGGACGCGGTAGATAGCATGGGCCTCGGTGAGGTGGACATTCAGCCGATGGTGGTCACTACAGCTAAGCAGCTAGAGACGTTGGTGAAGACGCTTAAGCAGCAGACAGATGTCTCACAGCCAGTGGCCTGGGATACGGAGACAACCTCAATTGATCCGTTAGAGGCCGATTTGGTGGGAATTGGCTGCTGCTGGGGTGAAGGCGCAAGCGAGCTGGCGTATATTCCGGTGGGTCATGTAGAAGGCACGCAGTTGAGCGTGGAGGCCGTGCTTCAGGCTTTGAAGCCAGTTTTAGAAGCTCAGCAGTATCCAAAGGCGTTTCAGAACGCGAAGTATGACCGGCTGGTTTTGCGGCGCGCTGGTGTGACCTTAGCGGGCGTTGTGTTCGATCCGATGTTGGCGAGCTACGTACTAAATCCAGAGAATAGCCATAATTTGGCTGATTTATCGCTGCGCTATTTGGAGTTGGCGACCGTGAGCTATACGGTTTTGGTGCCGAAGGGGAAGACGATTGGGGATGTTGCGATCGCCAAAGTTGCTCAGTACTGCGGCAGTGATGTGCACACCACCTATCGCTTGGTGCCTTTACTACGCTCAGAGCTGGCCAAAGTTTCTGAAATGGAAGCGCTGTATCGGGATGTGGAGCTACCGGTAGAGGCGGTACTCGCGAATATGGAAGCGACCGGCATTCGCATTGATAGGGACTATTTGAATGAGTTTTCTAAGCAGCTAGAAGGTGACCTGGCAAAAATTGAATCTACGGCTTACGAAGCGGCAGGCGAAGAATTTAACTTGGGATCTCCTAAGCAACTGAGCGCACTGTTTTTTGAAACGCTAGGGCTAGATAAGCGGAAATCTCGTAAAACCAAAACAGGCTATTCAACTGACGCCGCAACATTAGAAAAGCTGCAAGGCGATCATCCGGTGGTCGATAGCGTGGTGGAATATCGCACGCTGTCGAAGCTAAAGTCAACTTACGTCGATGCGCTCCCTGCGTTGATTCGGCCCAGTACAGGCCGAGTGCATACCGATTTTAACCAGGCGGTAACAACCACAGGGCGACTGTCTTCTTCTAATCCTAATCTTCAAAATATTCCGACCAGGACCGCCTTTAGTCGTCAGATTCGTCAGGCCTTTTTACCGAAGGAAGGCTGGCAGCTAGTCGCCGCTGACTATTCTCAGGTGGAGCTACGGATTTTGGCACACTTGAGCGAAGAGCCGATTTTGATCAAGGCCTACCGGGAAAATGACGACGTGCATCGGCTGACGGCTTCGTTGCTATTTGACAAAGAGAAAGAAGAGATTTCCGCTGATGAACGGCGAATTGCTAAGGTTGTGAACTTTGGTGTGATTTACGGCATGGGTGCCGCTCGCTTTGCGAGAGAAATGGGCGTACATCGGTTAGAGGCGAAAGGCTTTATTGATCGATTTAACTCGCGCTATCCCAATGTGTTTGGTTATTTGCAGCAGATGCAGCGAGAGGCGATCGCCCACGGATACGTCAAAACCATCGCAGGCCGCCGCCGTTATTTCAATTTCAGTACGCGTAGTTTGCAGGCGCTTAAGGGATCTGATCCTAGCAAAATAGACCTCAGCAGCCTGCGAACGAATGGCTACGATGCCGGCTCTCTGAGAGCTGCCGCAAATGCGCCGATTCAGGGCTCTAGTGCCGATATTATTAAGGTTGCCATGATTCGTTTGCATGAAGTGCTGAAAGATTATCAAGCCAACATGCTGTTGCAGGTGCACGACGAACTGATCTTTGAAGTGCCGCCTGATGAATGGGAAGAACTTCAGCCTAAGATTGAGAAAACGATGGAATCAGCTGTAGAGCTAGCCGTCCCGTTGAAAGTAGAAGCACAGGCCGGTAATAACTGGATGGAAGCGAAGTAATCGATACAATTTCAATCTGTTGTAATCACTGACATTTTCGTTTTCAAAGAAATTGTTGATAGGTGCCAGCTGTGGAGGTAGCTTAGGTTGTGAGGTGGCTTTTTTCAGTCTGTATACTGATGCCGCCTATAGAACAACGGAGAAAACAGCGTTCTCAGTTGTTTAATAGCTGTAGAAATGCGGAAGAAAAAGCAGACGAGTAAATTGTTGTTTTTCCGTGTTCTTCCTATCTTTGAGGATGTTTACAAACCTCGAAAGAAGTTATGGTAACAGCGCTGTCGAGAACAGAATCAGTGGGGCATTCTGAGAGGGTCGAACAGTAACCTATCTCAAGAAGTAAAACACTATGAATCTTCGTCAACTCGCTGTTGGTTTTGGTTTAGTTGCAGGGAGTGCGATCGCCCTTTCCTCACCTGCCCAAGCATTTTCCTTTAAAGCGGATTACACCCATTCCCTGAGTGGTGGCAACGCCTCCAAAGGTGATATTTTCTTGGACTCTATTACGCTAGACAGTGGCCGAGTCATTACCGATTTCTCGCTGGTGAACTCTGCGAATATCTTGTCAAACGATATTTACACTGGCGGCAACAGCGGTGCGGCTAGTGCTGACATTGGTGATTTAGCGACGACCGGTATTCGTGAAGAAGCACTGACCAACGAAGGTGCAAAGAGGGTGATGAATAACCTGAACCTGAACAACATCATCGATACTGAAGACAAAGGTAACTTTGTTCTCGACTTGCACTTTGAGCAGGCTGTCGACAATATCTTCCTATTCGAGCGCGGCATGAACAGTCGGATGGATGTTCAGGCACTTGATGCAGATGGCAATGCGATTGGTAACTTGCTACGGCTCGCAAAATCTAACAAATGGGATAACGCTGGCTATAAAATCGATACTAAAGAAATCGGCCGTAAGCAGAAGGTTGGCTCCATCGGAATTAGCCTGGCGGATTTGGGTTTGTCAACTGGCTATGTCAGCGCGCTGAGAGTGAGCAGTAAAGGTAAGTCGTACAACGGCCCCGACTTTAAGGTATTTGGTAGCGTTGCAGCCGAAAAGGTGCCTGAGCCTTCTGCTTTGCTAGGTATCGGAATGGTCGTTGCTGGGCTGATGGTTTCGGGTCGCCGCAAGCAAGCGCAAGCTTCCTAGATCTGTCACGTTGCCCGAACATCTTTAGGCCACTGGAGGCTACTGGAGACCACTGTTCTGAAACGTTTGAGATTATTTTAGCCGTCTAGAGCTTTTTTCTAGAGCTATAGGCAAAGCCCGGTCTGTTTGACCGGGCTTTTTTGTGTGGAATGGAACTGGGCGGAATAGAACGACTGTATTCGCGGCCGGCGATTAAGCGGCTGATGTCATCCATTGAATGCATTGCTGCATCTGCTGACGCATGGTTTCAGGGGAGGCTGAAAACCTTCGCCCGTGGCCAGGAAGCACCCACTCAAAAGCGTAGTTATTAGTTGGCCCAGAGAGTGCTTTCATTGATTCGATTTGGCGTGGCCATGAGTCCCAGCAAAAGTTGCGAAAGGCATAGAGCTGGTTGAGCCGAGCAGACCAAGCTAGGTGATCGCCTGTAAAGAGATATTTGCCACGGTAGAGCAGTACGGTGTGTCCTGCCGAGTGTCCGGGCTGTGGAATGATCAGCAGATCGTCTGCTAAGGCAGTGGGCTCATTACCCGTCAGTTGGATTTCGACGTCCTGGGTTGCTGAGGTGATGTCCTGTGTATGCAGGATGCGATCGCACCCAAACCGATTATGAAACTTTTGATGATCTGCTACATCGTCGCGGTGGGTTAGATACATATACCGTACGCCGCCCATTGCTTCTAGCCGCTTTACCAGCGGCGGCGTAAACCGAGGCGAATCAACTAGTACATTGCCCCCAGGCCGCTGAATAAAATAGCTCGCGGCCCCAAACGACTTTTTGGAGTGATAGCCGCAGTAATAAACATTCTCGTCTACCTGCAGCGGAAACGTTTGCTGCACCTGCTGAATATCTATCGGTTTTTCGCGGGTTCCAATCGACCCGGTTGGGCAAGCTAGCAACGCTTCAAGCGCAGCTTTGCGCTCTTCGTTGCTGGCCGGTTGATGATACACTGCCGACTGACTGCCTTCACGGCTATAGATAGCAGGAGAAAGCCATCGGCAGGTATCACAATCGATACAGCTGCTGTCTACATAAAAATCACCCTCTACATTTTGAGATCGACGGTCTTTAAGATGAGCCATAGTCTGCGATATTAGTTGGGACGATATGAAGTAGTCGTGATGCTCCTTTGCATCCACTTTGCTGGTCTTAGCCTAGCGTTTAAAAAGACTTATGCGTAGTCAGTCCGACTTCACTTTGATTGGTTTAACAGCTAGCATTCATACCCTGCGTGTCATTAGGCCCTTTATCTGTTCCGGTGGCTAGGCGACACATTCTTTGCCGACTCTCTTTTCTTTTTTCGTTATGAAACTGTTCCGCACCTTCACTGCGCTTGCTCTAACGCTCCTCTGTGGTGCTGGTATCGGAATCGTGCTGCAAAAGAATACGGACGTCAGCCAGCATGCGGCTAACCACCTGCGGCGGTTTGGCTGGTATCCACAGAGCGCTAGATCTGCTGTTCGTCTGCAAGATGCGCTGCCGCAGCCCGTGATTCCGCAACGTTTGCAGGGGCGGCTAAAGCTTTATGTGCTGGTGGGTCAATCTAATATGGTGGGGATGGCAGAAATTCCGGCGGATGTCGCAACGAGTGCCAATATTTATACGTTTGGTAACGACTACCGGTGGGCGATCGCCAAGGCCCCAGTAGATAGCAGTGTCGATCAGGTCGATCTGGTCTCAGCTGATGAAATGCCTGGGTTTGGACCCGCGTTACCGTTTGCTCAGACTTTAATTGCTCAAAACAACAATCAAATTATCGGCCTGATTCCCTGTGCTAGGAACGGCGCCTCAATTACTGACTGGGAGAAAAGTCCGAGCGATCAATCTTTGTATGGTTCCTGCCTGAAGCGCATACGGGCAGCTTCGCCGATGGGCACGGTAAGCGGCATTCTATTTTTTCAAGGAGAAGCGGATGCGATCGATCCGCAGCAGTTTCCGTCTTTGCGCCCAGATGCCGATGCCTGGGCTGAAAAGTTCGCGACCTTTGCGTATAACTTCAGATCGGATATTGGCAATCCCAGGCTGCCTTTGCTGTACGCTCAACTAGGCCAGCCAGACGATCTTGAAGGTCTGCCTAACTGGGATTCTGTGCAGACGCAGCAGGAAAACATTCGAATCTCAGACGGTGCCATGATTGTGACTAAAGATTTGCCTATGAACGGCATTTACTTTACGGCAGATAGCTATAAGGTTATCGGTCAGCGGTTTGCAGATGCGCTGGCAACTGTCGGTACAGGTAGTGAAAACGCTGCAACCAGCGAATTTCCAGATGGAGAAAGTTTGCCAGCTGAAGCAACGCAATAGTCCTAGCATCAGCGTTTCAGCTCAGCTACTACATAAAGTATGAAAATGCTGTGATCTAGATCTTAGTTTTGCCGAAATCTCGATGTCCGTTTCTGTAGACAAAAATAGTCACGCTGTGCTTCAGAGCAAGCATTAAGCGTGACTATTTTTGAGTATGGAGCGTTTCTCTCGTGCAAAGTTTAGATCAACAGTTGGATAGTTTGAATGTAGCTACGCATCAGGGCACAGTTGAGCCTGTCGATCAAGCAGGCAGTGACTTGAGAGGCAAGGAAACAGCTCAAGCGTCGCTTGAGCCATCAAAAGAATGGACGCAGCAGAAAGGTAGACGCTGGCTTCAACGGAGGATCGCGATAGGACTGGGATTAGCGCTGTCTGCTGGCGTTACTAGCGCAGTGGCAATTGTCCACTATCGGTATAGCGATCGCACGCTCGACAGCATTCCGCTAATGACCGAAACGATTGAAAACCATACCTGGCAAGGCAACGATATTAGCTTTGAGCAGCAGGATGGAAATATCTTTGATGTTTCTTTCACGCTGTCTAGCAGTGGAGCTGACAGCGGTGGTACCGACAGCGGTGGTGCTGACGGCGCTGATGCCAAGGGCGCTGTCAACAGCGAAACCGAAACGCAGCTGCGGTTGCGCGATATCGATTTGACGCTATTTATGCCCAAAGTCCCAGCGACGGCTAGAAATAATAAAGATTTAACCCAGTGGTTCTTAACAGAAAGAGAGTTTAATCGGCAGCGAGTAATTTTTGAGCCTGGCTCTACGCATATTGATTTGCCAACAGGGTTAGCAGGCTATCGCGCTGAAGAAATCTCTATCTCGCTGACCAACAACTGTCTAGGGGCAGGTTACTGGGAGATAGCAGTCTCTGCGTTGAATGAAGAGGGCAACAGCGAAAAAATCTATCAGGGTTACTTCACCTTTCCTCGCGGTGTCTATGCAGAGATTGTTTCCTGGCTAAATCCTTCTCACTACTGGCAGCAGGCTCGTACGATGGAAGCATGGCCAGGATTTCGCTTCTTGTCTGGGCTGCCGTTCGCGCTAGATGAACTCCGGCAGGTGGATACAGAGACAGTTGTTCAGGTAAGCGATCTGAAGACAGAAAACATCATTGCTGCCGATGAACAAATCGACAAAGAGACGCTTATTGTTCGTCCTGATGCTGACAGCAATAGGCGTATTCAAACCTGGGAAGATCTGCGGCAGTCAGATTTGAAGTTTCAAAGCTTTGTTTCACCCGGCATTTATGATGAAACGCGGCTATGGGCGTCAGATTTTTCGCAGCTGTCGACTGTCGTCGGTGCGACTGGTCGCCAAATCACGTCTGCTTTATCTGATGACTCACTTGTCGAAGTGGAAATTGACTTTGAGAATGACGCAGGTGAACTGCGTAAGCTGGTGGTTAGTGGAATCGACTGGGACCAGATGCCGCGCTTGGACAGCGCTGAATATTCTGACGGCATATACATGCCGCTAGGATTTGGAACAGCATTTACCCAAAGCTACGCGGAGCTTGAGGCTAATCGACCTGAGTCAAGTCCTTTCTTTAGCGTGATTTTGGACGAAGAAGATAGGGTTATTGACTACCGTAAAGACATTGGTCTGAACGGTTTGGTGATGCATCGAGACGCTGATAACCCCAGACTGTTGCATTTATATCCGATGTCCTATGAGCGGATTACGTTAGTCGGTCACTATGTAATCAATTTGAATTTGTATCAACTCTCTGAGGACCTTTCCTAATCACTTACTTATCAACAAAATAATCAATAAAACTTGTTAGAAAGTCTTTTTAATATGTTGTTTTAGTGAAGCTTAGCTGATGCATAAATCCCTGATGGAAGCGGTCAGTTAATAAACCTATGAGCGACGGTTTCAGGCTGAATAGAAGAGAGTAAAATGTGGCCTGATTCAGTGACCATAACGGCGCGAGTACGTCGACCATAGGTGGCATCGACCAGCTGACCGCGATCGCGTGCCTCTGAGATGATTCGTTTGATGGGGGCGGATTCAGGGCTGACAATAGCGACTACCTTGTCAGCAGAAATGCTATTGCCGAATCCAATATTAATGAGCTTCATAGACGAGTCGTGTAGTTGATATTAAGAGGATTGCGAAAAAGCCCGGGGAAAAAGCAACGACCCTTTTTACAGAGCCGTTGAGTTTCTCCCGGGCTTTTTTCCCTCCGTGTACTCAGCTGTTAGGCATGATTAAGGGCTTCCTAACAGCTCAGCTGCGCCTCTTGGACCTGTCACTCTATTCGCAGTTGATGCTATGCAACACCTACGAAAGAGCCGGAACCCTAGGAGCATTTGTTTGCGTTTAGCTGATAGTAACAGGCTAGATTGACTGTCTGTCAAGTTATGGGGTGCACATGACTTTATTTCTGCCCTAACGCCTTAAAGCATTGTCAAAGCAAAAGAGACAAACTGTTTCTATAAAACTGAAAGTACCGCCTAACCTTGAGCATAGTTCGTAAGTTTTACTCAAAGCTAAGCGCTTTCTTGCTCAGATAAGTCCGCCGTTTTTACTGATATCTTTCGGGTGTACTCGCCCCTTCTAAGTGTCACTTTTAACGCGTCGCCAACCTTCACCCGGTCGACGCGACTCTGTAGCTGATCGGCCTGCTTGACGCGCATTCCAGCCACTTCTGTAATCACGTCTCCTCGACGCAGACCGGCTTCTGCAGCAGGCGTGTTCGGTAAAACACGAACGACTAAAACGCCATGCGTTTCAGGCAGCTCAATGGCACTGTTGGGGTCTTCATTATTCATTTTTGCCATGTCTGGTGTGAGCGTAGCAATCTGTACGCCCAGGTAGGGATGTGCAATCCGTTCACCGCGAGACAGGCTGGCCTGGATGGACTTGGCTTTGTTAATAGGAATAGCAAAGCCAATGCCCATTGCATCGGCGCGAATGGCCGTATTGATGCCAATGACTTCGCCTTTTGCGTTAAGCAGGGGGCCGCCTGAGTTGCCAGGATTGATAGCTGCATCGGTTTGAATGAAGTCGATGCGCTTATCCGGAATACCAACGGCGGCGCTAGAGCGTTTTAACGTGCTGACGATGCCAAGGGTAACTGTATTGTCAAGGCCCAGGGGATTGCCAACTGCGATCGCCCAATCACCGACAGAAACGCTATCTGAATCACCTAGCTTAGAAATCGGCAAAGGCTCGCCGCCCGTATTGATCCGAACGACCGCCAGATCTGTAATATCGTCAATGCCTTCAACGTAGCCTTCGAAAGAGCGACCGTCTTTCAGCTTCACTGTGACCTGGTCGGTGCCATCAACCACATGAGCATTGGTAAGAATATCGCCCTGCTCGTTGATAATGAATCCAGAGCCCTGCCCTCGCAGCCGCTCTTCTTGAGGAATGTTTTGGAAACCGCCGCCACGACCACCGAACGAGCCGCGAAAGAACGGATCGTCATAAAACATATCGGGGACGTTGCGTGTGACTGTGCGCTCGGTGTCGATGCGGACCACGGCGCTGCCGACGGAGCGAACCGCTTCGGCAAC
>ERZ1740058.361-NODE-361-length-36840-cov-7.395705_pt1 | contig 36840 bp, 33 predicted proteins | sample MGYA00581745_ERZ1740058 | MGnify/ENA primary metagenome ERZ1740058 (study PRJEB43018, sample SAMN04849742) | marine metagenome | isolation source: floating plastic debris | place: Pacific Ocean | collected 2008-08-30 | study: EMG produced TPA metagenomics assembly... | reverse complement strand
GCGCTTCCTCTCCCTCTCAAGCGACTCTGTGTTGTCTCTCACAGTGCAACACACCCCCCAAACTCATCTCTTCAAGCGAGGTGGGTAGGTGATAGGTATCGTTATTGATCTTGATCTTCAGCATAGCTTAGAACTTGTTGCGTTTCCACTTTGTGCGCTTCTTGTTTGCGTGTTCTCCGAAGCGGGAGCGGGGTTTTGATACGGCCTCGTCTTCGCCTACGGACACCGAGCTACCCTCCATAATCTGATACACACCATACATCAATGCTTTGAATAGGTGATTATGTGCGTCCACCTCCTTGTTGATCGGCTTGCCCTCTGCGTTGATTTTCCACTTGTACTTGCGTACTTCGAACTCAAACCCTGCACCTTTCAATACTAATTGCCAGCTTTTCAAATATAAGATCATTGTAAGCACCGAGTTTTGGAATTTTGGACAGGGAATAGCATTCAAGTTGTTAGGTGGGTCTATTAGTTCTTGTATGCTCTTAGGCTCTGCACTATCGCATATGAGTAGCTTATTTCCTATCTCGTCTTCCCTTAGCGCTAAGGCGATATCGTGATTAGTGTAGCCTAGCTCATAGATTACCTCTTCTGCGTATACTACCTTGTTCTCTACATCTAGTTGAAACTTACACACGCCCGTCTGCGAGTTAGAAAAGCCAAAGTCGCAGGCGTAGTAGGTTTCTGAAACGCTAGGCAGCGGATGGGTAGTCATCTCGCTATTTCGTGCGAATACAAGAATGTCGGTCGGGTCTTGGGGTTCCTGCTGATAGAGAGAGAAATAGGTCTTAGGGCTACGCTCCTTAATGCCTAGTATTTTTTCTCTACTGTGTTCCTTTTCCCATAGCGCCTCGCCCAGCTTTCTTGGGTCTCTACCTTCGCAATCGTGCGCCATATCTTCCTTAATCGCTCTGATGACAATAACTTCAAACTCGGGATCGTTTCTTAGGATCATTCCGCCTAAGTCGTTGCTATCCCACCTTGTTTGAATGAGTAGCTGCTGCGCATTATTGTTGAGTCTTGTGCTTGCGACACTATTGTACCACTCCCAGTTACGAGCCTGAAAGGCGGGACTTCCCGCCTCTACTGCATCCTTTACGGGATCATCTATAATAAGAAGATCAACCTTGTTACCTGTAAGCCCTCCGCCAATACCGACACTGATATAACCGCCCTTGTAGCCAACGATCTCGAACTCATCTGAGTTACGAAGGTAGGCGCCGTCCGAGGCACTTCTGATGTTCTTGCTGTATAGCTGCGTATTGGCAAATATTTCTCGATACTTCGCACTGTCTATGTAGCGCTGCACCGATCTGTTGAACTTAGCTGAGAGACTATGTGCATAAGATACGCCCGCTATTCGAGCATCAGGGTTTTTGCCTAACTTGTAGGCTGGGAAAAGGCGTGAGGCAAGTTCAGACTTTCCATGTTGGGGCGGGACAAAGATGGCGAGCTTCTTAATCTTGCCATCTGCGAACTGTTGTAGCTTGTGACAGATGTAGCGATGATGCCAATTCCAGCTATAATCATCGAACATGTATTCGACGAAATCCTCGAAGTTCCTACTCGCTAACTCGGCTTTTGGATTGCAGTATAGCAAGCTCTCTAAGCTGTTCATCTGTCAATTTTGTTAGATCAATATTAGCCTGTTTTTTCGTTACCTCGTGTTCTGTTTTGTCTTTCCAGCCGTGATTGTTTTTGAGTCCGAAAATGACCAAAGTGGCGTTTGCATCGCCCTTTAGGCCGTCTTCGTATAACCTCGCTTCGATGATAGCGTCGATTTTATTTTTTATTGTGTGAAACTCGGGAAATTTATCAAGCAAGTAGCTGTATAGCTCTCTATACTCGTTCATTTCAACAGCAAGTGAACCTATGTACCTGATTTTCTTATTGTTAACTAGCTTATCAAGCGAATTCGTAAGAAACTCTTCTGCCTTTTCTTTTGTCCACCTTAGCGATGCGTCGTTACCCTCTTGAAACTGTCCCATAGTTCACAAATGTTATTTACTCGTTAAGTTTCTTCCGCGCCCTCACAATCACGCCGATTACAAAAAGCGTTACAAAACCCCCTACAATAGTAAAAAGCGGAATCGACACCACCCACCAGTTCACAGACTTAAATTCTGGCGGGAAGAACAAGAGCAGAGCCGTATAGGCTAGCACCCAGTTCACAACAAGTTTTGTGATTTCTTGCTTACTCATAGCACGAATATGGTTTCATAGTTATTATAGGCTATAGCTTATTGGCTTTGACCTAGTTGCGACTAATGTAAGCAATATTGTTGATATATGCAACCAAAAAGCGTAATGAGAATAAGAAAGCGGTACAAACTGGCGTTAGCCGCTGCACCGCTTCTTTTGTTTTGCCGGGCAATTATTTACGCCCAGCTTTTCGGGTTTGTGCGAAGGGCAGGAATCGAACCTACGTCTCTGGGGCTTCAACCCAGCGCCTTAACCATATTGGCAACCGTCGCATTTGGAAAAAGAGGTGCAAAAATTACACCCCTTTTCTAGTTTTGTCTTATTTGTCAAAAAACCTATGGAGCATGAAATTACCCAATATTAGCGTGAAAAGCAAGGAAAACTATACCTTATTAGCAGTTGTAGTTGTACTCTTATACGTTTCATCCATCAGCTCCACAGGATTCCCCCAGAAGTCGATGCAGTTGTTTTGGTACTGCTCGGGGTGGGTCTTCTTTGTGGCTTCGATTTCTTGAAGAAGAGCTGTTGCGTGACCTTCGAGATGCACACCGAACTCATAGGTGTATATTATTTTTGGTGCCTTCTTTCTCTGCAACGTGTAGCGAAATGTTATTTGACTAGAAAATTGCGATTTGCCTTGGGCAGAAAGAGTAAGCGTATGCCCGTCTATTAGCAAGTCGGCTGCTTGTCTTTCACTCATACCTTGCTGCATATATTCCTCCACCATATGTCCGAATGATAAGCTTTCGTGTACCTTGGTGTGCAAGCTGCTATACCCTTTCACGTCTATGTATGCTACGTTGCGATTGATGCCTAGCTCGTAGTTGCTTCGCACCATCGTGGCTAGATCGGTGAATATGCCTTGCGATCTGCACAGCGACTTAGCCACCTCTATAGTGGCCTCGTCGTCTGTATAGGCGTGATCGATGATTTTTTGGATGTTGGTTTTCACTTGCTATTTACGCAAAAGCTCCTTTACGAACTCTAATCCATTTTCTATTTTAGAAACATTGCTTTTTTCTATCAAGTTTTTTGCTTTTTGCTCTTCGGCTGTAAGCTCTGCAAAATTAAGCGCCCTTAACAGAGGGGCAACCTTGGTAAATTGCTTTTTACCATCGAAATATTCAAATGCTCTTAGGTCAAAAGTTTCAAGATTATTAATTCTTTTGTACGCCTTGTAAAGCTTGCCGTTTGCAATTTCTAACTCTGCTTCGTAATTAATTTTTGAATCTGTCATGATTTTTTTGGGTTGTTGTGCCTAGTAGCATAACTAGGCACAGGGTTAGTAATGCTTATCCTATAAATATGTCTTTGCCGTGCAGTTCTCCTTCTTCTGCGAAGTCGAGGCCATATTTGCTATATGCTTCGTCGTAAGACATTCCGCTACGCTTGTTCTGCTTAGGAGCGCTGTACTTAGAACCACCTACGCTGCTAAGAAATACCTCTCTATCTATTTGTGCGGTAACTTGCTCGGTTTGCGCAACTCTTACAAACTGGTTGTCTACGTAGATGTAGAGTAGGCACCAAGTTTTTCCGTTGTTTTTTTGGTAAACTTTTCCGTTAAACTTGTCGCCTTCGGCTACAGCCTTTGCTGCATCTTGTATTTGCTTTTGGATGTAGTATACGTGTCTTAGTGCGCTTGCGAAAGCTTTTCTGTAGCTTTTTTTGTTGTTTTTCTTTGCGTATCTGTGTGCTGCTGAAAATAGTTGTGACTTGTTCATTTTGGTTTTTTGGTTTGTTTTAACTTGTCTACAAGGTAGTAATAATATAAATATAAGTCAAGTATTTTGCTATTTATTTTCACGATACATACTAACACTTGAGATCACTTGCTTCATCTGCTTATGCTCGTCGATGATGCGATATATCGTCTCTTGCACAGTCTCTTGGTTGAGACCTGTTTGCTTCACGTAGTTGAGCCTGCTACTCGCAAGATACAGATGTAGTCTGTGTGTCTCTTCTCGCTCATTCTGAACGTGAAGGGCATAGTACACGTCGTCAGTGTCACCCGTATACGCAGCGTATACCTTTCCGCCTGACTCGATCCAGCGAAACGAATTTTTTTCGGGTTTGGGCAGGTTATTCTTCTTACACAGCGTAAGCAGTCTTTCGTAGTCGTGCTTCTTGATTTTGAAATAGCGAGCAGGCTTTTTTTCGATTGTGAACTCTCGACGCGTTGCTACGTCGATGGCGGTTTGAATATTTTTTCTAGGCATATTGAATTGAGCGTTCGCTCGTTTTGATTCTAGTATAGTACGATTAAGAACAATGTAGCGATTAGAAACCGCTACATTGGTGGAAATTGATAGATGAGTTATAAGGCAACCACGTCAGCCTCTGCAACTACATCGTTGAAGCTGGGGTGGCCCCTCAAAACTAGCACTTTGCGCACGCCCGGTAGGTTGCACTCGCTTTTGATTTGCTTGAAGTGATTCCAAGCAGTCTCGAAATCATCATGAGTCTGTACTATAGCAGCTACATTGTCTGCGCCCTTCACTGCTACGTTATATTCTTTGTTATTGTCCATTTTTTAGAAGTTAAGCGCGCTAGATAACACTAGCGCGCTGGTGAAACATTAGTTATTGCTTAAGCTATCGCTTAGTCTTGAATTGAAATATCAAGTGAAAACAACTCGATGAAGTGCTTAACAGCTTCTTCAACGTATCCAGCTCTAATGCAGTAGTAAGACTGAACTATGCCCTCGTGATTGAAAGAAAACTTCCAGTCTTCACGATCAGCATCTTCTTGATTGCTAACAGTTACTGTAAGCGTGCTTTCATCTACGTGAACAGCATACGCGTGCTTTACGCAATGAACAAGAGTTTTGCTAACCTCGTTTTTGAACCACCCTTTGTACTCGTATACAAAGATGGATTTTCGAGCTGCTTCAAGAAATTTCTCGAAGTTGTCAGCAATGAACTTACTGCACTCATCGTGCTGCTCTTGAAACTCATTTTTGCCTTTTGAGGCGAATTGAAATTTACTCATGGTTTTTCGGTTTGTGAGGTATTGTACCTCGGTTGAACATTATGATATAAAGATACGAAAGTAATTTTGTATTGTCAAGTGTTTTTGATATTTATTTTCAATGTTTTTATATTTTTTGTATTATACCATCCATTTGTGAGGCTTTGGACAAGCCTCGGTTCAACATTATAACGTTATAGCCCGCAGGTGTGGTTACCTGGGGGCTTTTTGTGGATGGGTGGCAAATAAAACTCCCGCAATGCATTTGCAGAGCAGGAGAGTTCTACTTAACAGGAAGTATGAAACACATACATATTTTTAAAGTTTTTTGAGTGCGCCTCTTGTGATCTTAGTCATAATGTCTATGCACTCTTGATTATCAGTATCTTGAATCATTACATAAGCCTGCTTCTTGTTACAGTCGATAAGCGTTTCAATGTTGTTCTCACCGTTGTCATCAAACCATCTAACTCTGATCTCGATTTGAGATTTCTTCCAGTTGTAATGAACAGAAGGATGAAGTTGGAGCTGACCTCTATCAACTTCTTCATACTCTCCGTCTATTCTTACCATTCCTTTTGCCTCCTCGTGCATTTCCCAATATCTCATTTTTTGATCTGCGTAGAAAAAGGCATCTTTGATGTTTTGAGGAGCGTCGTCTAATTTTTCTAAGTCGTATGTGTTGTCGTAAATCATGGTCGTTTTGGTTTGTGTTTCTCTTAACGTTATGATATAAAGGTACGAATAATAACAATATAAGTCAAGCATTTTGTGATTTATTTTCATAAGGGTAAGCCTCAATACCCCTGTGGATCATTTTAAACACTTATAACGACATCACTTTGAACTTTAGAGTAATCTTTTAATAAAATATTTCGTCAAGTAAAATTATATTTTAAAATCTAAGCTTGTTTTCAGACGATCTAAACAACGATCTCGATTTTCTGCAAACTATAGTACGCTGACGGAACGATATTAATTAGGGGCTATTAACCGACTCTCTACTCCAAATGCGCCATATCCCTATAGACCTTCTCGTCGAGTACATCTACATAATACTTCTCAGTCGTAGTAGTGCTGCTGTGGCCCATACAAGCTGCCACTGTGGACAGCGATAGTCCCCAGGTGTTCAGAGCCATTACGGCGAAGGTTTTGCGGGCGACGTGAGTAGTGATGTTCTTATCCTTGATACCTACAATAGCTGCTACAATCTTGAGCATTTCATTATAATAGGAATTCTTTCGATGCGGTATTTGGTAGTCGTACTTTTCTAGTATATCCTTGGCTGCCTGAAGCAGAATAAGCGTATAGCCCCTGTGATGCCCTTTCTTTCGCTCTCGCTTGATACATTCTCTACCATCTCTTATTACAATGTGCTTTTCGGGATCAAAACTCATCACATCCGCATAGGCCATACTCGTATAGCATTGCAGGGTGAATATGTCTCGGTACACATCGAGACTTTCGTGGGGCATTTCTGCACGTTGCCATTGGTCTAGCTCTTGCTTGGTGAGGTAAACAATAGGCTGTTTCCTTCTGCTCTTCTTATGCTCGATCACGAGCGAGGGCATACGCTTGATTACGCCTTCGTTGTGGCAATACTTCAAGGCTCTATTGATCTTATTAAGCAGGCGCACGGTGTGATTATTCGAGTGCTTCAGAACCGTGTTGCAGTAATTGAAAAATTGATTCGCAACTTGAGTATTGAACTCTTGCGCTAATAGGTGCTTCTTGTTCTTATAAGCTAAGAACTTCTCGACGTTCATAAGGCAGTGTTCGTAGTGTTTGATTGTTTTCTCTTTCAATTCCTTGTCTGTGCCGTGTAAGCTGTACAGATGCTTAATATACTGCTCGTAGGCCTCGACCAGCGTAGCATCCGTTCTGTAGCCACCCTTATAGATCGCAATAATCATTTGTGCCGTGTACGGCTTGCGCTCTTTTTCGAGTGTGAGGTAGATGTTGTTAATACGATTACGAATTTCGGTGAGCTGTTGATTGATTGTTTGAACTGCTTGCCCAGTACCTTTTGCCTTCTGCTTGCCAGAATCCCACTTGTTGGGTGATATGCGAAGTCGAGTACTAATGTCTGGGGCGCGCACTCCTTCGACCGTCACACGCAGCATAAGCGCACAGGTTCCCTTCCTGTTAATCTTGTTTTTCCTAAGCCAGAAAAGTATTCTCATGCGCTTTGGGGCTAAGTGGTCTGGTAAGAAGTGGTGTACAACTACTTCACTTTCGGGTAATTTTCGTACTTTTGTCATGAAAAGATGATGTTAAGATGTCATTTTTTGCCCTCGTCAAAGCTCGCAAAGTCGAGACGGGGGCTTTTATTTGTTTTGACATCAAAACTACATCATATCCTAGTGTCGAAAAAATCAATTTTTCAACATAATATTCAACTCAACTTGAAAAGTTAAAGCTTGCTAAATGACTGATATTCAGCTATGGCCTGCTCTCGTAAATCTTGTTTTGAGACTACAGACTCTATAGTAATCTGCTTGCGCTTGCGAACAAGAATTGAAATGAACAGCTCATAAGCATCCTCAAGCGGTAGTATATCTGGATAGGCTTGCGACATTGGACTTAGGCTGCTTGAGTTGAGAAACTCTATCTTTTCTAGCACAGCTCTTTTTGGTGTTTTCTTAGGATTATAGTTGTGCTGCGCTACATAGGCTAAAAGGTAAACAAATGCGTGAATACGCTTAGACTTAGTCCAGCGATTTTTGTATGCAATAAGGGCGGTCACTCTACGATCCATGCGATCCCATTTGCCTTCTTGTGCGCACCAAAATATTTCTAATAGAAGTAGCCAAAAGTTCAACCCTTTTTTATCTTGCCTTAACTCCTTCTGATCTCTATAAAACTTATCATAGTCAATGCCTCCTCTCCAGCGATTAGGCAGTAAAATCCGCAGGTACTCCTTAAAAAGCCTTGTGCGTTCGACACTAAGTCTGAACTGAGAGTTAAATGCGACCTTTCTTGACATTACTTCGTCTATAACATCTGCTGCTTCCTCGTACTTACGTGCATGAAATAATAGAAGTAGATGATGCATCTGCATCACGTACCAGTTTTTCTTGTACTTCTCGAACTCTTGTAACCCTGCTCTAACAGATTTCAGTCCAGTGCTCACATCTCTTTCCATTAAGCAAGCGAGCGATTCCGTATAATAAGTATATCGAATATCTACTACATCCTTTTTAAGAGCTCCACTAGCAAGCATTTTCCGAGTGCGTTGCATTAGCTCTATAATTGTAACAGTGTCCGCAAAATTTTCAGCCTTAATCGCCGAAAGACGGATGTATATCCACCAGGCGTTAGAAAGCTTGGAAGCTTCCCATATCTCTTGTGTCTCTTCAATAAACTTGTCTAAGGAAGAAATAACTTTCACCTTATTTTTCGAGTTGCGAATATAATGTAGAAAAAGAGCATGTTTGGCTCGGGCTCGTTGGCGGAGGTGTTCTAAGTCGGCGTACTTCTCCATATCTCTTATGTATTTCACGACACTCATGCGCTCTGTGCGCGTGCTTAAGTCGGCAAGACAAGAGCAAGCTTGTGTGGCTATACCGTATTGTTCGCACTTCTCGCATATTGCTATGCACTTAAGAAGAAGGTCTTTGGCCTCCTTGTCAAAGCCAGACTTAAGGGCGCCTAAAGCTTTCAAATGTAGCTTCTGAGCCTCAATAAGAAGGCGCCCCTTGTCGTTTTCAGAATACTCATAGAAAAGCAAATTGTTCTGTAGCTTTTCTGTTATTCTTACCTTGAGATTATTGAAAGTGCTATTTTTTGTGTTTCGATGCTTGTAGATATGCTCGCATAACATCTCGTCCGTGACCTTAATGCCAGCATCGTATTGATCAAAAAGATAATTGATAGCTTTCTCTTCAACCGTTTCAGTTTTTCGTTTTCTCACTGCTAGAGGCATATAAGTAGCACAATCTTCTACTGCAAGCTCTACATATTTTGTAAGATCATTCATATAGTTCGTTTTTTACACTTTGTAATTCAAAGATAGATTGAGTATTCTTGTTGAAAACTTGGCTATTTTCTTCAATTTTCGAGAGCTAAATTTGTATCGTACTAATAAGCAATGACATGATACACTTAATCTTATCGCTATTACTTTCCTTTAGCAGTCCTGAAGAGAAAAATTTACAGCCTTTACAAACTCAACAGAACAACGCGCAAAGTCAGCAAAGCCTTACTGGTGGAGGTGACTGGAGCGACGATGGTTAATCGTCCTGTGTCGCCTTATATGCAACCTGTAATGTTGCCATTTTCGAGAAGTAGCTACATTGCAGAAAAAGTGATGTGTTAGCGGTATTTCTTTTAGAATCCTACTATCGCATCACTTTGTGTCTTGCCTTGAAACGTTGTCGGCTTTGTTGCTCCTCTTCTTGGGCTCGAACCAAGGACCCCCTGATTAACAGTCAGGTGCTCTAACCAGCTGAGCTAAAGAGGAATGTTCCTTTTCCTAAACGGAATGCAATATTACTACTAAGTTTCTCATTGTGCAAATTTTATGAAAGAAAAAATCAATCAATTTTATTTTAGTACAATCTTAACTTTGCCAATAAGCTGAGTTACTTACCAATGTACCAAAATACTTCTCTGAATTTATATCTTTTACCCTAAAAAATAGTTATATTGAGAAACTAAGCTTCTATTTATCGAGCAGTATCCTTCATCAATACCTCACCAGACCAGAAGCTTGCGTAGGTCAAAATAAGAACAGATTATGGTGTCTAAAAAACAATTTTGGATAGGAATAGTGGTCGCTTCATTTCTAGGAGCAAGCTTGGCAATAGCCATCTCGTGGTGGATTCCTGCCAAAAAAGACTATGTTTCTTTTGAAGAAAAGCAAAACGTTTACTTTTCTAATGTAGAGCAGGGGAAAATAGTTGTACCAGAAGGGCTTAACTTTATTCAAGCCGCCAATCTCGCTTCGCCCGCTGTCGTACACATTCAAACAACTACGGTTAAGAATGGCTACGGTGAGGCCTCAGCGATGGAAGATATGTTCCGACAGTTTCACGGAAAAGGACAAGCGCCAAGGAGCTCATCTGGTTCAGGCGTCATTATCTCACCTGATGGGTATGTAGCCACCAACTATCATGTGATAGCAGGCACTACAAACATAGAAGTCATCTTGAATGACAAGCGTAACTATCAAGCTAAAATCATCGGTACCGCACCAAGCTTGGACTTAGCCTTACTTAAGATAGATGAAGAGTCACTTCCCTTTACCAAATATGGTAACTCAGATAACGTACAAATTGGTGAATGGGTATTGGCCATTGGTAACCCTTTCGATCTCACCTCTACAGTAACGGCTGGTATTATCAGCGCCAAAGCACGTAGCATTAATATTATTCGCACGAGCGACCATCTACAGGTAGAGTCTTTTTTACAAACTGATGCCGTAGTGAATCCGGGGAATAGTGGTGGCGCACTTATTAACCTTAATGGAGAGTTGATCGGTATCAATACAGCCATTGCAAGTGTAACTGTTAGTTATCAAGGCTACTCTTTTGCTGTACCCGTCAATCTGGTTAAAAAGGTAATGAATGACCTGCTCAACTATGGAGAGTTGCAAAGGGCTTTATTAGGTGTACATATAGTAGATATTGACGCCCACTTTGCAGAAGAAATGGGTCTGGAAGGCTTTGATGGAGTTTATATTGCAGGTGTGAACAGAAGCAGTGGGGCAGAAGAAGCAGGCTTACAAGAAGGAGATGTGGTACTTTCTATAGAAAATAAGGTAGTGAATAGTATTGCAGAATTACAGGCGATTATTGCCTCTAAAAAACCGGGTGATCTTATTAAGGTAAAATATCGGCGTGGCGCTTACGAAAGGGTAGCCCGTATCGTATTGAAAAATAAGTCGGGCAATGTAGAGGTAGTAAGAAAGAAACGCCCTCGTAAAACACGTGTACTTGGGGCAGAGCTAACAAAGGTAAATGGAAAAGAAAAAAATAGACTTCGCTTAAAAGAAGGCTTGAAAGTAAAAAACTTGAAAGCAGGTAAAATGCTGCAAGCGGGTATTAAACAAGGCTTCATCATTACACATCTCAGTATTAATGGGAAGAGAATACTGGTAAAGGAAGTAGAGGATATTATAAAAGCTAGTAAGCGTGCCGAGAAAGAAAACATAGGTATTTACCTAGAGGGTATCTATACCAATGGCGACAAAGCCTATTATCCAATTGGCTGGTAAGGAACTCACTCAGTAACATAAATTTTCATGAAAGGTGAACTTAGGTTCATCTTTATTTTTTGTAGTTTTACAAGCAAATCGATTCTTACCATTAAAATTATAAGCACCAAGCATGCAGGGTAAAAGCATTCCTATTTTTCTACTTCTACTGATCATTAGTGGTAATGTATGGGCACAAAAGAAAGACGTGACGCTCTCTTCCCCTTATCATACCATAGATACTCATTTAACGTATTTACAACCCAATAATTATCAGCCTAAGCTAGCCGCAAAATCCTTAAACGCAAAAGGGCTAAGTCAAAGTGAAAAAGAAAGAAGAGCCATACAGCTTATTCAGTTTCTAGATGGCAAAGGGCTTTTCGTAGATATGGGGGTAGTGCCTAAAGATGAAAACTTTTATGATTCTACAGCAAGGAAGTACCGCTATGTACTTTTTGAAGAGTATCCAGAAATATACGTAGAAAAGGTAGGTGATCAATGGCTTTACTCTGCTACCACAGTAGCGCAAATCCCAAAGCTACACAAACGTATATACCCTTACGGGCTACATAATTTACTCGATCTGCTTCCGCATACCACCAGTGAACGGTTTTTAGGGCTAGCACTATGGCAATACATTGGGCTGCTACTGCTGTTCATCATTGGGTTTATTCTACACAAGCTTCTTTTCTTCATTGTAAGAAATACCATCTCTCGTTTCATTATTAGCTGGGGAAAAAAATCTTTGGCCCAACAACTTATTTTTCCAACGGCGCGCCCCACTAGTTTACTCATTGTAAGCTACCTAATGCTACAGTTGGTACCTATCCTACAGTTGCCCGCTATCTTCTCTAAATATATCTTATTAGGACTACGCATCTCTATCTGCGTGTATGTTATGCTCATCCTCTACCGGCTCGTAGATTTTCTGGGGATTTACATGATGCGTGCTGCTGAAAAAACAGAAGGGAATTTAGACGACCAGCTAGTGCCTTTACTTGAAAGATCGTTAAAAGTCTTTGTGATCATAGGAGGAGTGGTGGCCGTATTAGGCGTATTACAGTTTAATGTTACCGCATTATTAACGGGAATTTCCATTGGAGGTTTGGCTTTTGCTTTGGCCGCACAAGATACAATCAAAAACCTTTTTGGCTCAGTAACCATCTTCATTGATAAACCCTTTCAAGTAGGCGATTGGATCACCTGCGACCAGATAGATGGTACCGTAGAAGAAGTAGGCTTTCGCTCTACACGAGTACGCACTTTTCACAATTCGGTAGTGTACATTCCTAATGGCAAACTAGCCGATATGACCATTGATAATATGGGCGCAAGAAGATATAGGCGCTATAGTACGAGAATAGGTGTTACCTATAGTACTACGCCGCATCAGTTGGAGCAATTCGTAACTGCCCTGAAAGAAATGGTAGAGACTAGAGAAGATACTTGGAAAGGAAACTACCATATTTATGTCAATAGCTTTGGTGCTTCTGCCATAGAAATACTCTTCTATATCTTTTTCAAAGCGCCCGATTGGGGTAGAGAGCTAAAAAGTAGACAAGAGGTGATGCTAGAAGTAATGCGCATTGCAGAAAGGACTGGGGTGGAGTTTGCCTTTCCTACACAGACCTTGCATCTTAAAGGGATTCCTGAAGAGATGGGAAGCTTTAAAGCTGAAGAACCTAATTGATAGCGTTTTTTATTACACTTATTATATACCTTACCTATGAACTATACCACCTTATCCCAAAATGACATTGCCCAAACTTTACATACTTTGGGGATCAAAGATTTAAACGCTTCTTATGCTACTGGCCTCCAGTGGGGCAACATCAGTAAGGAACGTGTGAAGAAAAGTGTTTACTCACCCATAGATGGCACTTATCTGGCTACTGTGCAAATGGCTACAGCGCAAGACTACGAACAAGTAGTACAAAAAGTCTTGATCGCCTTTGAGGCTTGGCGCGATTGGCCTGCGCCTAAAAGAGGAGAGATCATTCGTCAGATTGGGGAGCAACTCCGTTTGCATAAAGCAGCATTGGGCAAACTAGTTGCCTACGAAATGGGTAAAATCCTACAAGAAGGGCTAGGGGAGGTACAAGAAATGATTGATATTTGCGACTTTGCGGTAGGTTTATCAAGACAGCTATATGGGCTAACCATGCATTCAGAGCGCCCATCACATCGTATGTACGAGCAGTATCATCCGCTGGGCGTGGTTGGGATTATCTCTGCCTTCAACTTCCCAGTAGCAGTATGGTCTTGGAATGCTATGATTGCCGCCGTCTGTGGAGATGTTTGTATTTGGAAACCTTCCGAAAAAACGCCTTTGACGGCCATTGCTTGCCAAAATATTATCCAAGAAGTACTCAAGAAAAACCAAGTACCAGAAGGGGTGTTTTCTACCATTATAGGGGATTATACCATTGGTGAAATGATGGCACAAGACACACGCCTTCCGCTTATTTCAGCAACAGGCTCTACTAGAATGGGTAAGCGGGTAGGAGAAACCGTTGCCAAACGCCTTGGTAAGTCTTTGTTAGAACTAGGCGGTAATAATGCGATTATCATTACCCCCCACGCACACCTAGAGATGGCATTGCGTGCCACTGTCTTTGGGGCAGTGGGTACGTGTGGGCAGCGCTGCACTACCACACGACGCCTAATTGTACACGAAGAAGTGTACGAAGAGGTTAAAAAACGGTTGATACGTACGTATAATAAACTCCCTATCGGTAGCCCGCTAGATGCTAGTAAGTTAGTAGGGCCGCTTATTGATCAAGCAGCGGTAGAGCAGTATCTCGCCGCCATTCAAAACGTACAAGCAGAAGGCGGGAAGTTACTCACAGGTGGCGAACAGCTACAAGAAGGCTTCTTCGCGAAAGGTAATTATGTATTACCGACTATCATAGAAGCAGAAAATCACTACGAAACAGTCCAACAAGAGACTTTTGCGCCTATTCTCTATCTTATCAAGTATACAGGTGAGGTGGCCAATGCCGTAGCATTGCAGAATGATGTAAAACAAGGACTATCTTCTGCTATTTTTACAACAAATCTTTCTGAAGCAGAGTACTTCTTATCACATAAAGGGTCAGATTGTGGTATTGCCAATGTAAATATTGGTACCTCTGGCGCTGAAATAGGTGGTGCCTTTGGGGGCGAGAAAGAAACGGGTGGAGGGAGAGAATCAGGCTCTGATGCTTGGAAAGTATATATGCGTCGGCAGACAAATACAATCAATTATGGTACAGAAATGCCACTGGCACAAGGAATCACGTTCGATTTCTAGTGAGGGCGTTTATTGTACTTTACTTGTTCATTTTAAATGGGTATTTATGATAGGAGATAACATAAAAAAATACAGAGAAATGCTCAAATACAGCCAAGCCTATGTGGCTGAAGAGTTGGGTATTTCGCAGAACGCTTACAGTAAGATAGAAAATAATCAGACTAAAAGCTTTACAGTAGATCGTCTGGAGAAAGTGGCAGCGTTATTTCAGATAAGCTTAGCCGATTTGATAGGTATAGAAAAATCAATTGCTGTAAATAACGTAGATCAATCGGGAGGCTTCGGCTATGTGAATCACCATTATGATGCTAGTGGTGTAGTGGCCTTGTTGAAAGAGGAAGTAAAGATTTTAAGAGAAGAGAAAGCGCAGTTGTTAAAAATTATCGATAAACTGGCCAATAGTAAATAAAAAAACACCCTTCGTTGGAGCTAACGAAGGGTGCGGGACAAATAGAAAGCGACTATTTTAATCCCTTTCGGTGGATTGGTATTAGTTTTCCCCCTTTTTCGATCTTCTGTTCAATTCAAAAATAACTACCTGTATTTCTAAACTGAACTTTTTCTTTAAAACTTTATAAGACGACAAGTGGCGCAACCGAGAGTTGCATTTAACAATATTAAATATCTTCTTTGTAAAAGTAGCAAATGTTTTTGTAAGTTACTAACGCTTTTGAGAGATAGTTATTCCCAGAATGTTTAAAAAGAATGCAATGGTGGGCGATAATATAAAAAAGTACAGAGAAATGCTCAAATATAGCCAAGCCTATGTGGCAGAAGAGTTGGGTATTTCACAAAATGCTTACAGTAAAATTGAGAACAACCAAACAAAGAGCTTCACTTTAGAACGATTAGAGAAAATAGCTGCACTCTTTCACATCAATTTAGGTGATCTGCTAGGAGAAGAAAAGGCGATCAATGTCATGCATAACCATATTGGGTATGGATACGTCAATCAAAATCAGGAATCTAGTGAGTTAGTGGCGCTATTAAAAGAAGAAATTATGTCACTGAGAGAAGACAAAGATCGGCTCTTGAAGATCATAGAACGCCTCACTAAAGAAGAAGATACCGAGTAGCCTTAGGGCAAAAAAAAATATGATATGTATAGAAGAATCTGATAGTTTTTATATATTACCGAAGATTTATTTTTACCAACAATAATAAACAAAGCACACGAATATGGCTGAGACGGCACAGAAGTATAGAACTGTTATGCTGATCGATGATAACGAAATCGATAATCTCATTAACCAAAAAATTATAGAAGCCTCAAGCATTTGCGAAAACATATTTACTCACACAGGAGGGAAAAGCGCTATTGAGTTTCTGAAAAATATGGAAAAAATAGCCCCTACTACAGATAACAAAGGGTTACCTGAAATAATTTTCTTGGATATTGATATGCCTTTGATGGATGGTTTTCAGTTTTTGGATGAATTCGAAAACCTCTCAGAAGAAACAAAAGGACACTGTAAGATTGTGATGCTTACTTCCTCTATTAACCCTCAAGATATGAGTAAATCAAAAAAGTATCCTTTTGTAAAAAAATATATCAACAAGCCTCTTACACAAGATAACTTGAAGAAGCTAGAAGTGTAAGGAAAGGCTACGCTTTGTGCGTATCTTCTTGGTTGGCTTCCAAGGCTATTGCTTTTTTTACTTTCCGATTTAACAAGGCTATTTTTAGTACATCTTCCGCTGTATTTACATAATGTATTACCAAATTTTTGATATAGTTGGCATCTATATCCTCAATATCTTTTCGGTTTTTTTCAGCTAAGATTACCTCATGAACCCCTGCTCGCTTTGCAGCTAATATTTTTTCTTTGATCCCTCCCACAGGTAATACTTTTCCTCTTAAGGTAATTTCACCTGTCATCGCCAAGCGATCCTTCACTTTTCTTTGTGTAAAAACAGAAGCGATAGAAGTAAGTAATGTAATGCCTGCTGAGGGGCCATCCTTAGGAATAGCACCCGCTGGTACGTGAATATGTAAGTCATACTGATCAAACAAACGGTAGTCGATGTTTAGCGCTTCTGCCTGCGCTTTTAGGTAAGAGAGTGCTGCTTTAGCAGACTCTTTCATCACATCGCCCAACTGACCCGATAAAGTGAGGCGTCCTTTCCCCTTACTTACACTCGACTCAATGAAGAGAATCTCTCCGCCTACAGCAGTCCAAGCGAGGCCAGTAGCTAAACCGGCTACTTCTTCTTGTGTGTACAGTTCTTTATCAAAGCGCTCTGTCCCTAGTAGTTGTACTACATCAGTCTTCCTAATTGTGGTTTTGTAGGGCTCTTCAAGGGCAATTGCCTTGGCAATTTTACGGATAATGGCTCCAATTTGTCGCTCTAGGCTTCTTACTCCCGATTCTCGCGTGTAATCCTCCACAATTTTTACCAGCGCCTCATTGGCAAACTTGATTTGCTTACCCGTTACGCCATGTGCTTTACGTTGCTTAGGAACGAGGTGCTTCTTAGCGATCTGTACTTTCTCTTCCAAGGTATAGCCCGAGAGCGGAATAATCTCCATACGATCCCGTAAGGCGGGCTGGATGGTATCGAGAGAGTTAGCAGTAGCAATAAACAATACTTTAGACAAGTCATACTCTACTTCCAAGTAATTGTCCATAAAAGTATTGTTCTGTTCTGGGTCGAGTACTTCTAGCAAAGCAGAAGAAGGGTCTCCTCTAAAGTCAGCATTGAGCTTGTCGATCTCATCTAAAATAAAGACAGGGTTAGAGGAGTTGGCTTTTTTGAGATGTTGTATGATTTTTCCTGGCATCGCCCCCACGTAGGTTTTACGATGCCCTCTGATCTCTGCTTCGTCATGCACACCGCCCAACGACATACGAACGTACTTCCTACCTAATGCCTTGGCAATAGACTTACCAAGAGAAGTTTTCCCTACACCAGGAGGGCCATAGAGGCACAAAATGGGCCCTCGTAAGCTATTTTTAAGCTTAAGAACCGCTAAGTATTCTAGAATCCTGTCTTTGATTTTATCTAAGCCATAATGGTCAGCATCCAGTACTTTTTTGGCATTTTTAAGGTCTAGGTTGTCTTGGGTATATTCTTCCCAAGGCAATTCTAGCATGAGTTCTACGTAGTTAAGCGCCATAGGGTATTCAGGAGAAGCAGGATTGGCACGTGCCAATTTAGCAAGCTCCTTTTCGAAGTGCTGGCTCACTGGCAGTGGCCATCGTTTTTTAGCTGCCTTCGCCCGAAGCTCTTCTATTTCCACTAAGCCACTTTCATAGCCTAGTTCATCCTGTAATACCTTAATCTGTTGTCGTAAGAAATAATCCCGTTGCTGTTGGTCTAAGTCTGAATGTACCTTATTTTGAATTTCATTTTTCAATTCAAGTAGCTGAATGTCACGCATCATAAATTCAAGTAACAACGTAGCACGCTGTACACCATCATCTGTTTCTAGTAGTTGTTGCTTATCCTTGAGCTCGGCATTAATGTTTGAGGAAAGAAAGTGGGTCAAAAAGCTTACGCTTTCTATATTATCTAAGGCAATTTGTGCCTCTTGTTGAATTTCAGGATTCAGCTTTAAGATGCGAAAGGCCGCCTCTTTAAGAGAGGCCATCAAGGCTTTTGATTTCTTACTTCTCTTAGAAGGAAAACGCTCAGAGAGTGGGGCTATTTTGGCGGTAAGGTAGGGGTCTTCATTTACATAAGCATCAATGCGGAAGCGCATTCTTCCCTGTACAAAAATAGTGGTATTCCCATCTGGTAATACAAGCATTTTTAAGATTTGTGCTACTGTACCTACTGCATGCAAATCAGTGGTATCAGGATCGTCGTTGCCTTCTTTCTTTTGGGCAACAATGCCTATAATACGATCGCCCTTATAAGCCTTTTTAACTAGCTTAATGGATTTCTTTCTCCCCACGGTGATGGGAATGACCACACCCGGAAAAAGCACCATATTTCTTACAGGAAGAATAGGTAAGTTATCAGGAAACTGTACTTCTGATAAGTCATTGACGTCTTCTTCTGTCAGTAATGGTACGATCTCGACTGCTTCTTCATTGTCCATCTCCGAGAAAAACAGGTTTTTATAAGGTAAGCGTTGGTTAGCCATAGTGATTCTACTCCTCTATATTCAGTATCGAAAAAATATACTCGTTTAAAGTATAACTTATGCTATTTATTTGTATTTGATTGCCAGATGGGGGCTCTTATCTTTTAAAGATACTCCAAGTGGGTTTACATTTTGCCGTTAGATGATATACACGATAGAATAGGCAAAGTTATTGCCTACAATCGTCAAGACCTATGCCAAAACCTTATAGACTGAAAATACGTCTTAATATAGGAACTCATTAGGCCGCTTTATTTAGTTTCGACTAGATGAATGATTATATTGTTTATTTACTTATGAGTTATATACGTTACATACTACTAAGTTTACTTACACTCACGCCTATATTGACAGCATCACTGGCATACTGTCAGGTTGATAAGATGAGAAGACAATCTGTTGTCACCTTGAATGATACTGTGCTAGCTAGGTACAAAGAAAGCACATTCTTATTTAAGAATGTAAACAACACGCTCTACTATTACGACAACAAAGAACTAAAACAAATCGAAAAAGCCATTAAAGGTAAAGATTGGGATAAAGCGTATCCTATGCTCTATGAGTATGTTATGAGGTTTGGAGTAGAGAATTTTTATAAAGATACTTATATGATTTGGCGCTTGGCCAAAATGATTGAACTCTTAGATGATGTAGAGGTAGCAAAAAGCTTATACCGCTTGGTACTGAAGCACCATAGAGGGGCAGATGTACGTAACATCGAACTTTATTACGATTCATTAACGGTCAACGATAAAGATTATTACGTACCGCTAGACTATTACTATGAGTTAGTAGAGTATCGTAAACTAATAGATACGCTCGTACCACCCCAGGGTGTACTGCTAGATATGGGATACAGCATTAACGAACAAGATGCTGCTGACTATGCCCCCTCACTAAATGTAAACAACGACATCTTGCTGTTTACTTCTAAACGTAACCAACGACAGAGCTCTTCTAAGGCGGAAAAGGTCTTCAATGAAGATATCTTTTACTCAAAAAAACTTGAAAACGACTGGGATTATGCGCAAGAATTTAAAGGGCTCAACTCTCCTTATAATGAGGGGTCAGCGCATATTACAAGAGATGGTAAAACTGTATTTTTTGCCCGTTGTGAAGCCCCTGATGGATATGGTAATTGTGACCTTTACGTCGCTAATATACAGGCAGACAGTACTTGGAAAGTTCGTAATTTAGGAGCGAACGTAAATAGTGTAAGTTGGGATTCTCATCCTTCACTTTCTCATACAGAAGATACCCTTTATTTCGCCTCCGATCGTATTGGAGGATTTGGGCTGTCGGATATCTATTTTACCTACAAGCAAAAAGATGGTTCTTGGTCAAAGGCGAAGAATATAGGGCCTACTATCAACTCCCGAAAAAATGAACTTAGTCCCTATTATCATCCTAAGTACGATGTGCTCTACTTTAGCTCTGACGGACATATTGTCAATTTCGGAAGTTTTGACATCTTCAAATCCCACTTTTTTTATAAACGATGGCAAGAACCTATCAATCTTGGCCCCTTAGTAAACGGGCAAGGAAGCGAATATTACTTTACGATCGATGCCAACTCCAAAGACCTTTTCTATGCCAAATCGGATACATTGAACAAAGAAGACTTAAATTTACAGTCTTTTCCCTTGCCTATGGAAGCCCAGCCTACTGCTACGGCTTTATTTAAAGGTACATTAACAGACGAAGAGACAGGTGATCCCTTTCAGGGAATTGTGGCTGTGATTGACTTAGATAACGGGATAGAAATTGCCCCGAAATATTTACGCCCTGATGGTTCCTACGATTTCGACTTAATTAGAAATAATAATTACCTGCTTATTATTACAGGAGACGACTTTTTTAGAGTAGAACGAGAGTTTTATCTAGAAGGAGATACCACTATCAAAATCAAAACTTCTTCCATTAAGTTTAAGAAATGGGAGTTTGCTTCTTTAGAGTTTGAGCCCGGAAAAGCCAATATTCTGCCAGAGATGGAGAGTGATTTGAATAAAGTAGCCCTCTTTTTGGCCGATCATCCTACGGCTAAAATTCGCATTGCAGGGCATACTGACTCTGATGGAGATGAAGCAGAGAACTTAGAGCTTTCTCAAGCGAGAGCCGATGCCATTAAGAATTACATCATCAATAAGGCAGGCTTTGAAGAAGAGCGTATAGAAGCCATTGGTTATGGCAGTAGTAATCCGATTGTACCTGAGGTGACGTCAGAAGACAAACGCATGAATCGAAGGGTAGAATTTGAGATTATTAAGTAGAAAACTTACAGCGTAGACCACTCATAAACAGGAAGTAGTATGAATTTTGTACCTTTTTCTTTATCTTATAAAGAAAAAACCAGAACATATATGCATTATTGGCTCTCCTTCTTCCTCCTGCTCTCTACCACACTAACAGCACAAACAATACAAACTGGCATAAAAAGCCTTGATAAGCGCAATATGGCGTTAACCTTATTAAAAATGTATGATCCTACCAGCTACGCGATGATAGAAGAATACGAGGCAGCCCCTTCTACCTACCAACTAGGTGATGAAATCATCGTAATAGAAGAAAAAGAGAGCCTTGTCAAATACTTGGAAGAAGATAACTACATCAGTGTAATCGACGGACTCAACCAAGCGGTACACGAGGTGGCTCATGGTTATGCCAACCACATGAGCTATAAGTACATACAAAAATCCAATGAGCTATATGACTGGAATGCCGATCATTATGCTTTTTTTATTAACGGTGAGGTATTGATTGTACCCATTACAGAGACCTTCCCTGCTTATGAAACACGTCATTTATTCAGTGAGGAGCTACAAACTTTTCGATTTCCTACTTACATAGCGCCTTCTTATAGGAATCTCAATACGCAGGCAAACGGCATTTATGGGCTTCTTAATGAATTAGTAGCCTACTACCATGGTACAAAAGCCGCTTATGAGATGTATCATTACTTCGATCAGTACTCTCAAGGCACACCAGAAGATTGGCTTGTTTATTTAGCCAATGTGAATAGCACTTATTACGCTTATTTAGAATTTAAGCTCTATATCTATAAATATCTCATTTATGCCAAGGCCTATCATCCTCAAGTATATGAAGAGGTGCTTAATAATGTTGCCTTCAAAAGAACTTATCAGTTGGCAAATCGACACTTTGAGAAGCTTATACAAGATTATTTTATACAAAAAAGTAGAATTGTCAAGCAATTACAGAAAGCCAATTATAAGGTAACCGAAGACAATGAATACATTATCATCAGAGGGAAAGATTATGCCTCAGGAAGGGGTAACTTCCTAAAAACGTATAAAACGCTTAAAAAAGAACTTGACAAAAATACCTACAAAGCCATTGAAATGGTACTGAGCGAGTAAGCCACTATTTTTTCTTTAATTGAAGGGATTGCTGAGAAATCTGCTTCGACCACTTAAGTTGGTTATTCTTGTCGTAAATCTGGATCGTCAGTATACGTTCTCCAAGCTTTCCACTCACCTCTACAATGGCAAAGTTTCTTTCTGCTACTAGTGTATTGGCTACCCGTAAAGTATTATTCTCGTTTTTAGGATTTCCTGCACCAGAAGTAAGTGGTGAGACGGTCAGGTCATACAGTGGATAAAAATCTGCCTGCATCAGTGCTGTTAATTCCGTATGATGTCGGTCTCCTGAGATAAACAATACTCCCTCTATTTGTGCTTTGGTAATTTGTTGCAACAAGTAATCGTATTCTTCCTTAAAGTTGATAAGCCCTTCGTACTTACCGGCTGGGTTGAGAACCTGGTTACCAAGTGCCACTACTTTGAAGCTAGCTTTGCTGTAGGCAAGGGCATTAACAAGCCAGTCAATTTGTGTTTTTCCCATCATTTGAGGAGTAACTGCCTCATTGCGATTGGCGGTACGGAAATAACGGTCGTCCAGCAAGAAAAACTGCACATCGCCCCATACAAAAGTACCCGTTACGCCTTCTCCTTCGGGAGCACCATAGTTAAGATTCGCCCAAAATAACTTAAACATATCAAGCGCCATTTCTTTATGAACAAAACTTCCATCAGCATCATTAGGGCCAAAGTCGTGATCATCCCAGATAGCATAGTGGTGTACGTTACCCAGTAGAGGCTGTAGTTCTTCTAAAGAACGGGTATGGGTATTTCTGTAGATCATCCCGGTGCGGGTTCCCCAATCTGGCTCTCGGTAATATACGTTGTCACCTAGCCAAATCTTAAAATCTGGGGTGCGCTGGTGAATGGCTTTAAAAATTTGATAATCTCCTCCATAAGACTTACCAGGCCGATCGTACAGGCTGTCATTAACATAAGCACAACTCCCTAAAGCAAAGCGAAAGGTAGGTGGATCTGTACGCCACTGCCATAAGGCTTGTGACTGAAAAGAAAGCGGGTAGTCTCGTTGTATAAGCTGATCGTTGATGTATAGCTCGTAATCATAAGTTTTACTAGGCACTACCTGGTCGGCAAGCAGGTGTGCAGCGTATCCTTCGCTGGCTAGCGTCGTTTTAGTAGCCGTAAATTTTTTCTGATTGGGTTTCCCTTTCTCCCAGTAGCCAATTTTAACTTCAGCCGCTTGTTTGGTTTGTACCCAAAGCATCACTTCACGCATTTCAGAATAGCCCACCATAGGACCTGATTGTAAAAGTCTTTGCTGGCCATAAGTAGCGATACAAATAAGATGACAAAAGAATAGTAAGAAAAAGCGCATGGTATGAATGATTATAAATGTTAGATACCGTAAATCTACAAAAAGCCTTGCTAGTATTATTTTAAGAATCTGTTAAATATTGGAATTTGAAAACGTATTTAAAGTGAAGTAAAAATAGTATTAAATGATTTTTAATGAATAAAAACAAATAAAACTTATTTCAAAAGTCGTAAATATAATTTCATTTGGTTTGAACAAGGCAGCCTGCTCCACTAGCTTTAGCACTATTATTCACCTAAAAATACCCTCTTATGAAGTCTATTAAAGCTAATATTACGGCTGTTTCTGGTTGGGTTCCGGAAGATAAACTAACCAACCAAGATTTTGAAAGTATGGTAGATACAACAGATGCTTGGATTCTAGAGCGTACAGGCATTAAAGAGCGTAGAATACTCAAGGGTAATAAAGTGGGGAGCTCTTTTTTAGGAGCCAAGGCTGTAGAGCGCCTCTTAGAAAAGGCTGATCTTCCGGTAGGTGATATAGACGCTATTATCTGCGCTACCATTACCCCAGATATGATGTTTCCTAATACAGCCAACCTGATCTGTGATCAAATTGGAGCAAAGAATATTCCCGCTTTTGATATTCTAGCAGCTTGCTCTGGCTTTTTGTATGCACTAGAAGTAGGCAGAAACTTCATTCAATCAGGGAGGTATCAAAAGGTGGTAGTAGTAGGGGCAGATAAAATGAGCGCCATTACAAACTATAAAGATCGCTCCCATTGTATTTTGTTTGGAGATGCTGCTGGGGCTGTTTTACTTGAGCCGAGTAACGAAGAGTTAGGAATTATGGATTTGATTATCGAAAGTGATCCTGTTGGAAAGGATTTTATCTATTTGAAGGGAGGAGGCTCTGCCAATCCCGCCAGTTTTGATACAGTACTCAACGGCGACCACTATTTTCGTCAGGAAGGAAAAGTTGTTTACAAGCAGGCAGTGGCTAAAATGGCCAAAGTGACACAAGAAATCATGGCACGTAATCAGTTACAAGTAAGTGAGCTAGACTACTTCATTCCTCATCAGGCTAACCAACGTATTATTGAGGCAGTCGCACGAATCGCAGAAGTTCCGCTAGAGAAGGTAACGATCAATATAGATCGATACGGCAACACTACCGCAGCTACCATCCCTCTTTGTTTGTGGGAGTGGGAAAAGGACTTTAAACAAGGAGATCATATTGTGATGGCTTCTTTTGGGGCAGGCTTCACTTGGGGTGCTTGTTACTTGAAGTGGGGCATACCTGCTGCATAAAATTATTAATATAAATATAACATAGGTAGAAGGGCTTTGTAACAACGAGGTGCTTCTACTTTGTTTTTAGTATAGATGAGTACATATGAACAAATTATACTAGTTTTAATAATTGGCATCTTTTTTTCTACATTTGTAATGTAACAATATGGGGTCAAGTCTTACATGAAACATACTTTACTAATTGCGCTTATTATATTTATCACAACCTTCACTTCTACAGGAGTATTTGCACAAGAAAACTATGAAGGGGTTATTGGGAAGGACAAAAAGATAGCGTTGAGTATTACCGCAGAAGTAATGCTGGCAGGAAATAATATGTCTTATTCAGGTTCTTTCTATCCACTTACCGATCAAGAAAAAAAATCTTTTATAAAAGGGAAAATTAATATGGAAACAGGACGTTTCTCTTTTATAGAAAGAGATGAAAAAGGACAGGTAAAAGGATATCTGGTAGGTACGCAAAGCGGTAATCAAGTGGACGGACACTGGAAAAGCGTAGATAAAAAAGAGGAACTTCCATTTAAGCTACAACGTAAGCCATAAGCAGCAGACTACTAATTTTAGTGACTTTAATAGATTAACAGCTTTTTTATTACATTTATGAAGGTTTTATCATAAATATGTGTACCTTGCTAAGGTAAACGACTGTATAATCTTTTAAAAGACAAATTTTATGAAACGTATCTTATTATTAGTAACTGCTTGTATCTTTGTAGCATCCACTTCTTTTGCTCAGTATAGCGAAGGGGAAGAGAATTATGTAGGCATGATCAATCAGGATGAGAAGATTGTATTACACCTCACTCCTAAGGTAATTATGAGTGGTCATACCATGACTTACTCAGGTGCTTACCAGAATGCCTCTACCCAACGGGATAAACTGACACTTGAAGGGAGAATCAACATGGATACAGGACGCTTCTCTTTTGTAGAAAGAGATGAAGAAGGAAAAGTGATAGGACACTTTTTGGGTGTACGAAAAGGAAAAACTGTTCAAGGTACTTGGAGAAGTATCGACAAGAAGGAAGAAGTACCTTTTACACTCACTAAAAAATCGTGAGTAAACAACCAATAGAGCTACTTATCTAAATCAAATAATGAATGAGAAAGCCGTCTTGCAAAAGATGGCTTTTTTATTTATACCACCTTCCATACCAGAAGAAATAAAAAGAATTTTATTTTATGTTTGAACTTTAAATGTTATAACATATGTTTGTATAACAAATTAATTGTAACCTCACGAACAGTTCTTGAAACAAAAATTACTGAATGAGGTTAAGATTGTAGTTTTCATCATTTTTCAACAATTAGTAAAGACAAACTCATGAAAAAGACATTTATTTTCGGATTGTTAGCAAGTGCCTTCCTAATGGCTTGCGAAAGTACTCCTAAAAGTGACGAGGCAGAGGTAGGAGATGCCAAAGAAGTAAACGAAGAGGAAGTAGCCGCTGCGAAGGAAATGCCTATAGATACAGATTTAAGTATGGTAACTTGGGTAGGAACCAAGCCTGTGGGCAAACACCAAGGAACCTTTAAAGTATCTGAAGGAGCTATTGCAGTAGAAGAGGGTAAGATTGTAGGAGGAAACTTCGTTATTGATGTAACCTCTATTGAAGTAACTGACGAAGAAATGGGAGATGAGGAAAAAGCAAAGTTAGCTGGCCACTTATCTAGCCCTGATTTCTTCACAATAGAAGAGTTCCCTACGGCTACTTTCGAGATTGTAAGCGTAGCAGACTACGTGGCTCCTGAGGGAGAAGAAGAAAAAGATCCTGAGTACACGCTAGTAGACCCTACACACAGCGTAACGGGTAACTTAGAACTTAAAGGTGTAAAGAAAAGTATCACTTTCCCTGCTAAAATTGTAATGGCAGATAACAAGGTAGATGCACAAGCTAAATTCAACATCAACCGTAAAGACTGGGGAATGGACTATGGTGCTGACGAGTCACTAGGAGACAAGTTCATCAACCCTACTGTACACATCGGTTTTGACATCAAAACTAAAGAGTAGTAGTGCGCTGAGCACATTGTAAACAAAAAGACTACAAGGGTAACACAGGCTTTTGTAGTCTTTTTGTCATCTGTTCACAAAACGATTGAGTGCATGAAGATAGAGGAAGCTATCCAGAGTAAATTTGCTGATACAAATCAGAAGGCAATAGTCAATCTGCTTTATACAGCTAGTTGGCTGAGCGGTAGGATTAGCGAGGTGCTTAAGAAACAGGGTATCACTCACCAACAATACAACGTCTTACGCATCTTACGAGGATCTAAAGGACAACCCGTATCGCTTAAGTATATTAGAGAGCGGATGCTAGACAGAATGTCAGACGCTTCTCGTATTGTAGATAAACTTCATAATAAACAATACTTAGAAAGGAAGCAATGCCCGTCAGATAGGCGTAATGTAGACATTACGATTACCAATGAAGGGCTCAACCTGCTTCAAAAGCTGGACGGAACGGTAGAAGAAATCAATGACCTGTTCAGTAGTTTTACAGAAGAAGAAGTCATTGATTTTAACAATTTTTTAGATAAACTACGCCACTAAGTAAGTTACCTCGTTTTCCTTAGCAACCCTCGGAGTGTAGCTTTATTTTCTGCTGTAATTAGGTGCTTCTCTCGTAATGTTGATATCGTGTGGATGACTTTCATACACACCTGCAGCGGTAATTTTTACGAATTTCGCTTGCTGTAAGTCTCCAATGGTTTTTGCGCCACAGTAACCCATGCCTGCCTTCAGCCCACCTACCATCTGGTAAATCACCTCGTTCAACGTACCTTTGTAAGGGACTTGTCCGACAATTCCTTCCGGAACCAATTTCTTAATATCATCTTCTACATCTTGGAAATAACGGTCTTTCGAACCCGCTTCCATGGCTTCCAAAGAGCCCATACCCCGATAGGTTTTAAACTTCCTTCCTTCGAAAATCACTACTTTGCCAGGAGATTCTTCCGTACCAGCTAGAAGAGAACCTATCATCACAGAGCTTGCCCCACCCGCAATGGCCTTTACGATATCGCCAGAATAACGTATACCACCATCAGCAATAATGGGAACCCCCAACTGCTGGAGTGCCTTAGCCGCTTCGTAGACGGCCGTAAGTTGCGGCATTCCTACACCTGCTACTACCCGTGTAGTACAAATACTGCCTGGACCTACGCCTACTTTGACCGCATCTGCTCCTGCCTCTGCCAAAGCTAAAGCGCCTTCTCCAGTGGCCACATTTCCTACTACAATATCGAGATCAGGGTAGTGGGCTTTTACTTTTTTAAGCGTTTCGATCACTCCTCTTGAATGGCCGTGGGCGGTATCGATGCTTACTACGTCTACACCTGCTTGTTGCAGCATGGCGATACGCTCTAGAATGTCAGCCGTAACGCCTACCGCAGCACCTACCCGTAGCCTACCGAAGGTATCTTTACAAGCGAAAGGAAAGTTTCTTCTACGAATAATATCTTTATAAGTAATAAGGCCAATCAGTTGTCCTGATTTACTAACAATAGGAAGTTTCTCAATCTTAAACTCTTGTAACACATCTTCGGCCTTTTCAAGTGTAATATCTTCATTGGCGGTAATGAGATTCTCCTTGGTCATAATGACCTCTACTTTTTTGGTGAGGTCTTTTTGAAAGCGTAAGTCACGATTGGTAATAATGCCCTTTAACTTTTTGTGTTCGTCTACGATAGGAATACCCCCAATCTTAAATTCACTCATAATACCATGGGCATCAGCCAAGGTAGCACCTTCCTTTAAGGTAACAGGGTCGATGATCATACCGCTTTCAGAGCGCTTTACCTTTCTTACCTGCTCTGCTTGCGCTTCTACAGACATGTTTTTATGGATAAATCCGATACCTCCTTCTCTTGCCATAGCAATAGCAAGGCTATATTCTGTAACAGTATCCATCGCTGCCGAAACGATAGGAACATTAAGTTGTATATTTTTGGTTAGCTGTGTAACCGTTTGCGTTTCGCGAGGGAGTACTTCTGAGTAGGCTGGAAGTAGAAGCACATCGTCATAAGTGAGCGCTTCGTAAAGGAATTTGGATGAATTGAGCATTGCAAATAAATTTAAGTACTTTATTTGCGACATAAAGGTAAAGGGTATTTATGAGACTAGGAAATTTTTATAAGAACTTGTGATTAAATAATTGTGAAGATTATGAATAACCCTTGTCATGCAACTTTTTCTTACGATGTAGCGTAAAAATAAATCGTGTAAAGTAATACACCATACAACCAGTATTCTATTAAAATCTTTATAAATCATGAAAAAGTATCTTGTTCTCGCAATCTTTATAGTAAGCCTTGGTCATACACTACAAGCACAGGTAGGGGAGCGATTTCCTAACCTTACCGGTACCAATCTAAATGATAAAACGGTGACGCTGCCACAAGCTTCTCAAGGGAAACCAGCGCTCATGGTTTTGGCCTATTCTAAAAAGTCTCAAGATGATTTAGAAACTTGGGTTCGACCTGTTTATAAGCAATTTATTGCCAGTACTGGCGAAGGGTTGTTTAGTGAGCTAGCGGATGACTACGATATAAACGTATATTTCGTACCTATGCTTAGGGGTATCAACAAGGCTGCCTACGGAAAAGTAGAAAAAGAAATGAGAGCCAATACGGACAAGGTCTTCAAGCCTCACGTTGTTTTATATAAAGGCTCACTATCTTCTTACAAGAACGTACTCTCTCTTAACAGCAAAGACGAACCCTATCTCTACTTGGTCAATCAGCAAGGAAAGATAGTTTATGCTACCTCGGGTGCCTATTCTTCTTCAAAGATGAGTGATTTAGAAGATGAACTAGAAAAGTGCTATAAGTAGTATGCTATATGATCAAAAGCTGAATATTACAGGAAAGGAAGCTTTCTCTACGTAAGCCACTGCGGCTAAATAGTATTTTAAAACCCGCAAACAAACGATTACCATCTGGGAATTCAAAGAAGGTAATATAAACATTGATTATAAAGCATTACTGGCTACTGACTTATCTAATGGCTTAGAAAAAAGGATGAAATGTCCTTAAAAGGGCATTTCGAATTCCTTTTTTAGGAGAATCAAATTATGGGTATTAGAGACATCAGTTGCAGACATTTGAAAAAGATGTGAGCAGTTGCTGTGCTAGTAGAAATACCTAATAGAATAACTTACATAATCACCATAGGCTCAAATAAACACAACTAGCCGCTGTATTACCCTTCATAACCTATTTACTTATATAGCTACTTTAATAGTAAGAGAGTCTCTGAATGTGCTTTTGGGTATACTGATGACTCATACAATTTATCAAACTTCTCATATTATGCGAATGCTATACTGAAGTTAAAAGCACGCAAATAGCTAGTTAATTAAAATACTATATAATAGATTAATAATAATATTAATAATGAGGGTTTTTTGTGTAATCAATAAATAAAAATACGAATAATATAAGTTTTGCGATAAATCAAATTGTTTTAAGAAACAAGTAGAGTGTAAAAAATATGAAGTGACTTTATTTTGTATTATAAACTAAAACAGTGTATAAAAATCAATAAACGCCTCTAAAGCGTTATGATATTCGTTTATTATAAAAATAATGTATGTAATATTTCGCAGAAAGTTATGGGCATATGAAAATAATTTCTATCTTGCAGCGCCTATCTAAAGATAGTAAACAACTACCTTATTGTATAGGCTTTATTTCAACTTTTACCTAAAACTTAATCTAAAATGAGAAAAATCATCTTTAGCATTATATTTATAATGCTGCTTTCTAACGCCCATGCGCAGGACTGGGTAAAGAAGAGTTCATCTCTTTATTACTTCAATGGTACAGAAAAAGTGTACATGTCACCTGACTACTCTTCGTATGCTGTTTACTTTAAAGAACAGACGCCTACTGACCTCACCAACCGCCGTATGCAAGGTTTTCAATTTGAAGCGGTTTACCAACGCTTAAAAATGGCGAAGTTTACGCCTAATGCAAGTAGTAACCAGCGATTGGAGCAGTCTATTTCAACTAGTTCCGCTCAGTTTCTACAAGAGACGGGTTTAGCCAGTCAAGGTGCTTTTGAGGTTGCGCCTAGCTTTCAACTAGCAGGGCAGCAAGTCTGGTTTACCCAACAAGTCATTATAAAACTCAACACCGTTATAGAAGATACACGTTTACGAAATATACTCCATAAATATGATGCACAAGTACTTAGAAATGAACTCTCTACCTTGCTACAAGTAGCGACCGTCTCAAGCCAGTTGGCTTTGTTGCAAGAGTTACAACAAGCCAATTTGATTGTTTGGGGGCAACCGAATTTCCAAGCGAAAGTCGTAAAACATGATGATCCACTACTGCCCGAACAGTTTCAAATGCACAATACAGGTGGTACACTTGATGGACTACCGCTTACCGCAGACATTGATATAGATGCCCTAGAAGCCTGGGGAATCACTACAGGTAGTTCCTCTATAACCGTAGCGGTAATTGACGATGGGGTAGAAAGGCATCCTGACCTACCGCCCATTACAGCAGGTTTTACTCCTGCAAACAACGGAAATGGAACACCTATTAGAAGTACTGACGCACACGGGCTTGCTTGTGCAGGAATTATTGCTGCACAACATAATGACGAAGGGGTAAGAGGCGTAGCGCCTAATGTTAACCTACTAGCCATTAATATTTTTACAGAAGAAGAGACCGCACAAGATTTGGCCGATGCCTTTACCTGGGCCAAAGACCAAGGGGCAGATGTGATTAGTAACTCTTGGGGTTACGGCACTTGTGCTACCAATCCATTCCCTGTATTGACGGCAGCGATCAATGATGCGGCTGACAATGGAAGAGGGGACAAAGGTTGTGTTATTCTCTTTGCTTCTGGTAATGATTATGGAGACTGCGTGAGCTATCCTAGTAACATTCAAAGCGTGATTTCAGTGGGTGCTGTTAATCCAAATGGTAATATAAGTCGTTATAGCAACCAAGGCCCTGAGCTTGATATTGTAGCACCAAGTAATGATATCAACAGCAGTCGCACTACTTTACTATATGGTGTTAGAACCACTGATCGTGTGGGAAGTGCAGGGTATAATAATACGAACTATGCAGACGATTTCGGTGGTACTTCAGCGGCTTGTCCTGCAGCAGCAGGTGCAGCAGCACTAGTACTATCGGTAAATCCAGATCTAACCAGTGAACAAGTATTTGATATTTTGATCAATACAGCAGATGATATGGGGGCAAGTGGATTTGATAATACCTTTGGTCATGGAAGAGTCAATGCGCATCAGGCAGTGCTGGCAGCAAACAGCGGTGGAGGAGATACTGAGGCACCGAGTACGCCTACTGGGGTGACTATAAGTAATGTGACAAGTAATACAGCTACAGTGAGTTGGAATGCTTCCAGCGACAATGTTGAGGTAACTGGTTATACTGTATTTCTAAATGGGAGTAGTATAGGTAACGCTACGAGCGCCTCTGTTAATCTAACAGGCTTGAGTGCAAGTACTGCTTATTCAGTAAGTGTAGTAGCCTTTGATGCTGCTGGAAACCAATCTGCTGCTTCTTCGGCAGCATCGTTTACTACCACTGGCTCGGGAGGTGGAAGTACTTGCGCTAGTACAATCAGTAGCTTCCCTTATACAGAAAGCTTTGAGTCTGGGATAGGCTGGACACAAGCCAGCGGCGACGATGGCGACTGGGTAAGCCTATCGGTACCCACACCTTCCAACTCAACAGGACCTACTGCTGCTGCTGCAGGAAGTCAATTTGTATATTTAGAGGCTTCCAGTAACAATACAGCAGGAGCAATTGGAAGCAATGCTACTGCCACTTTAGAAAGTCCCTGTTTCGATTTAACAAGTGAAAGCAGTGCCTCTCTTACCTTCCAGTACCATATGTATGGTGCTGATATGGGAAGTTTAGTACTACAAGCAAATAACGGTGCTGGCTGGGTAGATCTATGGAGCCTATCGGGCGATCAAGGGAATAGCTGGCAAAGTGCGACGATTAATTTAGCTAATTATGCAGGTACTGTAGTAGGCTTCCGTTTTGTGGGAACTACAGGGGATGGCTGGCAAAGTGATATGGCCATCGATGCTATTAGTGTTACTACTGGTGCAGCGCCTACCCCTACTTCAAACGAGGTAACCCTCACAATTGTACTCGATGACTACCCAGCAGAAACGAATTGGGAAATTACCGATGGATCAGGTACGCCAGTAGCTTCTGGAGGATCTTACAGTGGTGCGGGTAGTACAGTAACAGAAACTATCACGTTGGCAGATGGCTGTTATACCTTTACCATTACAGATAGCTATGGCGATGGTATTTGCTGCACTTATGGTGATGGCTCTTACAGTCTTAGCACTGAAGACAATACAACGTTAGCCTCAGGAGGTGCATTTGGACCAACTGAAAGTACCGACTTCTGTGTGGGCAATACAGTAAGTAGGAGTTTGGGTACTCCAGCCTTAGCAGAACAGAGTACAGCTTACACCTTGATGTATCCTAATCCCGCAACGGATTTCTTAAACGTACAAACGCCTAAAGGTACACAAAAACTAGAGGTCTATGGCATTAATGGCGCTGTGATGCAAAAGGTACGCGTAACGGAGCAAGGAGTAGATGTCTCTCAATTGTCTTCAGGAATTTACCTGTTGGTAATTACCACAGAGAAAGGCGTGATTAGAGAAAAGTTCTCCAAGCAATAGTCGATTTATATTTATACTTTAATACTAAAAAGCTGCCATTGGAAGATGGCAGCTTTTTGTTTGTACGAAGTAGATACTTGACGGTAAAAGTCTTGATTATAAAATACTTTGAAATAGCAAGCTAATCTGTTGAGTTGATAAATTCTTCTACCGTTTACCCTATGTTTAAATATAGTAGCGTTACTACTTTGAGTAATACTTAGAGAAGATTATCTTAATTCTTCTGTACGCTATTTTTTCTCACATTTTTATTGACTCGTACTATTTAGCAAGAAATGATCTGCCAGCGTGTAACGCGAGTAGAATTATACCCTTCCTAAATGTTATTAAGTACTAAGTTTCTTTTCGAACAACTCCTCTTTACCTACTATCCTTAGGATGATATAGTCCTTAAGGTCATTTTAAATATTCTATTCAATAGTACCTGCCTGTAAACAGGTTAAGTTGTATTATTGTCACGTAAGAGTTGAAAAAATAGGAGTTGTTTGCCAATAGATTGAATTGAGAGAAAGTTATTTATAATATCATTTAGGTAGAATAACTTAACTGTAAGTTTAAAAATAATAAAGTGAAAAAACGCTACTTCAAGGTAAATACCTCGTATAGTGAAATGAAAGTTTAAAATTAAGCAGGGTTCTACGTTGATTAAAAGACAAGCAACTATAAAAATGAGTAAGGCATTAATTTATGCTCATATAATAAAATTATCATATATAATATTTTACTGTAAGTTATTTACTTAAGTAAATAATTTCTATCTTGTAAAGCCTATTCAAAGATAGTGAAACAACTACCTTACTTTGTGGGCTTTGTTACAACTTTCAATCTCAAACTTTAATCTCAAATGAGAACAATTTTCCTTAGCATTTTCCTTGTAATGCTGTTTTCCACCGTTAAGGCACAAGACAAGATAGAAAACAATTCGTCACTTTACTATTTTAATGATACTGAAGAGGCGTCCCTGTCACCTGACCACTCTTCGGATGCTGTTTTTTCGAGGAACAGCCTTCTACTGACTTCACCAATCATCGTACACAAAGTTTTCAATCTAGTATAGCAGAAGACGATACAGAACCACCGAGTGTTCCCACTGGCTTGAGTGTAAGTAGTATTACGCGTAATACAGCAACTGTAAGCTGGAATGCTTCTAGCGACAATGTTGGTGTAGTAGGTTATGTATTTATCCGTACTATAGATATTTTTAATATCACTACTGTTGATACCGTTACAAGCACTTTTATTAGTCTAACAGATTTGACCCCAAGTACTGGGTATACAGTACGTGTGGAAGCACTCGATGCTTCTGGAAACAAATCGGCTGCTTCTACACCCCTAAGATTTACTACCGTTAATGCAGTCTCATTAAAGATTGGTGGCGTAAATGTCAGTAATATCACGAGAAGTGGAGCGACTGTAAGCTGGAATCCACTCAGCAGCAATTCTGGCGCAGTAGGTTATACCATACTTCTAAATGGTAATAGTATTGGTAGTAGTAGTACTACAGATACCTTTTTTAATATAACAGGTTTAAGCGTAAACACTGATTATTCTGTAAGTATCGTGGCGTTCGATGGTATTGGAAATCAAATGGCTTCTTCTACAGAAGTATCATTCACTACCCTTAATTCAGTAGGTGTACCTACAGCTATTTGTACGAATGTAGATGGAATAGCAGAACGTCCTCTTCCTTATACAGAAGGTTTTGAATCAGGTGTAGATTGGAAACAAAGTAATAACGATGATGGTGATTGGAAACTAGCAACCTCCTTTTCAACGCCCAGTGCGGCAGCAGAAGGAAAGAGGTATTTAATATTAAGATATATTGAGAACAACGGTACGGCTATCATTAGGACACCTTGCATTGATCTAACAGATAAAAGTGACGCTTCTTTCACTTTTCAGTATCAGTTGTACGGTAATGACATTGGGAACTTAGTTCTACAAGTAGATGATGGTACAGGCTGGGTTGACTATTGGAGCCAATCAGGAGATCAAGGAAATATTTAGCAAAGTGCGACCATCAATCTAAGTAGTTATTTAGGTTTAATTATACGAGCACGTTTTGTGGGTACTACAGGCTACGGTGGAAGGATGGCTATTGATGACATTGCTATTACCTCTAATACAGCGACGACACTTACTACAAGAAATGCAACGCTTACAACTTTAGATGAGCAGCAAGTCAATACCTTGATGTATCCTAACCCAGCCACTAACTTCCTAAATGTACAAATGTCCAAAGGGACGCAAAGCCTAGAAGTTTATAGTGTAGGTGGGGCTGTGATGCAAAATGTACAGGTAACGGAGCAAGGGGTAGATGTCTCTCGGTTGCCTTCAGGGATGTATCTGTTAGTCATTACAACAGAGGAAGGTATTATTAGGGAGAAGTTCTCTAAGCAATAGAAGATTTATAACTTAATACTAGAAAGCTGCCATTGGAAGATGGCAGCTTTTTGTTTGTATGGTGTGAAGGTGATTCTTTACAGCTAGCCTAGCGTTTTGATTATAAAATACTTTGAGATGAAAAGTTATGCTATCAAGCTGGTAGAGCTTTTACTGTTCCTATATAAAGTCTATTCTTTTACGCAAAAAACTACTTTAAATACCTATTTTCTAAATATTTAGTGGTCTGAAATCTATATGAGTAACTGGAAAAAGTGCTGTTTTATATCATTTCCGATAGCAGGTATACAGGCTAGATAAAGTGTACGTTTATTTACGTAAAATACTTAAATTGTTGCAGCAATAACATGTTAAAACGCAGCCTGTGGACGATAGCATTGAAATTCCGCTCAGTAAGCAAAAAATCATATTATTATTAATCGCTGCAATCGCCTTTGTGGTAATGGGTGTATTCCTTGCGTTACCGCTTGTTAGTGAAACGCCTCTAGATATTGAGCTAGCCAATATAGTGGGCTTAGTAACGATCATTTTCTTTGGTACTTGTGCAGTATTTATGACTACAAAACTTTTTGATAAAAAAGTAGGGCTAACCATCGATCAATATGGTATAACGGATAATACCAGTGGAACAAGTGTTGGCTTGATAGAATGGGCAGATATCACAGAAAGCTGGACGATTCAAATTGCTTCTACTAAAATTCTTATGATCGCCACCAATACACCTGAAAAATACATTGAACGGGCTAAGAATAGCATTGCTAAACGCGCTATGAAGGCTAACTATAAGATATATGGTTCTCCCATTGCGATCACTGCTAGTGCATTAAAAATCAAATACTCTGATTTAGAGCGACTCATTAACACTGAGTTGGAAAAGAGAAAAGGTACCTCCTCCTAATACTAGTAGATGTCTGTCGCTATATTAATGGAAGGAAGAGAATGTTTAGAAATTAAATACCGTATAATTAACGTTTTAAGAAATTTTCATCACTTTTCCTTTGGTTTACCTTTCGTTCATTTTTTAG
>ERZ1740058.360-NODE-360-length-37068-cov-7.063086_pt1 | contig 37068 bp, 30 predicted proteins | sample MGYA00581745_ERZ1740058 | MGnify/ENA primary metagenome ERZ1740058 (study PRJEB43018, sample SAMN04849742) | marine metagenome | isolation source: floating plastic debris | place: Pacific Ocean | collected 2008-08-30 | study: EMG produced TPA metagenomics assembly... | reverse complement strand
CTCCTGAGACAGATCTTACTGAGATAGAAGCAGAGACCGTGCTAGCCTCAGAAACCTCCAGTTCCGAAGCGACTCAACTTCAGGAAGACTTAGCAGAGTCATCTACTGATGAGAACGAGACTGATGAGAACGAGACTGATGAGAGCGAGGCAAATGAGAACGAGACAGAGGTTGCGCCCGAAGCGTTCATTCGAGAAGACGGCACGATTGATCTCGATTTGCTGAAGCTCGATATTGATCGCACCGAAGACGATACAGCGCTATCTCGCGACGATTTGATGATTGACTCAGCAGTGGCAGACGCTCAGGTCGCTCAAACTGAAGCAGAAAATATTGATAGCTTGGAAATTGAGGCCAAAGTAAAACCGACACCCGAGGCGGCATTCCTTGCAGACCTCACCTTTGATGATTTGGTTGTGGATTCTGCTCTCACGCCAGAGCTGACTGAATCTGAAGTGTCCGCCCCTGAAGTATCAGTACCCGACCTGATTGTTGAAAGTTCTTTAGTAAACGCTGATCTAGAGTCACCGGATGCCAGCACCCAGGTGTCAGCGAGTCCCGATACCACGATTCAAGATGAGGCAGATCGAGATGAGACAGATTTAGAGCGTCAGGATGCAACGCCTGCACCTGAACTTGCCGCCATTTTGCCTGATCTAGGCTCAGACGAAAACGATTCAGATGAAGACCGCCCAGGCGAGTCTTCTGAGAGCAGGCCAGAATCAGCCGCTGGTCCAGATTTACCAGACCCCGAAGCGTTAGCGTCTGACTTGACAGTTCAAGGAGACGGCATTGATGACGTCTTAGCGGACGATTTGGTGGCCGTCCTAGAAGCTGATAGTGAAGCTGCCGATAAAACTGCGCTTGAGAGCATTGACGGCGACTTAGATCCGCTGGCGTCGGATTTGGAAGAGGCGATCGTTTTTGACGAATCGGATACGCCGCCGCTGCCCGCTCTAGACGAAGCTTCAGAGCCTCTAGAATCTGCGTTTATTCCTGATCAGCCCAGCGATGAAGCCAATGATGAAGGCCAAAACCAGCCCCTCAAAACCGATCGGGAAACCAATCTGGAAGAAACTGATGTAGAGACAGTCGATAGTAACGCCGAGCTAGATGTCTTATCAGGAGGTACCTTATCAGGAGATCTCTGGTCAGAAGATACGTACTCTCAGCCACAATTTCCACCGGCTGATTCGTTTGAAGCGTCTCTTGAAACCCTGGGCCTGTCTGAAGAGCGTTCAGACTCGACTGAACGCGACGAGGCTGAGGCTGCTCTCACTCAAGATGTGTCCACCGATGAGCCCAATGTAGGCAGTACTGTTCCCAGTCAGCTCACACCCGATTTGCCCCCTGTTGATTTTGACGACGACCTAGACTTTTTCCCCGCCGATCCGGCTAGCTCTCCATCCGCCGAATTAGAAGATGGCGGCGCTACATTGGACGATTTTACGGCGGATGTTGCGAGGCTAGCAGGTACGATAGGCGTAACATCCGCTGCCGCAGGGCTCACTGCTGCGCCAGAAACAGAGTCTGTAAGACCTGTAGATCCTACAGAGCCAGCTGATAGCGTTTCGAGCGAGTCAAGAGCGGCCGAGTCGAAAGCTGTTGAGGAAATGCGAGCGGCTCAGCCGCCTGATGCGGATGAAGGTGAGGATGATCCTACCGGCGGGGAGCCTGCTGACTGGTTTCTGGGGATAGATCTCGGGGCTACTGGGCTATCGGCGGTACTAATCAATCAGTCTGGCGATCAGGTTTATCCGCTGTGCTGGAATGTTGCTGGGGATAATGAAAGCAATCGCTTCCGCCTGCCAGCCGTGGTGCAAATCGATTTGCACACAGAAAACAATCCTCAGCTGGGGATAGTCGGACCGGCTGCGTTACAGCAAAATGTACCGCTGCTGCGAAACCTGAAGCTGATGGTGAAAGCAGGTATTCCGAACGGCAACTCGCGCGAGCCGTGGATGCAGTGGTCAGACCACACTGCAATTCCACTGGAAACCCTGCAAGTGGCCATTACAGAGCTGCTAAGCACGCTCCAGCCTGACCAAATGAGCTGCCGAGCTGTAGGGTTAAAAGTGTCGGCGCTGCGCCGGGCTTTGTCTGACTTGAAGGGTGTGATTGTTGGCTATCCAACTAACTGGCCAGATACGTACAGCTTTAATATTCGTGAGAGCGTGCTGGCAGCTGGGCTGATTTCTTCTCCAGATCAGGTCTTTTTTGTGGAAGAGGCGATCGCAGCGCTGCTTTCCGCACTCCCCGCCCCCGAAGCCGCCAAAGACGTGCCTGAGAACCAGCAGCCGGGCCTGTACAACTGCAACTGGTCAGGCGGCACAATTATCATTAGCGCTGGTGCCATTCTCACCGAAACGGCTGTAGCTAACCTGCCAGCCGACCTAGAGCAGCTGAGCTATCAAGACTTTTCTAAGCGCGGCTACACCTATGCAGGTGACGGCATCGACCAAGATATTATCTGTCAGCTTTTACACAACCCCTTGCCGGACTCTAAAGAGGGTGAAAAGGGCATTGGTACTGCTGTAGATAGCATCGGGCGATGGGAGAGCCTGGGCTTGAGTGAGATTGCGCTGCCGCAGCCTGGTGAGGCAGATCGGGTCACCCGGCATCGCCTGCGGCAGCGGCTCAACGATTCGCCGTTGGGCCGCGAGGCTATCTTGACAGCGCGCGAGTTAAAGATGGCCCTGCAAGAGGAAGAAGAGGTGGAAGTAGAGCTAGGCGACCACACCTGGGTAATCACTCGAAAAGACTTAGAGACTAAGGTGTTTCTTCCCTACATTCAGCGAATTAATCGTCAGGTAAATGCACTGCTGAGCAAGCAAAATCTGGCAACGCAAGGCGTAAAGCAGGTGGTTTGTACGGGTGGCTCAGCCTCCTTGGGGGTAATCGCTCGCTGGCTGCGCCAGAAGTTTCCTAATGCCACCATTATTCAAGACACCTACACGGGTGAATATTCCAACAGCTGTAGCCGTGTGGCCTACGGTCTGGCCAACCTGTGCAACTATCCGAAGGTGCTAGATGCCAATCGCCACCAGTACAATGACTATTTTCTCTTGCTAGAGCTACTGCGCATTTTGCCCGAGCAGCCTTTGCCCGCTGGCGGCATCTTACACCTGCTAGAACAGCGTGGGATTAATACTCAAGTTTGTCAGGCGCACGTGCTGGCACTCATTGAAGGCCATTTGCCGCCAGGCCTAGTGCCAACTTCAGGCGATCGCCCCCTGATTAGCGCCCAGTCGTCAGATATTGCAACCTATAGAGCGCTCTCTGAGCTGCCTTTGTTTAGAAAGCAAGGCGGTCAGATTTATATCGCGGATCCTCAGCAAGGCGAAAGATTGCGGACTCATCTAGAAGGACTGCTCGCTACCAAAGCACAGTCGCTCAGTGAGCCCATGACACCTGAGGCGTTGACGGCGTCGACTGGCGTTCAGGTGTAAATCAAGGGCCCGGTTTAGATCAAAGGCTCAGTGAAAATAGCTAGTAAGGCAGATGCTGGTATGACGGCAAGCCGTTACTGTATATAACAGTCTTCTTCTCTTGCACCTTTTGATGAGCACTGTCCAAATTGTATGGCTGAAAAAGTCCTTTCGGTTGTCAGACCACCCTGCGCTGACCCTGGCAGCCAAGCAAGGCCCAATGCTCCCGATTTACATCCTTGAGCCTGAGTATTGGGCCCTATCAGATACTAGCTACCGGCACTATCTGTTTATCAAGGGCTGTTTGGAAGAGATGGCAGCCGATCTGAAAAAGCTCGGTGCAACGCTGGCAATTGAGCAAGGTGAGGCTGTTTCAGTGTTGCGATCGCTCCAAAAATCCTTTTCCAGCATCGAACTATGGTCTCACCAGGAAACCGGTAACCACTGGACCTTTGAGCGAGACCAGCGCGTCCGAACGTGGTGCAAAGAAAACGGCGTTACGTTCAATGAGCCCCTACAGTTCGGCGTATGGCGCGGTTCTAATATAGACAGAGACCACTGGGCAAAGCACTGGGATGCTTTTATGGCTAAGCCCACTGCAACCCTTCCCGAAGATATTACTTTCGCCGAGCACAGCTACAAAAGCAGTCTTCCAGCGCCCGCAGCTTTAGGCCTTGAACCTGACGGTATTACCGATTTGCAGACGCCTGGCAGAGCCGCAGCACTGGCAGCCCTCAATAGCTTTTTGTACGAGCGCGGAGCGCACTATCGCACGGACATGTCATCGCCTGTTACCGGGGAATCTGGCTGCTCGCGCCTATCGCCGCATCTCACTTACGGTACGCTTTCAATGAAAGAGATATACCAGGCAACACAGCAGCGAATTGCTGAAGTTAGAGAATTACCTAAGGCAGAAAAAGGTACCTGGGCGGGCTCGCTTTCTTCCTTTGTCGGTCGATTGCACTGGCACTGCCACTTTACCCAAAAGTTAGAGCTAGAGCCGGAATTAGAATGGCTGCCGATGGCCCGCGCCTACACAGGCATCCGAGATGACGGAGACAGCGCGCTTAGGCTAAACACCTTTGAGCAGGGGCAGACAGGCTATCCGTTTGTAGACGCTTGCCTACGCTATTTGCGGGCAACTGGTTGGATTAACTTTCGCATGCGAGCGATGCTAATGAGCTTTGCCAGCTACGATCTGTGGCTACCCTGGCAGAAAAGCGGCGAAGTGTTAGCCCGGCTATTTACTGACTACGAACCGGGCATTCACTGGCCGCAAACTCAAATGCAGTCTGGCGTTACCGGCATCAACGCGATTCGGATTTATTCCCCTATTAAGCAAGGTGTCGATCAAGATCCAGAAGGCACCTTCACCCGGCAGTGGGTGCCAGAGATTGCGCATCTCGACAACAAGCTGTTGCAAACTCCCTGGCTGTACCAAGATGCGGCCTCTCTCAACTATCCGCCGCCGATTGTAGAGCACAAAGCCGCCGTTCGTGACGCAAAAGACAAAATCTGGACAATCAAGAAAACGCCAGAGGCAAAAGCAGAAGCCGAGAAGGTATACGAAAAACACGGTTCGAGGAAAAGACCTCGCAGCAGGTCAGGGGCTAAAACCACCCGTAAAAAGGTGACGGCAAAGGAGAGAACGGCCAAAGCCCAAAACGAGAAAAAGCCTAGAAAAACAGCAGCAAAGAAAACGATTAGCGCCACATAAACAACGCTGTACTGCAATGACATTTAAGCAAACGATAGGAGACTTACCCGAGAGAGTCACTGCAGGGAACAACAAGCCTGCGCTTTCAGCAGGTAGCTACGTTCTTGTCGTGCTGAACCGGGCGCTACGGGGAGAAGACAATGCGACAATTGATGCCGCCATCACCCATGCGAATGCCCTTCACCTTCCTATTCTGGTCTACAGCGAACTCGACGAATCTGTTGATTGGGCTTCAGATCGGCTGTTTTACTTTGCTCTAGGCGCATTTAGAGCGCTAGCGCAATCGCTGGACGATAGAAAGATTCAATGTGTTCAAAGCATTAGAGGCATAGGCGACGAGGCTTCTCGGCTAAAGGACCTGATTGTGAACGCAGCAGTCGTCTACACCGATGAAGATTATACTCACTGGGATAGAGCAAGGGTTCAGTATTTGTTGTCTTTAGCGACGCAATCTGTCTTTTTAGTAGAGGCGTCTCGATTAGTGCCGACGGGAAGCCTACCCGAAAAGATAAGAACAACCCCTGCTTTTAGAAAGGCTCACGGTGAGCTGAGAGAAAAATTTGTATTACTTAGAAGAGAAGTTTCGAAGAATGAGACGGCTAAGGATCTTGTTCATCATGGAGACATTCAAGGGTTAAATTTATCCTTAACCGAGGGTAGACAGAACTTTGCGCAGTACACGGATAGTGCAATCGCCTCTCTAATCAGCAAACTCAACATCAATCACGACTTACCCATTTCCACAGAGCATCCGCCGACAAAATCTGAAATTAGCCAACGACTTGAAACACTCAAAACAAAAATCCTATCTCGCTACAAATGGATTAGAAACAACCCAGCCCTTGAATATTCCACCTCTGAGCTATCGCCCTACCTTCACTTCGGCATGGTTAGTCCGCACCAGGTGCTAGCCGCAGTCGAAAGCTCAGAGGTTCCCAAAACCTATACCTGGAAATTTAGAGACGAGTTTTTGACCTGGCGAGAATGGTCTCACTACCAAGCCTTTTACAACCCAAACATTCACGAATTTGAAGGCTTACCGAACAGCGCTCAAAAAACGTTGCAAGCCCATGCAAACGACGAACGCCCCGAGCTACAAACGCGAACAGACATCATGCATGGCAACACACCTGATGCCACCTGGAACGCCGCACAAAAGGAATGGCTCAGCACAGGCTGGCTACACAACAACCTCAGAATGTACTGGGCCAAGCAGATTCTTCGCTTTACCGCTTCGCCACAGGCCGCTTGGGAGAGCGCTTGCATGCTGAACGATTACCTCTCTCTCGATGGCCGCGACCCTGCAACGTACGCCTCTATGCAATGGGCCTTTGGCAATGCAAAGCCAGGCTACGGTGAAAAGGAGATTTACGGCTGGGTAGCCCCTAAATCTGACCGGGCAATTCTGAAGCGAAAGGGAATGAAGGCGTGGATAGAAACAAGGCAGTAGAGGCGCCCAATGCCATCACAGTACATCCGACAAGACAGAAAAGAAGGCGATCACACTATTTTCACCAGCATCGACTTAGAAGTTCCCGTCAAAGAGCCCTATCGAGGAACGAGTATTCAATGACGTTCCTCGATAGCAGGTGACTGAGCCAATTAATTGAGCCAATTAACGTATGTCTACTGAGCTGGGCCGAAGTACTCTGGCGTAAAGCTGCCGTGCAACCCATAAGGGATATGGTGTGTCAGCTTCAAAGTAGCCACAGGGCCAGTGGTAATGTCTTCGGCATTGAAGATGGTAAGTTCAGTGCGATCGCACTTCGCATTATAAACCCACAGCAAAACCCATCCATCGTCCTCTGCGCTCGCCCCAGGCCTAGCAACAAACAGCGGCTCACCCCCAAATCCACGGGGCGCAGCACTCCAAAACTGTTCTTCTCCTGTTTTTAAATCTCTCTTAATCAGCGACTGCAGTGGCGCATTCTTCACCGTTCCATGGGTTGCGCCCATATATAGATAGCGATAATCGCGGCCTACATTCTGCGGATTTAAAGTGGGAAACTCACAGGGGCGCTCAATCAGCTTCTCAACGGTCACTTGCTCTGTCGCTAGCTCTACCGTAAAGCGCCACAGCTGGCTGGCTGGCACGTGATCAAAGTCCACTGTGCTGTAATCCTCCGCATCGTCTAGCGTAGGAAAGCTGTCGTAACAAACAGAATCTAAAATTAGCAGCCCGTCTTGTTCAAAGGCATTGGCATGGTGGAAAACAAAGCAAGGATCGGTCTCAAAAAATCTCACTTCCCCGCTGTCGCCGCGAGGAATCAGCACAATTTTAGTCGGCTGCTTAGGATTAAACTGAATGCATTCAGCCGCACCCTTAAAGCCCATGACAAACGGCAGCGGATTAAAGCTCACCGGATTTTGTACAAAAATGCAGTAGTTCGGCGTAATGGCGAAATCGTGCAGGAAGGCAAATCCTGGCACGCTGTGAGCGTAAGTGCTGGCAAGCTTACCGTCTGGCGTAAACTCGTACAGGCTAATCGTGCTAGAAAGTCCTGTCTTTACGCCAAAGTTCACCATTCTGGGTGTGCCTTCGCAATCTGGATCAAACTTAGGGTGAGCAGCAAAGGCATCTCCTGTGCTCAGCAAACCATCTAAGTATTCAAGGCCCTGCGTTTCTAGCGTGTGAGGATCGAGCCGATGCGGTTCGGCCGCTTCCCAGAGCGCCAATAGCTTCTGCCCCCAGTACACGATATGCGTGTTGGCAATATTTTTCAGCTTGATATCGAAAGCATTCGCTAGCCAACCGCCTGGCTTCTGGGTGCCAAACACACCGCGATATTCAGGCTTGTCACTTTTTTGTTCTGCCAGATACCCTTCCGTGCGAACAAACTTGTTGCGATAGAACGCCCTTCCCTCCTTGATAGCAATGGAATTAATCATGCCGTCGCCATCAAAAGGGTGCTTCAAGCGATAGCCGTTAACGTCTGTAAGGCCTGGCCCATTGCGGAAAATTGTACCGGTCAGCTCTGTTGGAATTTTGCCTTCTATCTCATCTATCCAGTAGGCGAACTCTTCCGGCTGAGAGCGATAGCCACCGAGCCAATCTTCACGAGTATATTGAGTTGAGCGAGCGGGCGGATTAAGCGTTTGCATAGAAAGGTGTGAAGGTAGTAGCTAAAGTTTGTTGGCGTAAAAACCTAAGGAATTGAAACCTAAAGCGTGATATCCAGTCGAACGGCAGCATCGTCACTGACTTCAGGCGTCGCTAGCGCAAACACAGGTTCAGCCTCTCCTGACGAGGGCTGCGCTTTAGTGTCAGCGCCTTCTCCAATGCCCGTAGCCGATGCAGCGGGTAGCAGTCCGAGCAGCGGTAGCGGCAAAAGCGTGGTGAGATTGGTAATCAGCACCAGCCGCCACAGGTTAGTAAAATCTGTTTCGGTCACGCCCAGCTGATGGGTTAACAGTGCGCCCAGCTCATGCGAGAGTAATCCAGAAAGATTAACCACAGACATTAGCAGGGCAAACAGCGTCGCCTCCACGCCGGGTGGGCAGAGGCGAGCTGAGAGAACCAGTACGGGCATAAAGGCAATTTGCCCGGCGACGGTGAGCACCAGACTATCGCCAAGACTAAACCACTGGTCGTCAATTCCCAGGCTGCGGTTTAGGTGGGTGACTAAAATTAGGGTCGTCATTCCCAGCGCTGCCGAGACGACTGTGGACCAGGCGAAAATCTTGCGAAACGAGACTTCCTTCAAAAATCGTTGAAAAATCCAAATGCCAATTAAGGAGGCCAAACTGGTCACCAGCCTGACGCGTCCTAGAAATTCGGGAGCAAAGCCAAGCTCATTGGTAGAAAAGAAGAAGAAGGCTGAGTCAGCGGTGGGCGTTGCCTGCCACAGAAATAGAAACAGCGCGGGCATCCAAATTACTCGCTGAGAGACTGCCCCTTTCAAGAGCTTGACCTGATTGGTCACCACTTTCCAATTCGACTTTTCCGTAACGGGGTCTTCTGCAATCAGCCAGGCGACGCCACATACGATCAATGGAAAGGTGGCCGTAATGGCAAAAATAACCTGCGTACTGGTGCGCTCTAGCAGCAGCCCGCCCAGGTAGGCAGTAATCAGTCCGCCAATGGCAGATGCGCCCCAGGCCAGCGATTGCAGCGTACCCGCGCTGCCTTGTCCTTCTTTGCGGGCGCGCTCTACCACCAAAGAATCGACGATGACGTCGGAGATTGCGACAGACAAAGAGGATAAGAGAATAGCAGCGGTGGCAGCCAGTGCGGTATTGACGACCGTCGCCATGGAGAGCCAAGCGATCGCACCCAAGACCCCAGAAATAATCAGATAGGGCCGCCGCCGGTAGCGCAGAATAGGCAGCCCATCTGACAAAAAGCCAAACACGGGCTTAATCGTCCAGGGGAGGGCCGCAATTCCCATCAGCGCAGACACTTCTGCTGGCGAAAGCGCAATATCGTCCTTGAGAAAAAAGCTGACGGCTAGGCGCGCTAGCCCCAAAATGCCTTGAACGAAGTACACCGTTAAAATAGCGGTCAGCTCAAGGGTCAGCGGCTGACCTAGAAGTATTCGTTTTTCAATCCAGCCTTTTATCCGCTGCTTCGCTGAAAGCTCGGAGGATGAGGACGCCGTCATATTAAGTAATGTAATGTTCCTATTATGATAGCGGTGTTCTGAGTTTTGTTAAGAAAAGTATCTCGATTGAAAGAGGAAAAGGGGATAATGATCTTGTCATTTTTCTATCGAAATCAGTAAGCTCAGCTCAGCGCACCCAATACTATGCCCCTGATTAAAGTTCAAACCTCTGTAGAAGCACCCGCGAAGACAACCGTAGAAGATTTGCTCAAGCAGCTGTCGGCCAGCCTGTCGAAGCATCTAGGCAAGCCAGAGTCTTACGTCATGACAGCATTTGAACCCGGGACCGCAATGACGTTTGGCGGCACGAGCGATCCCGCTTGCTACATACAAATTAAGAGCGTGGGGACCATGGGCGGCGATCGCACCCAAACCATGAGCCAGGATTTTTGCGCCAAAGTTCAAGCGGCTCTAGGCGTCCCATCCAATCGCACCTATATTGAGTTTGCCGATAGCAAAGGCGCCATGTGGGGTTGGAACGGCACCACCTTTGGCTAACCTACGGCGCAGCTGGTGTCTCTTCTTCTTCTTCTCGCTCTACACCGAAGTATTGATCGAGCACCTGCTTTACCATCGGCGCCGCAAACGAACCGCCGCCACCACCCGAGTGCTCACCAAACGCGACCACCACAATTTCAGGGTTTTCGTACGGACCATAGGCGCCAAACCAGGTGTGACTCTCTCTTGGCTGCGCTTCTGCCGTACCGCTTTTGCCTGCAATATTTGGCAGCTTAGGATCATTAACCGCGCCGCCTGTACCCGCTGTCACGACCTGACGCAGACCCTCTTGTAAGACTTTTACGGTTTTAGGATCCATATTTAAAGACTCTCGCCACTTCTGAGGATCTTCGCCTTCTGTGACGACAAAGTGCGGCGTTACCAGGTCGCCTCCATTGGCGACCACCGCAAACATCACTGCAACTTGTAGGGGCGTAGCTAGCACATTGCCCTGTCCAATGGAAGAATTAATCGTGTCGCCCAGATACCAGGGTTCGCCCATAATCTCTTGCTTCCATTCCTCAGTCGGCACTAGCCACTCGGATTCCTCATCGCCAAGTTCACTGCCCGTCTTTTTGCCCAGTCAGTAGGCACGCATCCACATTTGTAGCTCATTCTCGCCGACAGCGCGCCCCACCTGATAGAAAAACGTATCGCTACTCCAGGCCATAGCGCCCCTAAAGCCCAACGGGCCAAATCCCGCATTATTCCAGTCCCAAAACTGAATGCCACCAAAGTTCAAGGAGGCATAGGTGGGCAGCACGACTTCCGCATCGAATTTACCCGATTCTATGCCTGCTGTCGTTGTGACTATTTTGAATGTACTGGCCGGTGCGTAGGCCTGCATTGCCCGGTTTACCAGCGGGTATCCGTTTTTTGTAAACTGCTCCCACTGGGCCTGCGTAATCCGGGTGGAGAAAATGTTGGGGTCAAATGTCGGTCGGCTGACCATCGCTCGCACCGCGCCGTCTCTGGGATCAATAGCTACAATCGCACCGATGTGATCGCCCAGCGCCACCTCAGCCGCCTTTTGCAGATCCAGGTCTAACGAGGTTTGCACGTCTTGCCCAGAAATAGGCGGCTCTTCTCCGATCACGCTCAGCACGTTACCACTGCTGTCTACCTCTACCTGCTGACCGCCCCACTCACCGCGCAAGGTGGGCTCTAGTGCCATTTCCAGGCCCATTTTGCCGATCACATCGCCCAGACGATATTCCATCTTTTCATCGTCTTCGAGCGCTTCATCCTCTTTAATTTTTTCCTCTAGGTCTTCCGGGCTAAGTTCGCCTGTGTAGCCTAAGGCGTGCGCAGCCAAATCTCCATGCGGATAGTTGCGTACAGCTTCGGCCTCTACCCGCACGCCGGGCAGCTCTGAGGCATATTCTGCTAGCGCCGTCGTCTGGGCTGAGCTGACGCCGCGCGAAATGGGGACCGCTTTGTTGGGGTTGTAGCTCGTACGCTCTACCCTCTCCATAATTTCTACTGCGGGCACATCCAGAATTTGAGCTAGCCGCTCAATCACGCGGTCTTTTTCTGCTTGTTCTTTCGGCAGAGAAATTGGCCAGATGGAGACTGAGTGAGCGAGCCGCGAGCCGACTAAAATTTTGCCGTTGCGATCGAAGATAGTGCCTCTTGCCGGACGTCTGGGCAAGAGCAAAATGCGATTGTCTTCGGCCAGCTCACGGTTGCGCTCTCCTTGCACTAGCTGTAGATACGCCAGTCGGCTACCAATACCGCCTAGCATCACCAAACTCAGCATCAGCATAATGAACACAGACTGATACTGACGGCCAACCGTACGGCCTCCTTTTTTTTCACCAAAGCTAGATGAGCGCTGAGTAAAAGCCATGGGCACAAACTATCGTTAATGAGTCCTGATGCTAAGCCGATATAGCAAAGTAAGGATGCATTCTTACTTTGTCTTGGTGAGCGTTCCCTAACGCCGCAAAGCAGCGCGGTTTCTCACCGCTGCTAGTCGAGTTGCCTGCTGCTATGTAACGGTTTCAGCCGATGAAAGGGGCTTAGGCAACTCGACAGAAGCCATAGCAAAATTTCTATCAGTTTAACGTTTCCGCTTTAGACATGAATGAACACGGAGAAAGGAGCCGCACGGCGAAGCTGCTGTGCGGCTCCTTTTGACTACAGCATTCTTTAGAGCAGGAGAGCGCTCTAATTATCTAGCACGCTGGGTCTTGGGGGTGACGGCGCAGGTGCGGGTGCGGGCGCCGGAGGGGGTGGCGCTGGAGGAGCTGGGGTTGGCGGAGGAGGTGCGGGTGCGGGTGGCGCAGCAGGGGGTGGCGCGGGCGCAGGGGGCGGCGCTGGGGCAGGGGGCGGCGCTGGGGCTGGCGCGGGCTCAGCGGCTGAGTCAGCGGGTGGCTCAACGGCGTCTGACTCAGAAGAGCCGTTGAAAATAGAATTTGGCCTATCCTCAGATTCCGAGTCATCCTCTTCGGGTTCGGGCTCCCAAGAACTGCTGCTTTCTGACGTATCTGAGCTGGCAGCTTGACGACTTGGCGCGGCGTCGCGATCGCTTTCTCCCGGCCGATCGGCATCAACGCGTCTTGGATATATCGGCTTAGCACGCAAAGAGCCATCGCGTCCCCCTAAGGTGGGCAACTCTGGAAACTCTTCAACCGGCAGATCATCAATAAACTGGTCTACAAACCTGTACCAGGCTAGCGCGGCAGTGCGACTTGCGCCGCCAGTGGGGGTGCTGTCATCGTTACCCATCCATACGCCAGCAACTAGCTGTGGCGTAAAACCAACAAACCAGAGGTCTCTGTTCTTTTCGGAGGTGCCTGTTTTCCCGGCTACTGGCCTGCCAGGGATAGCGGCATTGCCACCGCTGCCGCCGTTAACAACGCCTTCCATCATCCAGGTCATAATCGAAGCAGTATCTGGATCGAGGGCCTGCTTAGGCTTTTCATCGAATTCATAAATCACATCGCCCTGCCCATTGGTAATTCGGGTGATACCATGCGGAGCAACGTGTTTACCTTCCGCGGCGAACGCACCGTAGGCGCTAGTCAACTCCAGCAGATTTACTTCTGAAGACCCTAGCGCTAGCGAATAGGCCGGTAGCAGACTGGATTTGACACCCATGCGATGAGCCAGGGCAATCACTGGGTCAAAGCCAACATCGACAAGTAGCTTGACGGCGACAATGTTGATAGAGCTAGAGAGGGCGCGGCGCAGGTCAACGTAGCCGCTGTAGCCGCCGCCGTAGTTTTTGGGCTCGTAGCCGTCTACGACGTAGCGAGCGTCCGCGTAGGTTTTGTACGGAGACATGCCAGTGGCGATCGCAGTCGCATACACAAATGCCTTAAACGTAGAGCCCGGCTGCCTTTGTGCCTGAGTTACCCGGTTAAACTGACTGCCATCAAAATCGGTGCCGCCCACCATAGCCCGAATTTCTCCGGTGACGGGGTCAATGGCCACCAGCGAAGCCTGCTCAAAATTCTGCCACTGACCGTATTCTTCAATAATTTCTTCTACCGTTTTTTCAGCGGCGGTCTGCCACTTCGTGTTCAGCGACGTTTCTACGACCAGGCCACCCGCATCCAACTCTTCTGGAGAAAGGATTTGCTCCAGCTGCTTTTTAATGTAGATGGTGAAGTAGGGAAACTGACTATACAGATACTTCGGCTCTTGCGTCTCTAGTGAAAAGTCAGCCCCGTAGGCCTCAGTAGCCTGCGCGGTCGTAATAACGCCATTGGCCTCCATGCGGCTAATGACCTTATCTCTCTGCGTGCGAGCAGCTTCCGGATTTGTTGAATAGACGCCTGGCGCAGGTGCCATGCCTGCAATCAGGGCAACTTCTGCGACCGTTAGCTCCTCGACCGTTTTACCAAAATAAATCCAGGCCGCATCTGCTACGCCGTAAGCGCCCGCGCCCAGATACACCAGATTTAAGTAGCGCTCTAAAACTTTGTCTTTACCCAGCTCTTCTTCTAGCCGCTGGGCTAGAATGGCCTCTTTCAGCTTGCGCTGAAAGCTTCGATCCTGATTGAGGAATGTAATACGAGCCAGCTGCTGGGTGATGGTACTGGCCCCTTCTACAACGCCGCCACTGGTGACGTTTGCGAGCGTCGCGCGCGCAATAGAGCGGTAGTCTACGCCATTGTGCTCTCTGAACCGCCGGTCTTCGGCAGAGATAAAGGCTTGGATAACCACCTCTGGAATTTCGTCATAGCTCAAGCTCTCTTGTGCAGTCGGTCCTACCTTCTGTAGGACCCTGCCGTCCGAGTCTTTCAGGGTAATTGTGCCGCTGCGTTCATAGGTAAGAGCCTTGCGAACGTCAGGCACGGTCTCTTGCAGATTGCTCCATAGCACATACATACGAGCGCTCGGCCCAGCGATACCAGCCCCTAGCAGCAGCAGCAGCCAAAACCGAATGCGCTTGTAGGGCGGCTTTCTGAGCGGGCCGTGAGTGCGATCGCGCCTCGCAGAAGCGACAGCTGGCGTTGCCCTGGCAATGTGGGGCATCGCATCTGTCGGCCCATTAGTTCTTTGAGCGATCGGATTGTTATTCAGATTGTTATATGGGCCGCTAGCGCTTGAGCTGTCGACATTTGAGGGGGTGACAGGCGGCGCATCAGTTAACGGATGAATGGGGATTTGGCCTCCCGTACGAATAGACTGCTGATAGCGTTTTGTCGCGCCAGGAGGAGATTGACGTCCTGAACCTGTAAGCCTCAACGACCATTGCTTCAGCTGTGAAAAGAGGTTGGCCACGTTAGTAGATTCTCCAGACGGCCTCACCGCCATTAACGAATATGCTGTTCTCGATGCCCAAATTTAGTAGATAAATGCTACCACGCCCGGTAAATTTGCCGAGCTAACAATAGGTCAGTTAAAGAGAATGGCTTTTGACAATTTACCGCCAGTTTATCGATACTTTATGGCATTGGCGACTAGGGCGTGATTACACCCATCTTGTTGTGCCCGTCTGTTGTACTATCAGCAACGCTTGCGCTTACCTGATGCATACGCTTAGCCCACTAGCCAGTCTTAACTGACCAGTGAGCTGTGGCCTAATGCGATCGCCATTACCAGCATTCCTAGCACCAAAAAGGGCTGTGCACTAGCCTGGTACTTCACATCGTTTTCCAGTGGATTACGCAAAAAATACATGTCTTGGAAAGTGATTTGAGGAATAATCAGCAAAATCAGCAGTACCGCATAGAGATTTTTGTGAATCGCAATGAGGTAGGCCGCCATGCCACCTTGAAAGATATCAATCATCAGCACGCAAATCCACGCGGCTGTCTGGACACCAAACATTACCGGCAAAGACTTCAGTCCAAGCTGACGGTCTCCCTCTACTGCTTTAAAGTCATTGACAACGGCAATGCCTAACCCGGCCATACTATAAATCAGCGTCAGCACAATAATAGTGGGATTCAGTTCGCCAAATAGCGCATGTCCGGCCCACCAGGGCAACGCAATGTAGCTAGCCCCTAAGGCATAGTTACCCAGCCAGCCATTTTGCTTGAGCTTGAGTGGCGGCGCAGAATAAATATAGGAAATAAATGAGCCACCGACGGCCAGGGCAAACAATGTTGGGAACTCATGACCAGCCCACACATCTAGCCCGTAGGCCACTGCCAGCCCGCTGAGGAGCAGCACCCAGATCTGCACTTGCACCTGAGCTAGTGATATCGCCCCAGAAGGGATAGGACGATTAGGCTCGTTAATAGCATCTAGATCTCGATCGTAATAATCGTTGATGGTTTGGGTGTAGCCTGTCAGCAGTGGCCCAGACATGAGCATACAGGCAGCCGAAATCAGCACATTTTCAACGCTCCAGGTAAATTTGCCTGAGGACGCTGCACCGCAAACCACACCCCAAATTAGAGGAATCCAGGTGATGGCTTTCATCAGCTGAAGGCGAATTTTCCAGATAGAGGTTTCTCCAGACTGCGCCCCTTTCATACCAAGCAGCTGACGGGCTTTGCTGCTACCGTTTTCACTGACGTTCTCGCCACCGTTTTTACTAATTGAGGCCGATTCAATCGTGCTGGTCTCAGCAGCAGGGGATGGTTGCGTATTTTCAGACATTGCTGAAGAAATTCCTCTTAGGTCTTTGAAAAGCTTTTGAAATAAGCAAACTGCCAAATGCCAGCTTGCTGTGCCCTTAGCGTTTGCTGTGCCCTTAGCTTTTTAGGACAATGGCACAAGCTAGGGATAGATTGCTATAGTATCGCGCAGTTTTACGCGTTTCTTCAGATATTTCTTCAGGCAAATCGTCCGTCTAACAGCTTCAGACAAATCGTCTGCGACTAGAGTTTGAGGCTGTATTTGAGGTCCTATTTATTTTCTGCGCTGATTGCTCTATCCAGTTTCTCCAGAATTCTGCTGTTTTTTTCAGCTGCTAGATGTCGTAGCTAAATGCTAGGGCTTGTTCTCGACAGATATCGTTTATTTTCCTTTTGTTTTCTTCACTAAAGAACTCAGCAACGGTCACGCCATGGTTACCGCGCGGCTGAAAAGGAACGTCTACGTCTTGTGAAATGCTCGATTGTATTTCTAAGCCGACCTTTTCTGCCAGATCGTATATTGTGTTCTCTTTTTTGCGCTTGAAGTCTTCGTACTTCACAAGCACCATGTTGTGAGAGGCGTTGAGGTAGGTCTGTGCGGCTATGTTCCAACGGTGAGCTAGCCTTTCAATATAGTTCTCTCCGGGGCCATCGGGCGCTCTTCCTTGTAGTGCAGGCAGCCAGCCTGTTAAAGGATCAACCTGCTGATAGTGGCGCTCGTCTAACGTAGGGAGATGGCCGGGCAACTTGAGCCGATCGAGGACGCTTTTAATCGTTGCCTTGGGCTCTCTAATCACGAATACATAGGTTGCCTGAGGAAACGTTTCCTCTAGCTTGTCGTAGTAAAACGTCAGCTCGGGTTCCTTGATGATATCGGCCGACAGATCTCGACTATTTCTCGCAATAAACGCATCGAAGGGTAGTCTGCCGCTGTACAGCTGTGAGCGAAACAGCGGCATGCTGCTGTTTCTTTTGTAGAAAAAGTCTACGGTGGCTGTCTTTCGGGTGGCCTTGGCTAGCAGCGATGCAATCGCTGAAGTCCCTGATTTTTGGTGGCCCAGTACAATCAAAGGCGCGGGGTTGATAGGAACAGACGAGCGCCGCTTAAGCATCCAGGCCACCCGCTCTTTTACGTTGGTCGCAGCCCACTTGATACGCCGAGCCTTAGTCTGCTTGACTTTGTTAAGAGTATTCAAAATGATGCGTCCAAAAGAATGTGCTAGAGCCGTTCAACTAAGCTATTTGGGCGGTTGGGCAGTGTCAATTAAACTCGGCCAATTACACTCGGCCAATTACGCTCGGCTCGGGTGCCTTCTTACATCAGCAATACAGCCTACATTGACTCCCAGAAAATAGCTTGCATCACAGAAGTGCATCGATGATAGGAGTGCATCGATATACCGCCGCCAATCAACATTTGTTGCAGCAACCTCTATGCAGCCATCGACTTTGAGCAGTATCAATTTGTTCCGCTACGAAACAAATTGATACCTATTGGTTTATTTGTCTAGGTTTACCTCTTGGCTGTATCTCTTAGCTCTATCTCTTGGCTTTACCTCTTGTTAGCTGGCTAGCCGAACGAAATAATCAGGTAGCCTGACTGAAATTTGGCACCTGTTACTTTACGACCGTTGAGCGCAGCGGGCAATGAGACGTTATGCCGCTGGTCGCCTGCTTCGACGGTTACCTCTGGTCCGTACTGAGTCAGTTTCACCTGAGATTTATCAAAGCCGGGGAGAAACAGTTTGACCTGACTGGCTACGACGTCAACGCTCATCGCGCTAGGTACGCTCACGGGCTCAGTGAGTGCGGGCAGCGCCTCGACCAGCGGCTGCCAGCGATTACCGGATTCGCAAAAAGGGAGCGCGGTCACAGGGATGGGGTCAAAGGCTGCAGCTGCTGAAGCGGCCTCTGCCGGTTGCCCAGAAGCCGTAGCATTTACAAACGTACCTGCGACCGTTAGCCCTATTTGCTGAGCGGCGCTCCAAAGGTACTTTCCGGTTGCGATCGCAACTTCATCATCACCGGTTACAACATAGGCGCGTAGCTGCATGGGATCGCGTACCAGGGCTTTTCCCTTAGCCACCATCCCTTCCACGCTCTGCGTTTCTGGCTGACTCCAAATATCGCCGGACAGGCCGCTACTAAAAATTGCACCGGTGATCGGTGCAATAAACGGCGAAATAGAACGATAAAACTGAGAGGTTTGAAACACCTGCTTAAACCGGCGAAAGTACCAGTCTACGCCGCCGATTGCGCCCCACAGGCGCAGGCTAGACTGGTTGCCCGGCCCGTCGTGCACTATCACATCGTACTGATTGCTCTCGGTGTATTCTCTAATTGCATTGAGCGCCAAAAAATCATCCATCCCTGGAATGACGCTCAGCTCTTGACCAAAAACTGCCTTAAAGAATGGATCGCGCAAGTACTGCGCCTCAAACTTTTTCAGCCGTTCCCAGTTTTCTTCTAGCAGGCTAGTAGTTTGCGGCTGCACCGCTTGAAAACCACCCGCCAGCCCGGTGTTCGCTGGGATGGCAGTCGGGCTCGCCGCAACAGTAGCGCCAACCAAAATAGAGAGGGCAGGCCCTGCTTCCTGAGAAACTAGCAGAACCCGCTTGCCTTCGTTGGTTAACTTTTGAGCGGCCGCGATCGCAGCTGTCGTACGCCCCGTACCGCCCTTTCCTAAAAATGTGAGAATCAGCGTCATTTAATCGACCGGACGTAGTTCGTCTTCAAAAAACCAGGTCGTAAAGTCATCAGCCTCAAAGCTAACAAGCGCACCAATGTTTTGCCCGTCGAGCACCTTAAAATCTTTGATGACGGCAATTTCGCCCAGTCGTTCTGCCAAGCTCTTGGCGACGCGATCGCGCATTCGGCGAACCTGAACCCGTTGTCCGATTTCTAAATCCATGTCTAATAAACTGTATCCTTACGTAACTGCGTCAGACCAGTAACCAGTCTATCAGCGACTTGGACCCCCTCAGAGTGTTTGCTGTAGGGTTTTCTAAAGAGTTTGCCGAAGCATTCTATTCTTAAAGACAATTTCTTAAAGACTATCCAAGAGACCCCAATCCATGCTTGCCAAACGAATTTTGCCCTGTCTTGATGTCAAAGCTGGCCGCGTGGTCAAGGGCGTCAACTTTGTTGACATAAAAGATGCCGGTGACCCTGTAGAACTCGCCAAAATTTATAACGAAGCTGGCGCTGATGAACTCGTCTTTTTAGATATCACCGCAACCCACGAAGACCGCGATGTGATTTACGACGTGGTTTACCGCACGGCTGAGCAGGTCTTTATTCCACTCACAGTTGGCGGTGGCATTAGCTCACTAGACACCATCAAAAAGCTGCTGCGCGCCGGGGCCGATAAGGTCAGCATTAATTCTGGGGCCGTACGCGACCCGGAACTGATCGACAGAGCTAGCGATCGCTTCGGCAACCAGTGCATCGTGGTAGCCATTGATGCTCGCCGCCGAACCGAGGAGAGTGCGTCAGGGCCTGGCTGGGATGTGTTTGTACGAGGGGGCCGAGAAAACACTGGGCTAGATGCCGTTGCCTGGGCCCGCGATGTCGTAAAAAGAGGCGCTGGTGAGCTGCTGATTACCAGCATGGATGCAGACGGCACCCAGGCCGGATACGATCTCACCTTGACAGAGGCGATCGCTAGCCAGGTAGATGTCCCAGTCATTGCCTCTGGTGGAGCAGGTACCTGCGAGCATATTCATCAGGCCCTCACTACCGGCAAAGCGGAAGCCGCCCTTTTGGCGTCGCTTTTACACTACGGACAGCTCAGCGTGGGCGAAATTAAGGCGTACTTGGCAAAACAGAACCTAATTATTCGACAGACCTAGAAAATTGACTTTTCGTCAAGCTTTTGTTTCCAAATGTTATAAACAAAAGCTTATGAATCGAACTATTTCTGAGAAAATCCTCTAATGTTAAGAAGTGGCTTAACAGTCGCTAGCTGAGCTGCCTTTCCCGCGACTGAAAAGACTTTGCGGTGTTGCTTCTCTACTATTTTTTTATTGAGTGCTTTCACAATCTTGCCGCTCGTCACGGTGCGACGCTCGCTTTGTACGGTCAAAAAGTGCAAAGTATGCAGTCGTATAACCTAACGGGTTTGCATGTGTTAAGCTATGTAAAGCTTTCCCGATAGCCGCTCTCATCTTATTCATTGGGCTTGCAGCTTCTATTGCCAGGCCTCAAACCTTAAGAATGATACTACTGATCTTAACAATTGTAACAGGGCTGGTTTTTTGGGCATTGCGCCTAATGGATCGAGCTATAGAAAATCAGGAGTTTTCGCTGATGCTAGCCGGCTTTTTAGTGGCGTCTTCGGCAGCTGCGATTGTAGGCATTTACTTTTTGATGAGTGACTACATCACGTTTATTAACCACGCGGGCACTACGTTTGACGGCTACTACGACTCCGCGCTGATGGGTAGTGATTTTCCTGCATGGATAGAGTCAATAGACTAGCGCTAGTAATCTAGCACCTAAGCTCGGCAGTGCAGGTGATATTGAACCTGCACTGCCGAGCTGGCAGCTGAACTATTACTGAGCTGGCACCTTAATTCAACGCTCTGGTCAAGGCATCCCAGGTAGAGGGCCCAACGATTGCATCAGCTTCTAGCTGCTGGTCGGTTTGAAACGATATAACGGCGGCCTGGGTCTGCTCTCCATAGATGCCATCAATATCGCCATCGTAGTAGCCTAGCTGCTGAAGCTCTCTTTGCAATTGAGCAACAGCGCCTCCCTCTACATCGGGGCGCAAAATAGGCGGCCCAGTGGGTGCGGCTGGCTCTTCTGCGGGCTGCGTAGCCGCTGGTTCTGCGGGCTGCTCGGCTGGCTGTTCGGCGGCTGGCCCTTCTGCGGGTTGCGGCGTAGTCGCAACCGGCTCAACGATTGCAGTATTCGAAATGTCACTGGGAGATGGCAGCAGCTTTTGCCAGGTGGAAGGTCCTGTAATACCGTCTGCCGATAGGCCTGCTGCCGTCTGAAACTGGGTGACCGCAGTCTGCGTTGAAGCGTTGTATGTGCCGTCAACGGTGCCCTGATAAAATCCGAGTAGTTTTAGGGTGGCCTGCAGACGACTTACGGTGTCGCCAGTACTGCCAGCAGAAAGCACCGGATAGGTGATTGAAGGAACAGTTTGTGCGATCGCCTGCTGCCCAGCTAGTGACAAAGACACTGCCGTTACAAAGCCCAACAGGCAGTAACCGGCAGTAGTTTTGGCAGTTTTTTTGCCAACGGCTTTAGCAACAGGCTCAGCAATGGGTTTATCATCGGTCCTCATCGCACCAGTTAGCCTTCCGTACACTCGCCCCATGATGGGTTTCTCCTCAGATTTAACGCATTGTTCCTACAGGTCAATGCCGTATCAATATATAGATATAACAGACAGCCTTTATAAAATGCTGACGTTCAGCAATCTGCTAAGTGCATTTAGCAGATTGTGCTGATTACCTTATCTGATTGCTGCCGCCTTTCTTCTGTGGCGCCTTCTTCAGTCAATTTTTAATGGCTTTCCTAATGGCTTCTATTTCTTAATGGCTCCTATTCAGAAAACGCTAGCGCTTCCGTTCTCGGTTAAATCGCCTTTTCAAGGCGGTTTTGTTACAGGTGGTTTTGTTACGAGAGGCGATTTTATTGCGACAGGACTTCGTCAACGCTTTCAAGGGGCACTCATTGGACTAGCGCTAGCGCCTGCGCTCACCGCCAACGCCGATTCTAATGCTACGCGGGCAATGGTCGAAGTCGATAAATGCTTTCAGCAGTGGGAAGCTGTGCCTGATTTTTTGCAGTGTCCGCAGCATACCGACGAGCCAATGTCTTTGATAGCAAGCGTTCCGATACTATTACGCTGCCATGACCAGCCCTGGCGCACTCGGCACCGCTATGTTCAAACCGTATTGAAGGGTGATGCGATCGCAGCAGCGCAGCAGTGGGTACTCAGTGACGTATTAGCGAAGCTCTTAGGGCCAATACCTGGAGCAGCAAGTGAAATCGATCCTGCTGCTTGGGCGCAGAGCGATGCGCCTGCGCGCGATTGCCTACCTGCGTACCATCACCATTATCAAGGGCTGTGGAATGCAGTATTAGAAAAGAGTCCCATCTATCAAGAATTCTTGACTTCGCACGAAAAAGATTGCCATCAGGCCGTTATCACCGGAATATCAGCCGCGCTTTTAGCCATCGGCGCTCAGCCCTCGATAGATATAAGCTATGGACGACAGGCTTGTGTGGCCCAAGCAGCTATAGACTCGCAAGCAGCTAGCTCACCGTCACTGAGTCCATCAGCACTGAGTTCACCAGAATTTCTGCAGGGTTCATCAAGCTCGACCAACTGGCAAATTTCGCCGCTTGTCGGCCTTATCCTTGGGGCAGCGTGCGGGAGAAGCGGGCTGCCTGTGCTCTGGCAAACTCAGGGGTTAAGGGGCTACGATTCACCCTCGCTGAGCAAAATAATTGCTGTGGCCAACGATCTTTTTGCCCATTGGTCCGGATCCTTAGCTTGAGTCTGTGTTGTCTGTGACAGTTGGCATCCATATACGAAACACAGCTAAAGCAGCTAATGAAAACAGAGCTGCATACTATAATGTCGAACATGGTGTACTTTTTGACCCGATTTTCTTTACAAAACAACACTGTCTATCGTGTCGCTGGTAGCTCTGCTACAGCGGCTCAGTAGGACACGTTCATCGGTAGGGCTATGCGCGTTCTCCGTAATATTGCTAATCGGGTTTATTTGCTGTGGTCGCATACTTTTTTGCGGCTCAAAAGTCCCGCTCGATATGCCAAAAGGCAGTTCGAGAAGCAAGTCGAGGGTGTAGACTCGGCTGGCCCAGCGCCCAAAGCAGATATGCCGCGACTGGCTTGGCTCAACTATGCCAGACGATGCTTGCTGCTAGAGAATGTGGCCAGGCCAGTCGCTCAGAATGGAAAGTACAAGCGTTCAACAGGCGACGTAACGTCCACCAAAAATTGCTCAACCGGGCAAGCACTCATCCTTTCACCAAAAATTGCTCGCCGGACCTGGCTAGTCACCTTGCTGGCTGTGCTGTTGCTGGCAACCTGCTTTGGTCAGCGATTCTATCGTCAGCCAGAACTCGACGTTCGCTCAATTTCACCTAAGGCCTTTTACGCCCCTGCTGCCGCCGAGGTTGAAGATAAAAAAGCGACTGAGATCAGGCGAGACGATGTTCGCAATGGGTCAACGCCCATTTTAAGGGTCGATCCCGATCAAACCACAGCGGCGAAACGCTCCTTAAGAACGCTGTTAGACCAGGGACGTGAGCTGAGAGAGCAAGCGGGTAGGCCCAACTTTCTCAATCTCACAACGCTGTCTCAGCCGACGCAAGACTATCTGTTTCAGGCATCAGAAGCTCAGTGGCGAAAAATTTGGCGACTGGCCAAAACGACGTCGCTGTCGCCTGAACAGGTGGGCCCTGACGCTGACTTGACCGAAGCTGATAATGGCTCTAGCAGTGCTCAAGCTACAGACAGCAACACGTCTACCCGCCGCTCGCCCGCTTCCTCAGCCGCTTCATCTTCTGAGGGAAGGGGGAGCGCGACGCGGCCGCTGCCAAAAGATATTGCCAATCAGGTGCGATCGCTCAATCAAACCGAATCAGATGTACTACGAGAGCTGCTAGCCTATCGAGACCTGTCAGGGTTGCAGGGGCTGGTGATGTTACAGACGCGAGTAGACACCCGCAGAAAGCAGTATCTACAGGCCTACGAAGATTTTATTGCGGCGGCCAGTACGAAAGACCAGCCGCTATACAATTCCAAACTGTTTGAGCTGTCAGAAGGGGAGTGGATTGCCCTTGAAAGCAGTGCCGAGCAAATTTTCGATGAAATGATGCTGCAAGGCATCAATCCAGGTGTACCAGAAGACGTCTTACGCCGCGCGATAGAAGCGAGAGTCCTCAGCGAACCCAGCAAAGCGGTCAGAGAGCTAACGGCTGATGTTTTGGCGGCGTCTATCGCCCCCAACTTAGTGGTTGATGATGTTCGCACTCGTCAGCAAGCGGAGCAGGCTGTGCGCCAAATCGATCCGATTACGGTCTCTATTAATAAGGGCGAGCTGATTGTAGACGCCAACGAAGAAATTACCGCCTCAGACTTCGTCCTGCTAGATTACTTCGGCCTAACGAATCGCTACTTTAACTGGGTCGGGCTGAGTGGCTTTGCCCTGTTCACGGGGCTAGCAGTCGCGCTTTACCTCTGGGTCGATCATCGCCAGGCTAACCAGCTAAATCAGCGCGATCACTTTTTGGTGATATTGCTGTGCTTGGTGGTGTCTGTGCTGGCGGCGCTGCGGGTACCCACTATTGGATTGCCGGCAGTGGGGCTGTTAGTTGGGAGCTTTTATGGTTCAGCGCTGGGCATGACGGTGGTAGGCCTATTAACGCTGATGCTGCCGATTGGCACTTCGGTGCTGACGATTCCGTTGATTGCTGGCGCGGTGGCGGCCATGCTAGGAACCTGGATTGCGCCTCAGCTGCGATCGCGTGAAGAATTTGCCCTGCTAGGCGGTTTCGTTGGCCTCAGTCAAGCAGGCGTTCACCTGGTGCTGACGCTCATGCGCTTTACAGTTGCCGCCCCGCTGTGGAAGACCGTCTTTGTCGGATCGGCTATGCACGGCCTTTACGGCATTGCCTGGAGTGTAGTAGCACTGGGGGTTAGCCCATATCTAGAGCACTTTTTTGATGTGGTTACCCCTATTCGCCTGGCCGAGCTAGCCAATCCTAATCGGCCACTGCTCAAGCGCTTAGCGGCTGAAGCGCCCGGTACGTTTCAGCACACAATGTTTGTTGCCAATCTGGCTGAAGCGGCTGCCCGTGCTCTGGGTCGCAACGTAGAGCTGGTGAGAGCCGGAACGCTTTATCACGATATTGGAAAAATGCACGCCCCGCTGGGCTTTATTGAGAACCAGATGGGCGGGCCTAATATGCACGATGCTTTAAACGATCCGTGGAAGAGTGCCAGCATCATTAAGAAGCATGTGACTCAAGGGCTGGTGATGGCAAGGCAGTATCGCCTGCCGCTCGCCGTGCAAGCATTTATTCCTGAGCACCAGGGCGATATGAAAATCAGCTACTTTTATCAGCAGGCTAAGGAGCGACAGGAAAAAGAGCCTTCGCTGGTCGTGAATCCAGCTGATTTTAGCTACGACGGACCGATTCCACAAAGCCCAGAAACGGGAATTACCATGCTGGCCGACTCCTGCGAGGCAGCGCTGCGATCGCTTAAACCAGACGCTTCTATGGATGAGGCCTACGCTATGGTCAACCGAATTTTGCGGGCCCGCTGGCGAAGCCGACAGCTGATAGATAGCGGCCTGACCCGAGAAAATATGGACACGGTTGCTGGCGTATTTGTTCATGTGTGGCAGCAGCACAACCACAAGCGAATTGCCTACCCCAAAAAAGCGTTGGCGGAATAGTTGAATGATCCATCTGAGCAATCTGCAGGTCGTCTTCTCTCCTGGCTCGCCGCTAGAGAAAGCTGTATTCTCTGAGTTTTCCGTCACGGTGCCAGCCGGCCAGTTTGTCACCGTGATTGGCAGTAACGGCGCGGGGAAGTCAACCTTGCTAAACGTGCTCAGCGGAGACGTGAATTCTCAAAGTGGGCTACGCGCTGGTCGGGTGATGATTGCGGATCACGATGTCACTGGCTGGTCAGTTGCTCAGCGAGCCAGGCTGATTTCTCGCGTGTTTCAAAACCCGCTGGCAGGCTCTTGCGCCGAGCTGACGCTAGAAGAGAATTTGGTATTGGCCGAGGGGCGATCTCAGCCGTTAAGCTTACGCCCTGCGCTCAATAAAACTAAAAGACGACAGTTTAGAGCGCGGCTAGCGCGGCTAGGTCTGGGCCTAGAAAATCGCTTGGGCGATCGCATGGGCCTGCTCTCTGGTGGTCAGCGACAGGCCGTGAGCCTGGTGATGGCGACGCTCGCGCCTACACAGGTACTACTGCTCGACGAACATACCGCGGCGCTCGATCCAAAAACGGCAAGCTTTATTTTAGAGCTGACCAAAACCATCGTAGAAGAGCAGCAGCTGACAACGCTGATGGTGACACACAGTATGCAGCAGGCTTTGGACTTGGGCGATCGCACGCTGATGCTGCATGAAGGTGTGATCGCGCTAGACATTGCGGGGACTGAAAGAGAAGGTCTGGGCGTCAACGATTTGCTAGCGGCGTTTGCCAGCCAAAAGTCGGCCATTGCCCAGCGGCCCCTAGTCGCCGATGACGCACTGCTGCTCGGGTAGCCAAAACATAGGCTGGGGCAGTCCGCGTTGAATACCATGCGACTTAAATCATCCGACCAAAATAGTTTTTTTGTACTATAATTGCCGCATTCTTAAGACCACAGCAAACGAAGGCAAACGGTGTTACGTCGAACAAAATGTACCTGTAGGAGCATGTATTCTGCTTGCAGAGCGATATTAAATATTTAGTTACAACTTTTCTGGATTTTCTAATAATTCCTAGCGCATGTGACGAGCCATTCCTGCGTAGTGAATGTATAAAAAGTTTCGCCAATCTACCGTGTATCAACCCCTGAATGTCACTAAAGACAGAACTCAATTCAGCCCAATTAAATAGTTGTAGAAGAAAATGTCTCATAAACGTTACATTTTGTTACTATTAAGATAGCTTATAGAGCAAGGTCAGGTGCATTCTGAATTTGCCGGTTGAGTTGACCGTTGCTATGTAACGGTTTCAGCCGACAAAGATGTCCTGAGCAACTCAACGAAAGCTACAGAGCAGTGACAGTTCACCGTGACAGATCATTGGCACAATTCGTTCACTCCATTGGTTCACCTAATCCATTCGTTCACCTAATCCACTCGTTCACCTAGTCCACCAGTCACTTAGCAGCTCACCTTGTTAACGGGCTCACTTCTTTGGCTACAGCTGTATTACTGATTGTTCAACCTTCGTAGCCCGATCCTAATTTTTTACTCCTGCCACACCTTTTCCTAATATGAAAGCTGCTGCCCCTTCGAGCGATCTAGTCCGCACTTATCTAAAAGAGATTGGCCGTGTGCCACTGCTTACCCATGAAGAAGAAATCATTTTTGGGAAGCAGGTCAAGCAAATGATGGAACTGCTGGGCATCCAGAGCGAGCTTGCTGAAAAGCTTGATCGTGAGCCGACACAGTCAGAATGGGCTGAGGCTGCCAAGGTTTCTGAAGAAGAGCTAGCTACCACGATTGCTGCTGGGGAAAGGGCTAAGCGCAAAATGGTCGAAGCGAATCTGCGTCTGGTGGTTTCTGTTGCAAAGAAATACATCAAGCGCAATGTGGACTTGCTTGACCTGATTCAAGAAGGCACCATTGGAATGCAGCGCGGTGTAGAAAAGTTTGATCCCTCTAAGGGATATCGCTTTAGCACCTACGCCTACTGGTGGATTCGGCAGGCTATTACGAGAGCGATCGCAGAAAAAAGTCGTACTATTCGCTTACCCATTCACATCACTGAAAAGCTCAACAAAATTAAAAAAGTCCAGCGCCAGTTTGCGCAAAAGAATGGCCGTGTCCCTACGGTTGCTGAAATCTCTGAAGCTACTGGGTTTACCACCAAACAGGTCCGCGAATATTTAGATAAATCCAGGCAGCCGCTGTCTTTGGACCTGCGCGTTGGCGACAACAAAGATACTCAGCTGAGCGATCTGCTCGAAGACGATGGTCCTTCTCCTGATGATTACGCGACCCAGTCATCGCTCAAGCACGATCTGCGCCGCGTCATGGCTGAGCTAACGCCACAGCAGCAGCGAGTGATCTCCCTCCGCTTTGGTCTTGAAGATGGCAAAAATATGACGCTAGCCAAAATCGGAGCCATCTTAGAGATTAGCCGCGAGCGCGTTCGACAGATTGAAAGAGAGGCGCTGACTAAGCTACGTAAGCGTCGAGCGGATATGAGAGAGTATTTGGCGGGATAAGGGCTGTTTTTCCTGATATTTTCTATTGTTAGCTGTAATCAGTGATGCGACGAAACTTGCGATCGCTGATTACAAACTCGGATCTGCCTGTAAGTGTTAGCGTTTCGCCTGCTTTCATACCGTTGGGGAGGTCTTGAGCAAGCGTCCCTTCGTAGGCAATATCTGTGGTCACCTTATCTGCTTCAAAACGGTAGTTGCTGGCCTGCTGACACCTGGCTGAAAATAGCTGCTTAGAGCCCTCAGCTAGCTCACGCAAGTTTTCGATGCCAATCGCTTCAGCCGTCACCTCATTACCAGATACATTCTGAAAAACAATATCAGGGTGGGCGAGCGATATCATCTCGTCCACGTCGAATCTGTTGTAGGCCGAAAGATACGCTTCTATAAGTGCTTTTTTCTGTTCATCGTTCATGATTGAGCCTTAAGAATCACACATATTGTGCGCTGTCAATGATATCGCCCCGGTAGATACTTGACTAATATAATTTCAAAAAATATTAAAACAAACGCTTCTATTTCGGAGCGTTTGTTGTTTATTTCAGTGCTGAAAAATCATAAGACAGAGCCTGATTAGCGGCTCAGAAATATGCTTAGCGGCTCAGAAATATAAGCCTTTAGCCAAAACTGTTGTTTGCAGAATCAGTGGTTCTGTTGATTCGCTAGTGAATGGTTCGCTTGAGTAGTTCGCTGATAGTTCGCACTTACTGATAATTTGCACTTATCTTAGAATATCGAAATTCATGTGAATCCTGATACCCTGAGCGCCCTTGTATCTCGCATAGCCGCAGTGTCACAGATCACCGCAACCTTGTTTTGTCATTACATCCTCACAAAGGTAGAGTGTCATATGCGTAGTTGCACGTTAGTATTCGTACACAGCGCCGACCAGGTTAGGAATTCTACCGGCTAAACAAAAGGCACCCGTAGAAATATCGATGCATTTCCCCTTCTCGGCCTTACCTGTAAGTGTTTATTCACTATTTCAGTATCTTTAACCTAATTTGAAACTTGCGTCTTCAGTAGATTCACCAAGTTTTCCAGAAATTCACTTTTGTATATCTTCTAAGTAAACTCTTAGATTTGTGTGGATTTACTTAAGGAAATTTGCCATTCTAGTAATCCTACTGAAAGTCACACGGTATTACGTTTTACCGTGCACCGCTATTAATTCGCATTAATCCACATTATTAGGTCTGGAGTTCATAAGCGATATGCTTGATGCTACGACGTCAATTGGAGTCTTAAAAAGTGCTGATGTCCAAGTAAACAGCGACCCGGAAAAGAGCGGACGTTTTTTAACTCTCGAAACCTCTACTCAATCCCGCGTTGATGTTATTGGTGCTCCGGTCACAGCGCTTTCTTTTGATCGTCAAATGTCGACTATTTTAGGTTGGGCAAAGCAGCGGCTGAGTAAAACAGTTTTGGTAGCCAATGCTCACATGCTGGTAGAAGGTGTTAAAGATGAGGCTTTCTCCACAGTTCTGAAGCGAGCTGATATAGTGACACCCGATGGCATGCCGCTGGTCTGGATGATTCGACTACTGACCGGCAAGGCTCAAGATCGAGTTGCAGGAATGGATATTCTGTTGTCGCTGTGCGATCGCGCTGAAGCTGAAAATGTAGGCGTGTACTTTTTTGGAGCTGAGCAGGCAACGCTCGACATTATGCGTCAGAAGCTGACTGCACAATTTCCAAAACTGACAATCTCGGGCATGAAGACGCTACCTTTTTGCAAGACCTTTACTGCTGAGCAGGATCAAGAAGTGGCTCAAGCCATTAACGAAAGCGGTGCGGGCATTGTTTTTGTCGCTTTAGGCTGTCCTAAGCAAGAGCGTTGGATGTCTAAAAACAAAGATCAGGTAAATGCGGTCATGATTGGGGTAGGCGGCGCATTTTCTGTCTATGCTGGGCTGAAGAAATGGGCACCGATGTGGATTAGACAGTCTGGCTTGGAGTGGCTGTATCGATTTTTACAAGAGCCCAAGCGCCTGTGGAAGCGATATCTTACGACAAACTCTCGCTTTGTATGGCTTGCACTTAAGCAGTTAGTTAGAGGTTAATCGTTAGGCGGCTGAATTAAGAGTTGGCCGCTGACGCTATTGTAGGAAGGCGCAATTTCATATCCTTCTGTCAGCACTGCTGCGGCACGCCCCTCAGTTCCCCTCCCGGAAGGAACAAGACTTTGAATAGTTTATAGTGTGTGGCCTCACTACAAAAAAGCTACTTCAAGATACACACCTCCAAGGGACCTTCTGACAGATTCCACATCAAGAATGCCTTAACCCGAAATAGCGAGGTATCAGCTTAGATCGAACTTAGATATTAGAAGCTGCTCTCCAAGCATTTGAAAGCAAGTATCTGTAAGCAAGTATCTGTAAGCAAGCATCTGAAAGCAGGCATTTGAAAGAATCCTGGCACGTTTGGGAAACCGTTACAGCGCTTGAGAACCGTTACAGCGTTTGAGAAAACGTTTGAGAAAAGTAGTGCTGAAACAATTTGCAGGCTAACTTAGGTTTGTTGTCATCCAATACAATCAGACCCATGCTTTGTAGCTGGTACATCTTAGAAAGTGAGGACTGCTTGGAAAAGTTGTTTTCTAATACCTGTAACAGAACAGTATAAATTTGGGGCTGCTGCTGTACTTGATAGCGCTGATGCTGAAGATATGTCGAGAAGATACGACAGCCAAGCGGATCGGTCAAGACTTCTGAGAGCGTCGCTTCTTCTCTCCAGATTTGGTCTATTGCAAGATGCGTTAGATAGGGCTGTCCGCTCAGTAGATGACACAGCTCCGCCGCTGCTGATAGAGACCAGTCCATCTGGTACACATTTGCAAGAGTTTGTACATTCTCGGGTGTGAAGGGGGGCAGGGAAACTGCCAGGCCCACATTAAACGGTGATTTGTTGATGTTGAGTGGGATGTGAGATTCAGCAGACTGTGAGAGTACGATTCTGACGCGTTTCCAGATGTCGTTAGTTTTTGCGTCTTCGTACCAGGTGCGCAGTAGCCCAAAGAATTCGTCTGCGACCTCGCCATAGCGAAAGAGACGACCGACATCGTCGAGGATTAGGACAAGGGGGCGATCGCTCATAGTCAGCAAATACTGCTCAAAATAAAGCTTGCAGCTGACTTTACTGCCGAAAAGGGGCTCCCAGTAAGTTTCCAGTTTGGGGAGGACGTCCATACCGAGGCCAACGCTGACACAAAACCATCGCAGCAGCTGGTCAAGGTCTTGCAGAACCGGCTTGTCGGCCAGCTGAAAGCTGATATAGACGGGTTTATACTGCCTTTTTTCTGCCTGGTGAGCGATTCGAGCCATGAGGGATGTTTTGCCTGTCTGGCGCGCCCCTCTCAGCCGAATCAGAGCGCCGGGCTGGTCTATTGCGGTGAAGCCGTCTGCCTCAGCTTTGGTGCGTTGAATGTAGATGGGCGTTTCTAGCTGTAGCTGTCCGCCGGGTGGCGGGGGGGAAAATGAAGACAGTCCTTGGGCAGCGAATGAAAGGGGGGAGACAGCGCCGTTATTGGCTGCGTCTTCTGGTCTGTAGTAGTCGGCGGGGGTAAGCTCTGTGCCAAATGCTTGGAAGCAGCACTTGAGGGTTTGCTTATCGACCCGGGTTTCGCGCTTTAGGACTTTTGATAAGGTGTCTAGCCCAATGCCGGTGAGTTCGCTCAGCCCTTCGAGGGTGTAGCGCTGGCCCTGGTTTTGAGTATATTCGGTGTTGGTTTTAGCGGTTTGAAGACGCTCTAGCCCAGACTGGGTGAGGATAACGCCACGCTTACGGCGTCGTTTTTGGGCAACCATAGTGACACTCGTAGACTGTATTGACCTATCAGTCTTAGTGCTGAGTTTTCTGCTAAGCCTGACAAACTATTTACGATACTTTCTCAAAGTACTAAAAAAGTATCGTAAGTAGTGTAAAGCCTAAAAAGTGCTGTCATTCATATCTTGCGCCAATATTATGCAAGCGTCGCAACGCTGAGGTTGTTTGCAAGTTTTCAAGAAGATTCATCGAAGCGGGCTGGCGGCAGTCTCTATCTATCTTCTGTAATCTCTTTTCGCAGGGAACACCGCTGATGCTTGCCTGTAGGGAAGTGAATAAGGGCCTTAAGAAATAAGGCCCTTTCTTGGTAAGGCCCTTTCTTGGTTAGGTGCCTATGGTTAGGGGCCTACGCGCTTGGTTAAGATTGCCATGACTTCATTGGGTCGCCCGGTGGAGAGGGGTCGGCTCCAGTCGTTGGGTTCGGCGTAGCCGAGCTTGTGCAGGTGCTGGATGCTGCTTTTGATGGCGCTGGGGGTGCCAAATAGCAGGTGGCGGACCTGCTCGGGAGGGATGGGTGTGGTGCTGTCCGGTAGAGTTACGGGCGCAGCGTTAGCTGTGGACGCCGCAGCGCCCTGGATGGAAGGGATAAACATGAGTGTCTGGTCTCCGAAGTAAGACGAGTGGGTTAGGAAACCAGAACCCAACGACCGAAGCCACTCCGCAAAATGTGGTGCGAATCGGGGTGGCTAAGGTACAGTGCCCTTAAGCCACAGACTGCCACGTACAGTTTGTGAGCCTAGCTGTCGGTAGGTGCTCGAACACCTGCCGATAGCGCTTAAGTCAATTGAGTTCTGAAGAACAGGCGTGATTGGCATCACAGCCCTAGATAAAAAACTAGGCTGATTCTGACGATGAGTCAAGTACGGGCAGCCTGGAATGATAGCGATATAAAGAGGAGTTGATGCCGACTGCCGAGGAACGGTTGCCGACTATTGCGGAATGACTGCCGACCACTTAGGAACAACTCCCGACCATATATGATTGGTTGCCGACCGCTGAGGAAGAAGTGATGACCCAATGGGAACAAAATTCGTTATTAACTGAATGCGTTCCGAAGAATAGAGAGCGATTTCTGACTGTGGCGAAAAAGTCTCTTTTGGAGATAAAGAAGCCATAGCAGATTGCTCATGTATCATTGTTGCTATTTACTTTATCGAACAGTTCAACGACTTCTTCAACAGTTGAGTTTATGCACTTAGCAACGTCTGCTAAGAGACTATCGTCTTTGGTGGTTTGGTGAAGTCTGTTGAAGCTTTTCAAAGCAATCGAATCATTGTGATTGTCGTTAAATTCGACAAATGTTTTTAGTGCCTGCTGGTAGTGCGATCGCGCCTCCTCATACTCTCGCAATTCCTCTGACACTCTTCCCAACTGGTGGTACGTGCTCGCTAAAGTTGAGCATTTTTGCACCTCAGAAGTCTCCAGAAGTTGGATTTTAACTTTTAGACTGCACTCATACGCTTTTCTAGCTTTTTTGTAGTCTTGAGTCTCCAAATAGCAGTAATCCAGCCTATCTACTGCCATTGCGAGCTAGAAAATAGCCTAGCTGAGCTAGTCGCCGCCGAAGCAGGCACCGCCCTATACGGGCCCGCACGTGAAAAACTGCGCACCGTTTTCTTACGTAATCTTCAGAAAGAAACCTGCGGTAACGATGGCTTCCAGGCAAAAGTTGAAGGATACAACAAAAACTCCGGCAAGGCAGCACTGCTCACAAAGCTAATTGTGTATTTACTGGATATTGTTGCACTGCCAATGATTACACCTGCGATCGCCACCATTGCGGTACTTTGGGTACTCAGACTAGACTTACGAACCTTTTACGACTACACCGATCCGCAAGAAGTAAAAAAACACTGCCCCATGTTGTAAACCAAAAAACAATCAAAATCAGCTGTCTATTCTTCCAAAATAGACAGCTGATCTTCCGCTGGCAACAAAGGCTTTATCTTTGAAACCAAATCTGACATCTCTGTCTGGGAGATAGCCCAAACTATCGGAAGACTGATGTTGTCATATTCATGAACAAGACGATTTCGTAACCCTCTAATTTTTGACCAATCAACAGTAGACAGCTCCTCGCGTCCCGCTGCGGAAACGCGTCCTGCGGCTTCTCCTATTACTGACAACCTTCTAATCACAGCATCTTGAAGCTGCTCATCTGTAGCGAAGTCTTCTCCTGAAATGCCACTGGTGTACTGAATGATCAGCTCTGCTGAGCGGACAATATCAAGCAGAACGTGAAGGTCGCGAGGAATCATAGACTATCTGAGCAGTGGACAAAATTTCGTGGCGGCGGAGATAGTTTGGGCTTTTTTCAATATTAGAGCGTACGATAACGTCTACATCTCTGGCAAAAAGCAATTTCAGCTCCTCTTCCATTTGATCTAGCGCGCCAAAATAATCAAATCCCTTAAAAGCGGCATAGGCATCTGGATGAAACTGAATCATCACATCAATATCACTACTGTCAGCGCGAAAATCATCACGCAGCACAGAGCCAAACAGCGCCAGCTCTGTCAACTTCCACTTTTGACAAAACCGCTCTATTTCAGCCATCGGCAATTCAATATTTTTGAGCTGCATGACGTTGCCCACATCGTCTATCTCTATATTGACGCATTACGCACACAGCGACTCATCCACCCAATAACCTTTATACCAACCGCACTAACTCGCTATACTAAGGCCCGATCATCTTTTGTGAGCAGGCAGGTTAGGCAATGGCGGACGACTTAGTACTCTTTTGGCACCGTCGAGATTTGCGGATTCGCGATAACCTCGGCCTTGCCGCCGCCCGGCAGCGCACCCCAAAGGTCATCGGCGTCTTTTGCCTGGACCCTGGCATCCTGGACGGTGACGACATCGCCCCCGCCCGCGTCGCTTACATGATTGGCTCCCTGGCCGAACTGCAAGAAAGCTACAAAGCCGCCGGGAGCGAACTGCTAATTTTACAGGGCGAACCGGCTAAGGCCATTCCAAAACTTGCCGTTGCGCTAGACGCCAAAGCGGTTTATTGGAATCGGGACGTGGAGCCTTATTCACGCGATCGCGATACCCAAGTCGCCGAAGCCCTCAAAGCAAAAGACATCGAACGCTCTACCCAATATTGGGACCAGCTAATGCACGCGCCCGACGCGCTCAAAACTGGCGCAGGCGACCCGTACAAAGTGTATACGCCCTTCTGGCGCAAATGGATTCAACAAAGTAAGCAGGCACCGGTTGAAGCCCTCGCAGAGACCACTGGACTGAGCCCTCACGAAAAAGCACTGGCCAATGATGCAGGCAATATTGACCTGCCCTCAGCCAAAGAATTGGGCTACGAATGGGAAAACGGCCTTCTGTTGGACCCCGGAGAGAAAGCGGCGCTGGCACAGCTAGAGACGTTTTGTGATGACGAACGTGCGATCGCTGAATACGACCAGCAGCGAAACTACCCCGCAAACCCTGGCACATCCCTACTCAGCGCGGCTCTAAAGTTTGGCACCATTGGCATTCGCACCGTGTGGGAAGCCGCAGACAGCGCCTACAGCCGCGCTCGCAGCGACGAAACCCGCGAAAACATTCGCACCTGGCAAAAAGAGATCGCTTGGAGAGAGTTTTACCAGGCGGTAATGTACACCTTTCCAGAGCTAGCAAAAGGGCCCTACCGCGAACCGCTAAAAGATTTCCCCTGGGACAATGATAAAACGCTGTTTCAGGCCTGGTGCGAAGGCAGAACCGGCTACCCGATTGTGGACGCCGCCATGCGACAGCTAAACCAAACCGGATGGATGCACAACCGCTGCCGAATGATTGTCGCCAGCTTCCTTACCAAAGATTTGATTATTGACTGGCGCTGGGGAGAAAAGTATTTTATGCAAAATCTGTTTGATGGTGATTTGTCTTCTAACAACGGTGGCTGGCAGTGGAGCGCGTCTAGCGGTATGGACCCAAAGCCGCTACGCATTTTTAACCCGGCTAGCCAGGCCAAAAAGTACGATCCAGAGGCAGAATATATTCGCGAATGGCTGCCCGAGATTCGGCATCTGGATACAGGCGTGTTGATCAGCGGAGACATTCCAGAGAAAGTTCTAGAAGGCACGGACTACCCGAAGAAGATTGTTGATCATAAAGAACAACAGGCAATTTTCAAGGAGCGATATAAGGCGCAGAAATAAAGATTCAGAAATAAAAATTCAGCAGTAAAGACTCAGAAACAGAGAACACAGTCACGGTTTACCTTAACTGTTCCAAAATCGTCGGGTCTTGGATCTTATGATCCTGCGCTAACAGCAGCGCCTTCGAAATCACTTCTGCCGTCTTCGGGTCGTCGTCAGCAAAGGGTAAGAACAATCTACCCCGATGCTGCGCATGAACGGGCACAATGCACAGCGCACCGCCCGGCTGACGATGAACCGTTGCACTGCCCAGATGCAAGGTATAGCTGCCTAGCTGCCCTTCAATCAAGGCGTAGGGTTCTTGCAGCCGCACGTTCTCAATCTTCAGTAGCCGAATGGTTTCTTGCAACAGGGCCGCTCTCATTTCTATCGTCGAAGCGCTCGCCTCTGGGTCCACGCCGCCCTGATGCGCCACGCTCACCACCAGATCCAAATCACGCATAACCTCACTAAAAACGCGAGGCGGCACCTGCGAAATTTTCACGCGCTTGTAGGTCAATCGGTCAGCAAAACAAACCTGATCGAGCGTAAACCCTTCTACCTCCGTAGGCGTGTACCAGCCTTCTTCAAACTCGACCCAAACCAGCAAGTTCTCATCGTGAAAAGTCCGGCGGATGCCTTCTTCTGGATGCGACACCCAGTTGCGCTGGTTCAGCAAAGCAACAGCCTGACGAGGGTTCACCTGCTGCCCGGCGTAGCGCACAGAGCCGCCCTCCTGACCCTGCTGTTCGCTCGCGGTAGGAACATACAGCTCTCTAAAAATCTGTTTGAAAGGCTGAATTTGCTTACGATCAAAACACTGCTGCTGCCACAGATGCCATTGCTCACCAGCGGCAAGATCGACCGGATGAGCA
>ERZ1740058.359-NODE-359-length-37234-cov-6.616558_pt1 | contig 37234 bp, 37 predicted proteins | sample MGYA00581745_ERZ1740058 | MGnify/ENA primary metagenome ERZ1740058 (study PRJEB43018, sample SAMN04849742) | marine metagenome | isolation source: floating plastic debris | place: Pacific Ocean | collected 2008-08-30 | study: EMG produced TPA metagenomics assembly... | reverse complement strand
ACTTGTATAATCATCCGGAGAATACGTTGCCTAATGATTTGCAACTGACGCTAGACTCTCACTTTGTTTCCTGCATGATTATTTACCCTAAGTACGGCACAGCCCCAGTGCGGGTGATCCGCAAATCGCGCCCCGATGAATACGGGCACCAGCGGTACTACGATCAGTTGGGTTATATTTATGTGCTGTCAGGCCACGTAGATGAATCACCCTACGAGGCGCCACATACGGCTGGCGAAAGACGAAAATATTTCCTGGACAAGGCCCGCGAGTTGTTGCTGGATGGAAAAAATATCGTGATCTGCCCGGAAGGAAGAAACATTGCTACCAAAGACTCACCCCTACCCTTCAAAGCCGGTGCCTTCCGGCTAGCCGCCTACGTTCGCCCCGAACCCCTGATTGTACCTATTGCTGTGGCTAATTTTGATGAAAAACTCACCCGCACTACCCTCAGTGCCATTGTACACCCGCCCTTTCGTCTATCCGACTACGTACCCGAGCCAGTAGAAGATCAGCAATTATTCAATTTCATTAACAGCTACCAAAAGCAATACCAACAGTACGTACAACAAGCAATTGCCCTAACTCAATGAGTCTTTTCATAAGCTCAAAAATTCGCATTCCAACGTCATTGCGATGAGCAAAGCGAAGAAGCAATCTCCCCAAAGTGAAGGAGATAGCTTCGTCGCTTCGCTTCTCGCTATGACGTGCTCTGTTTCAATCTAATCGCACTCAATTATTGCTATCATCAAAGTTGAAGTACCCTCAATAAGCTTCATGTAAAACTAAATGAAACTGATAAACTATAGCGTAGCTTCCCTTACCATATCAACCAGAATAGAAAAGCGTTTGGGGCTTACTATAGGACTTTGTGAAAGATAAAAATGCTATATCACCCTCATATAGTACGCCAAAAAAGTTTTTTGTACTAAAAGCACTTCATATACGGCAGATAATTTTTTTGTGTTCTGAAAACAGCTTCATATACCATATATAATTTTGTTGACGTAGTAAATGAAGTTCATATGACGCAAATAATTTTTTTGAAGCGACATATCAACGGTCACCCGTCTTAGAATTTTTCAATAACTTTTATGTAGCTTTGATTTGTTATTTTTTTTATTAAATAAGTTTTATTCATACTTTTTTAGCTGAAAGTGAGGTTTTCCAAGCTTTCGTTTTGTCATTCTGACTATCTATTTAAAATTTTTGAAAATATATACATATTATCTAAAATATGCCTTTCTTTTAATCTCATACGATTACAAATAGATGTTAGATCAATCGTTTTCAGCAGAGAACTTTAGAAAAATACTAGATTTAGAAAACCGTAAAGGGGTTCATGTCGAGGACAAATTATCGCTGACCAATGTCAGAAGCATAAATGAAAAAATAAAACAGGTCAATATTAAAATTCGATACTCAAGAAAAATCAAAGACAAAGAAAATTTAAAACTTTTCTATGAAGATAAAAAAGCTTTGAGGGAGCAGAGAGAAAGAGAGCTTAATAATGAGCTAGAAAGGATAAGTCAAAAAATAGCTAAAAGTGATTTTAAAATAGAGCTTAACAGAATTAATATCCCTGGTAAAAAACCGATATATACAACTTCTAATATTGCTGAATACTATTTTGCAATAAAGCAAACTCAGCGAAATATTTCACGCCTATATGGGGTAAAACAAGCAGATAGAAATGCCATTGTTACTCAAGTAATTTCTTTGCTAAGCGATGGATTTCCGAAATATGTTATCAGGACTGATGTAAAAGATTTTTATGAAAGTATTAGCCATTCAACTTTGCTGAATAAAATCATAAATGATAATCTCTTGGCACCTTTTTCTAAAAACATTCTCAAAAGTGTCTTAAAATCTTATGAAAAAGAATCAGGTTCAGACAAAGGTATCCCCAGAGGAATAGGAGTAAGTGCTTACTTAGCTGAGCTATACATGCGCGATATTGATAATGAAATTCTGGACCTAAAAAGCGTTACCTATTATGCTAGATATGTAGATGATATTATTATTATCTTTACTCCTTCCCCAGATGAAGGAAGCAGAAATTATTTACAGGAAATAAAAACCATTTGTGAGTCAAATCATAACACGATACTGAATCCAGCGAAGACTGTTGTAACTGATGTACGTACACCAACTAATTGTAGTCTTGATTATTTAGGCTATAAAATTATCTTTGGAGCTCACACTGTAAAAGTCAAGCTTACTCATTCAAAAACTAAAAAATATCGTGATAGGATCAGCTTAGCTTTTGATGATTACAGAAATCTTGCAAAGGTAAACGAAAAAAGTGCTCGCAAAGTCCTTGTCAAAAGGATTAGATTTTTAACTGGTAATACAAGGCTATCAAATAATAAAAAAAATATACTTACAGGTGTATATTACTCCAACAAGCATTTAAATGACCTAAGCCAACTTGATGGTATTGACAGTTTCTTGACTTATCATATAAATCAGTTAACCTCGTCTCGCTTAAAAACCCGATTACAAAAGTACAGTCTCAGAGACGGATTTGAGAATAAGAGATATTCCCCCTTCAATACAAAAGAATTGTCAGAGATTATGGGTGTTTGGAAGGTATAATATTGAAGTATGAAAAAGAAAAAATACATAACAAACAAAAAAGAAAGAGTTATCCTATCAGATGTTCTTCCTTATGAACTACCTGCAACTTTTTCTAACAGATATTTTTACGATTTCCTTCTCGAAAACAAAATCAGATTATCAAATGATAAAATTCTCTGGAAAAAGAAGGATGACGCATTGAAAGTAATTATTAAACTTTTATTTGGTCTCAATGCTAATCAAATATTGTCAGAATCAGACAATGAGATTCAATTCAAAAACCACACTTTGAGAACGATCCCATTTGGATATAAAATCTTTCACAAAGAAAAAGAATTTAGAGAATTAACTGTGATACACCCGTTGAATCAACTTGCTGTAGTTGAATTTTATGACAAATACAAAGAACTAATATTGTATTACTGCAATATTAGTTCTTTTTCTATTAGACGGCCCCATAAGCTCGCAAAGTTCACTTACCACAAAGACAAAACCCATTTTCAAACACTCGCGCATGATCATGAGCACAAGACCGTTGAGGAATTTGATAAGGAATATGAAAACCTCAAAACCTTTTTTGTTTACAAAGAGATAAGCAACATATATAAATTCTTCGAGTCTTATAAGTATCATCGTTGTGAAAAGAAATATGACTACCTATTTACCTTTGACATCTCGAAGTGTTTTGACAGTATTTATTCCCACTCCATTACTTGGGCGCTTCTTAGTAAAGATGCAGTAAAGGATAATATTGGAAAATCTTCAAAAACATTTGGTGGTGCTTTCGATAAGTTTATGCAAAACCTAAATTACGGAGAAACCAATGGAATCGTAATTGGCCCAGAGTTTTCCAGAGTTTTTGCTGAGTTAATTCTTCAACAGATAGACCGCAATGTTAAAAGAATACTAAGAAAACAAAACCCACCTCTTGTCAATAGACGTGATTACGAGATATTCAGATATGTAGATGATATTTTCGTATTTTATAACGAAGAAACTACCAGAGAGGAGATAATTAAGATCTACCGTTTGCAACTGATGAAGTTCAAATTAAGCATCAACGAAGCGAAGTCTAATTTACTAGAAAAACCACTAATTACGGGTATAACGAGAGCTAAACTCAAAATTACAGATTTAATTGATGGTGCTTTCTCCTTCAAAGAGAACGAGGTGATGAAGGAAAATGAAGAAGCTGTTAAAAAATATTCTTTTTATTTAAGCGCCAATCGACTAATAACGAGATTTAAAAATGTGCTTATTGAATCTCAGGTTGGATATAGAGAAATACAAAGTTATTCATTAGCTATTATTGATCGGAAAGTTTATAAGCTTATCAAAACGTATAATGAAATTGAAGAACAGAGAAAGTACGAAAATAAAATCTGTAAAACACTCCTAGAAGTCCTTGATTTTACCTTCTTCCTATACTCAGTATTCCCAAGGGTAAGCACAACAATTAAATTATGTATGATAATTAGCAAAGCCACCAAATTTGCCAAAGTCAAAGATAATTTTAACCTAGACAATAGGCATCAGATATTTAAAAAGGTATATGATGAGATTTTTTTAGTATTAAAAAAATATGAGAGTTCAGAACAAACTCAGGTTGAAACTTTATATCTTCTTATTGCGCTTAGAGAACTTGGACGAGAGTATAGACTCACAGAAGAAGTAATTTGCAAACACTATGGTATCGACTTAGAGAAAGAAGAATGTATAAATCACTTAAACTACTTTTCAATAACCGTTTTATTATTCTATATCCAGAATACTACTCGTTATTCTAAGATGAAGGAAATACTCCAAAATCATATTCTCAGGAAGTTTAAAACGATTGACCAAACTAGAAGACATAAAACTACAGAGTTGATATTTATATTATTTGATCTCCTTGCATGTCCCTACTTAGATCAAGAATTCAAAAATAATTTGCTTGCTTTTTATGGAATTTCTACTAGCTCGAGAGATTTAATATCTGAGATTGTTAACTTTAGGAAATATTGGTTTACCAAGTGGACAGATTTTGATTTTGGTAAAGAACTAGAGGCAAAGAAAAGCCAAGAGGTATATTAAGGTATTGCGCTCCGTCCAAATTACTAACCTTAATGGTTCACACACAAGCGCAGATTTCAATTTCAGATAAAACGGAATTGGAATGTAAAGCAGCCAGGGCGAGCTGCTTTTTTTAACAATTTTACCGATTCAATGTATGTGCTTTTCGTATCTGCATGTTAGCCTATGCTAAGTGTTTTGTAACGTTTTTATCAACGAAATTGCTCAATAATTTTAGCATCTACCCAGTAAATATCGTTATTACTGGTATAAAACAGATATTTTCCGTCTTTACTAACAAAGGGGCAAAGCTCATGGTAGCCACTATTTATTGGCTCTCCCATGTTTTTAGCTTGAGACCATGTTCCGTCGGAATTTTTAAAGCTAATGTATAAATCTCCCACCCCTAGCCCTTCGGATCTTTTGGCACAAAAGATAATGTATGATTCGTCAGGATCAACAAAGACATCCGCTTCATAATGCTCAGAATTAATAGAATTGCCCAAGGGTATGGCCGGTTGAAATTCCCCATTAACGTTTTTAGATGAGTAGATATCAAAGTTAGTTAGTGATTCTCGGTTTGATGCAAAATACATTGACCCATCATTGGTAAATGAAATATAGTATTCACTCCCGTCTGAATTAATACTCGGCCCGGCATTGATAGGATCAGACCAGCCTTCTTCGGTTCTTTCCACATACCAAATATCATGATCAAACTCTTCACTCAATCCATCTGATGACCTTTTGGAAATAAAGTAGAGTCTTTTTTCATCAGGGGAAAGAAAGGGGTCGTTGTATCCCCACTTCTCGTTAGGAAGTATTGCTTCTGGAGTACTCCAGGTATTACCCATTAGCTTTGAGTACTGAATATCTATTCTCCCATTTCTTCTGGCGCCATAAAAAAAATCCGTTGCTTCCTCATTAAAAACTGAGCCGTACTCCAACTCTTCTTTTGTGGAGATTACACCCGGAGCAAATAATTCGGGGGTAAGCGATGGCGGGGTTTGCCCTAAATATTTCAGGTCGTCATCTACTTTTTCTGAATCACCTCCGAATAGCGCTAAGAAAAATAATAGAAAAGGATTGAGTATAGAGTTCATGAGGCTTGGTATTTAGAGATTGTGTAGGTACCTCTTCTATAAACGTGGTATTGCAGTTATATTTTCTAATAGTCTGAACAGATATAGCATTTAGATAGAAAATATACATCTCAGTCGTGAAACCGAAGCGGATTACGCATTCTATTCCCGTTGATAGATGGTAAAGGATAATAAATCACGCGCAGCATGTTCGTACTATTATCATATCGGTAAGTTGGCCTAGGTAAAATTGTGGTCCCCGTTGGAAGAACAGGCGGTATGTTTCTGTAAGTAGAATGATTTTCTCAGAAAACGACTTTTAATAAATTCCGTAATTTACAGCATGGAAAACCTACTCGACCGAATCACCCTCAACCCAGCTATCTGCCACGGAAAACCCACCATTAGAAATAAACGCTATCCGGTTGATCTGATATTAGATTTACTAAGTGCCGGAATGACTGAGGAAGAAATACTGGAAGATTATCCGGCATTGGAGAAGGAAGATATTTTGGCTTGTCTGGCCTACGCCACGCGGTTAACCAAAACTAAGACGTACATTAAAACTGCATGAAGTTTCTAACGGTTCGCCGCTGCGATTGATGCTCAGCTACCCGTGAAGATGTGCGAAATTCTTCAATCTTTAGGGCTAAATGCCATTCATGTAGATGATCTTCCCAAAGGTGACGAAACTTCGGATACTGATATTTCCACGTACGCTGACCAGCATGAGCTAATAGTGATTTCTAAAGACACTGACTTTTATCATTCTCACATGATATTGAGAAAACCAGAAAGACTATTACTCATTACAACCGGGAATATAAAAAATCGCCAATTATTTGATCTTATTCGCTCCAATGCATCAGCTATTCAAAATTTGTTTACAACCTGCCACTATGTAGAGATGAGTAATAGCAGTATTATCGGCCATGAACAGTAGTTGCTGGCTTAAGTTTACCTTTGCTAAGGGTAGTAACTCTTTCGTTAATTCTTGGCAAAGTGGTTCATTGCCCTACGGGCATGGATGTAGCATCCATAGACATTGTTAGGCACGGGATTACAAATCCTACGTAACGTTGAAGAGTAAAAAAGTTGTCATACTTTTCAATGCAACATTTCAAAAAAGAATAAAGATCTACGAATACAAATTATAATTTGAAGGGAATTCCAATTTTGCTTAGCTTCATGTATGTTAAGTGGATAAGAGGAAGGACATATTTTACTAGTGCAAGTAGACGCTAGGTAATAGTCTGTCTTAGCAAGATTTACCATACTGTAACATAAAAGGTATCGTTACAGTCGTAGAATTTACATAACTATTCTAATCATGTGTTACAGACTTCTACTTTTGCTATTGTTATGTACCCCACTACTAGGGTTTGCTCAGGCTGAATGGGAAACTCAAAAGAACGGAATTAGGATTGAGTATGGGATTGCCGCATTCAGAGTTGATGGTACAACTGGCACCTATTTTGGCGGAGTGTGGAGTCGTCAGTTCTCTAAAAGAGTGAACCTGGAAATCGTTGCCAATCATTTTGACTTTTCGGAAGGACGCCCCTCTAAGGTTCTAAACCATACGCATGGTTGGGGGATTGAAAGTAATATTCTTTATCATTTTGTAAACCAGAGAAGAATAAAATTTTTCCTCGGAGCAGGACTGCAAGCTTCCCGGTTAGTGTATGAATACACCACTGGTTCTAACACCACCGCCACATTTCACGTAAGAAACTCAGATACACCAATACTAACCCTAGATGAAAATTCTTCGGGAAGTTACTCCATCGCGAGTCCGGGAGTAACACTACTTGCCGGAACGAAAATACTCATTGCTAAACACTATTATCTTACTATTGAACCGGTATTGCTGCCCCCTCCCGGACCTGTACTGAATACCGTACGCATAGGGTTTGAGGTACGTTTTTAGAGCTAAAGCGACCGTTGAAGCTGCATCGATTTCAGCAAATGGATAAGATCAGTATATTAAAATTCACTAACACTTACTTCATATAAGAGAGATTATCGCAGCTGGGATTGCAACATTGCTACTAAGGAAATGTGTGTTAGTTGATATGGCTAGTAGATTTTTTTATTCCAATTTCATATACTTTGAAGCTTTCCAAAGATATGTTTCACAACATCTTTTGTCCAGATATGCTGTGAATTCTGCATGGGACCATCCGGTTAGCTTCCCTTCTAGGGTGTATACTTCTAAGAATACCGAACTTAAGGGATTGTCGTATTCAAAATAGTAAGAACCTTGGTATTGATGTCTGATCCAAGCGCCGTAGTTTGGCAAAAGTGTAGAATCTGAATTAATAATAGATTCATCTTCTTGGATGCGTTCTTCTAACCAAGCGGGAAGCTCAGGATTAACATCAGCAGGTTCGTCTGATTGGCACGCCACGAAAAATAAAAAGACGATTTCAAATGCAAGAATTAGCACTGTTTTCATGGACGTTTTGTTTAAGTTATAGTCAAAATAAGCTATTTATTCGTGTTGTATCATTGTCTGATTGTAAAAACACATGGCAACAGTCAAACCCAACGGTGTAAACCTCGTTGATAACAACCCTTTCATTGATAATACCCCGGAATAAAAAATCGCTTCCTCCTACCTCAATACGTTCAGCATCAGTATCGGAGAAAATGGTATACTGACCATTCGTTTGTTGCCACTCGCTAGGAATCTCCTCAGCAAAATAGTCACCCCCTGTTACCGTAAATCGGTCTAAGGCAATCGGACTACCTTGCTGATCTTCCAGGCGAACGGATACCACTTTTAGTATGAGGGTGCAAAATCTAGATTGTCCATCATTTCTACATTGCTCTACGGCAAAAAGCTTAGGTTCTTCTTCCTTACAGCTAACACCTAGGGAAACAGCTATCAGTGCAATAACAAATATATTCTTCATTGTTAGTCATGTCTATACTATTGTAGACACAGCATACATTCTAATAGTTGTTACGCTTCTACGAATTTTTTACTACTAGAAAGAATAGATTACAGTAGTGTAAATATCCCTCCCGCGTGATGCAAGTACTCTATACATAAGGAGAACGGGAAGGCGCGAATAACTATGATTTCCTTTCAATCCTTACCCACGTAAGAGAGCAAATAATCATGATTTCTAAGTGACAAAACAGTCGGCTAGTTTTGGACTCTCTTATTGTCAAACCACGAAAGTAAAAATGGGGAAATGGAATGGATATATACAAACCACTAAAATCATTAACTACTCGATGGTATGCATTACTGGGCTACCGATTTTAGCCTTTACAAAAGTTAGTAGCATTAGAACTATAGGGGCAATTACTGTTGTCTCCAGTCAAATCCGCCCACTAGGAGAAAGGAGATAAAAGCCTCTTATTGCGTTTCTGTACTAAGAGGTGAGAGATAATGTAATATTCATAAAACGAATAAGAAGATTATGGTACCAGTGGTAAGCTTTTGCGGTCGTTTGCTAAGGGGCGCCAGCGTTTGGGGTGCGGGTGCTCCGACAGATTGACGTATACGCTGAAAGATTCTTCCCCATCCCACTGTGTCGCCGTAATGGTTGCCTCAAAGGAATGATACCCTGTGCCGGGTTCAACCAAGGTGGCTAAATCATCAAGCATTCTGAAGCTACCGGAGTTTTCGGTATTAAAGCCAATCAAAAGCTGCCCTTGGAGCTTGGAAGCCAGATGATACATCACATCAACCAGTATCGTACATGAATGATCAGCTTCGGAAGGCTGGGTATGGCTGATAGAAATAATTTGAATCGAATCTTTTTCCAACGTAGAAACAGCAGCGGTTTCTTGTCCGTAGCTAGCCACATAGGAAAAGCTGAGGGTTATGCTACCGAAAATGACAAAGGCCAGCGAAGTAGCTCTTCGAAGTAGACTGACAGATTGTGGTTGCATTGTGCTGTTGATTCTCTCTCAAATTCAATGTAGTAAATTTTGAAAGAAAACAGGAGTTTCTAGCTACCTTCTCTTAAGCAGATAAAGCAAGCTAATCTTCGCCCCAGCTAAGCGTAAAATTCTAAAAGGTCATCCCTGCCGAGGCACTACGCTTTTGTTAGTGATAACGAGAGACTTTGTTCTTGAGGCAGTCTGGCTAGTTACTCCATATCTGAACAAATACTTTTTGCAAATTGGTTAATAGCCCCACGGGCATGGATGTAACATCCATAGGCATTGATTACACAGGATTACAAATCCCGCGCAGCGATAGGGAGGTGAGGTGTAATAAAGGCCGAAACTAGTTGATCACTCCTTGTCTTTATCTTCCAGTTGGTCTAAAAAGCCCGGTAATTGTTTACCAATTCGTTTTTCTACCCGTTTCATATCATCACAGAACTCGATCATCAGGGTAATTACATCGCGCTCTATTAACTTTTTACTATGTAGGATGTTAAAGATTGATCCGCGCACGCTATGGGGGGAATATTTGGTGAGTAACCGTTCGGTGTGGGTATCTACAAAAGATAAGATGATCACATTAAATGCTATATATAACCTACGGAACTGAACAAGTACAGGCACTGGAAGCGCAGTAGGGTAACTCTCTTTGCGGGCGTCAAGGTCGGTCCGAAGTTCTAGTAAGGTTTGTTGCAGCTTCATAATTGAAGTTACAAAATTCAATGACTTTGCTCAGCAAAATAATCAAGAAATCCTGCTCACTATGCCTTAAGCATTGGTGTAACAGTCCACCCATTCTTATTTACATGATCTGCTCCCGATTACAGTTAGTTCACCGTAATTGCCCTACGGGCATGGGTGTAACATCCATAGGCATTGATTGCACGGGATTATAAATCCCGCGCAGCGTTCGAGTAGACTTTCCTGCTAATCTTGCCATATCGGTGCGTAGGCCTAGGCGGCCCCGCCCGAAAGTTTAGCGCTCATGGAATGACAGGGGGGTGTAAGCCTTGTGGGGAGAAGCTTGAGAAACCCCGCTTTGAGCTTTCCGCGCCGCGTAGGTTTGATTTTTCTTTGGCCGTCGTGGCGTTACACGCTGGACGCGATTCGTTTCTTTGTATCAAGTCGGCCCGACCGGGACGGGGTCTCCCAGACAAAGAAATGAACGAAGGAAGTACGTTGATGAGAGATTAAGCCTCCTGTGCAGAGTTAATATCATTTAGAAATACATTTTATAGATTAAAATCTAATTTACTTTTGCCAGGTTTTGATCCCGAAATAATCTTATACTGCATAGTGACCCATTACTATGATTTTCTACTCCAAATCCTCAGCATTGCGAATGGGTATACCGACAATGAACTGAAAACTACGGTTGGCTTGATACTCGGGTACGGCATCAATCACATCGCGGAAACCTAAGTAGTAACGCAACTGTAGATAAACTCCTTTTCCCTGTTTGAGAAAGTAGCCAGTATGCAGCATCAGTCCGTAGTCGAGGGCACGAACATCATCGGAAATATTATTGGAATATAGTAATTCGTTATCACCATCTTCCCGATAAAAGAAGTCTTTGGCACTCAATAAAATATGCAACTGTGGCCCTAAACCTGCTCGCCACTTTTCATTAAACTTATAGTGAAGCATAAAGGGTAGCCCCAAGTAATTCAGACGGCGCCGAACGGTAGATTCCGCTAACAGCTCATCCAGACCTTCATCTTCTAGTGAGTAAGGAGAGATAGCCCCGGCTCCAAACTGACTGACCGGAAATCCGCCGGTATGAAGAAATAGATTATCACTGATTTTAATATCGGTATAAAAACCAATCAGTAAGCCCAGATTAAAAGATCCTTCGTCAAACTGAGTAAGATTGCTTACATTTCCGCCTACCTGAAATCCCATCTGGACAACATCCGGATCTAATTTATCTTTGCCGGCAAACATCAAGCCCATTAGCAATTGAGCCTGAACAGTAGTAACTCCCAACAGGATCAGTAAAACACTTAACGAAATTTTCATAGTTAGCGGGTAGTAGTACGAAAGTGAAAGTAAGCAATCTTACTAACTCCTCACTCACAAAATATGAAACCGAACCTAAAAAGCCTCTTAGGACTGAGCGTCGTCAAATTCTTCGCCTGAATCCAGCTTTTTGGCATCAGATGAGCCGCCAAAGATTTGGGTAGGAATAATCTTTTTGATGAAGGAAGAAGCGCCCTGATCAGATTTTTCAATTTCAACCTCCGCTTCGCGCAATGCCCGCTGCCACATGGGGGCAAATCCCTGTGCACTTTCGGTCATAATGGCAATTGCTCGCTGATACACGTGCATGTTCATCACTTCGCGCCGGCCCGGCTTTTGAGCCAAAGACTGGTTGGTGATTCTTAGATTTTCATTTTCCTTCTTTAATCGTTCTAATTCTTTGCGACGGTTTTCGGTAGCTTCCGCTTCAATCTCCATCTTATTCTGTAGGTGGTTCTTCAGCGTTTTGATTTCGTTCTTTAGTGCACCACGCTTGGTACGTTCGCTGATGTAAACAATTAGTAACAAAATAAGCCCTACGCCTAGGCCAATTAAAAAGGGTTGAATATATACGTTTAATTCTTCCATAATGATGTAGTTAGGTATCCGAAAGGTAGTAACAAACTCGATTTACTAACTAATCCGATGCTACTTAGTTCACTTTTCCATTGATCACCCAACTATCTTTATTTCAATTCTGCTGAATTTGAGGTAGTTTTATACTACAACAACCAACCCTACTATGAAACGCAAACAACTTTTTGAATTCGAAGACCAGGCCTGGTTTCCGCACTGGATTCGGGAATGTATGACCCGCTACATCGTCGCTGTGCATCGTTTATTGGGCACATCCAAAACCCTGGCGAAACTAGTTGCTCGTGCGATGGAGCACTCTACTACGCACCGAATTATTGACCTCTGTTCCGGAAGCGGTGGACCTATGCTGGAAGTAGCCGATATTTTACGCAAGCATTACGGCTACCCTGAACTTACACTAACACTAAGTGATCTTTATCCGAATCAGGAAGCGGCCACGAAGCTAAATCAAGATGGCAACGAGCATACTGAGTATTTAACCCAGCCGGTTAACGCCGCCGATCTGGATAAAAACCTGGAAGGCGTACGCACCATGGTATGCAGCCTGCACCATATGCCCCCCGAAGTAGCAAAAGGTATTTTGAAAAACGCTCAGCAGTCTCAGCAACCCATTTGCATCTACGAAATTAGCGACAATTCTATTCCTCGGGGAGTACGCTGGCTCGCCCTGCCCACCACCTTCATTATGGTTTTCTTTATTACTCCATTAATACGTCCGATGACCTGGCAGCAACTAGTTTTTACCTACTTGATTCCCATTCTTCCGCTGGCCATCGCCTGGGATGGAGCTGTGTCTAACATCCGCACCTATACCTTAAGCGACCTGGATACCCTGCTCGCTGATCTTCAGTCAGAACAATACACCTGGGAAAAGGGCACGCTGGAAGGTAAAGGGGGGAATAAACTATATCTACTGGGCTTACCGTTAGCCAAAAAGACCGAAGCCAACACCTCTCCCGAAAACACTGAACCGACCGTAGCTCAAGACTAACCATGAGAATCAACGTTTACCAATATCTAATTTTATCAAGTTTACTATTCTGTATCCTGGGTTTACTGTTTTCTGCTCAGGCGCAGTCCGTTTCGCTCTTTAACGGTCAAGACCTGTCGGGTTGGCACGTTGATGTTCCGGAAATGGATAAAGATACCTCAGTGGAAAGTCCTTTCCTGGTACGCGACGGCTTGTTAGTGAGTATGGGTACTCCGCCGGGTCATCTTATCACCGATCAAGCCTATCACGACTACCGGTTAGAAGTAGAGTACCGATTTGCTGGAGAACCCGGTAACTGTGGAGTATTGGTGCACGCTTCTACCCCTCGCTCGCTCTACGAAATGTTTCCGAAATCACTAGAAGTGCAAATGATGCACAAAAATGCCGGAGACTTTTGGTGTATTGTGGAGGATATTGAAGTTACGGATATGGAAGCCCGCCGGGGCCCGAAAAAGGATTGGGGCATTACCGAAGGCAAAGGCCGCCGTATTTTAAACCTGACCGATGACTCTGAGAACCCCGTGGGCGAATGGAACCGCATGGCAATTGAGTGTCTGGATGATAAAATCAAGGTTTGGGTAAATGATGATCTGGTAAATTACGGAGAGCGTTGTACGGTTCAGCAGGGGCAAATTGCCGTACAGGCGGAAGGTTCAGAAGTAGAATTCCGTAAGTTGTTGCTCACCCCTATCAGCCAAATAAGTCAGGAAGCACCTTAGTATCACTACTATTCCCAGCTATGAAGTGTATTTCAGCTTCTCTAATATTCATCCTCTACTTCACGTATTCCTTCGCTCAGGTTCCCGACTCCACCCAGCAACTATTTGCTGATTTAAACAATCTTTCTTGGAGTGCTGTGGATACAACATTGAATAACCCTGATTGGGAGAAGCACTGGAGGGTTGATGGCTATCGGGCCGATATTAAAGAAACCAATTCAGGTTTGCTATTTTGTGCTGGCCCCGTCGCATTTGATAATGGTTCGCACGCCGTGATGTGGACGAAGGAAAGTTTTAGCGGAGCCATTAAGATTGAGTTCGACTATACGCGGGTGGATGATATTTCTCGCTTCGTTAATATCATCTACATTCAGGCTACCGGTATTGGCACCGAGCCCTACGCTGAAGACATCCACCAGTGGGATTCACTTCGGACGGTTCCAACTATGTCGAAGTATTTTAGAAATATGAATGCCTATCACATCAGTTTCGCTGCTTTTGGGGTGAAGAATGATGACCCTGATTTTGATTATGTTCGCGCGCGTCGCTATCCGGTGCCACCCCAGGGAAATTTCTCAAAAGATACTGCGCTGCAGCCCGATTATTTTCGCACTGGTTTATTTCAACCCGGCACTTGCTATCGTATGACTATTATCAAAAAGGACAATCATCTGATTTTACAGGTCTCGAATAATGATACTGAAAAGTTTTTCTACTGGAACACCTCAGCTTTTCCCGCCATTGAGTCTGGTAAGGTTGGGATTCGCCATATGTATACGCGCTGTGCTCTCTATGAGAACTTTACCATTTCCAGCTTACAGCAGCGTAAACGGTAACATTCTTAATTAGCGGTTGGCGTTACAGAATCCTGACTTGGTGGCTTTCGCCAGAACTTCCGAATCTTTTTAAAGAAGAACACTGCTATAATCAGTAAACCAATAACGATGATGGCGGCAATGGGCCACAGAAACACTGAAAGTGCCGATAAGCCCGCCGAAGCCGCTGTTTCTACCGTGGTTACTACCGGGTTTGCTAAGCCACCCGTGGTTGCGGTAGAAGCTAAACGAGTATTGGCGTTTACTCCCTTTACGATACCCGCCGTTCCTCCTCCGGCAATAATAGCTAAGGCCCACTGCCACAGCGGATCAAGTTCAATCAAAGTAGAAGCCATCACCGCCGTTCCAGCAATAGTAGCAGTAGGTAACGAAATGGTATCCAGCAGATTATCAAACCAGGGAATAAAGTAAGCTAGAGTTTCTATTAGCGTCGCTACCCCTAAAGTAATCATAGCCGGAATCGTCCCGATCCAATGAAAAGAATCATTCACAGGAATAATCTCGAAGTAACTGGCTACACTTAAGACCAGTAGCGGCAAAAATATTCGGAAACCTACTGAAGCGGCCAGGCCCAGTCCAATAAAAAAAGGAGCTACATATTCAGTCATAGTCGGGTGGTGTTAGAGTGCTTAGGTGTTATAGTATATTCAGTTATTCGCTACAATAGCGTAGTTTTCAAGATAACTATTCTGAATATAGCAACATAACTCTCCCCACCGCATACCAGTCATACTAACACACTAACACCATAGTACCTTCTCCTCAAACATTTTGTATATTCGTATCACCACCTATACAAGTGACCAATGACTGTGGACCAGGTTCCCAACCTGATCGAGAGTCCATTGTGGGCTGAACACTAAAGAATAACCTAACTATGACTAGTCGATTCCTTCTACTACTATTTATCCTATCAGTAACTTTCTTCTCCTGCCAACCTGCGGAAGAACTAGAAGAAACCCGACGACCGAATGTACTCTTTATTCTGGCTGATGATCTGGGTTATCATGACCTGAGCAGTACCGGCAGCGAATATTACGAAACTCCCAATATTGACCGAATTGCCCAGCGGGGCATGCAATTCACTCAGGGCTACGCTGCCTGCCAGGTATGCAGCCCTTCCCGAGCTAGCATTATGAGCGGAAAGTTCCCGGCTCGGCACGGTATCACCGACTGGATTGGGGCCAAAACCGGTACCGACTGGCGCGATCTTAATCGTCATAATAAATTGCTTCCGGCCGAGTATGTGCACCGCTTACCGCAGGAATACACTACCCTTCCCGAAGCATTTAAAGAAGCGGGCTATACTACCTTTTTCTCCGGCAAATGGCATATTGGGAGCGAAGGTTCTTATCCCGAAGATCATGGCTTTGATATTAACAAGGGCGGCTGGGAAAAAGGCAGCCCAATGGGTGGCTTCTTCGCTCCGCATAACAACCCCAAACTGGAAGCCAAAGAACCTGGCGAAAGTCTGACATTGCGTCTAGCCAAAGAAATGGTAGACTTCATCAAGTCGCATCAAGATTCTGCCTTTTTTGCCTTTTTGTCTTTTTACGCCGTGCACGCTCCGCTAGAAACCACGCAGGAAAAGTGGGCCAAGTATCGGCAAAAAGCTGAGGGTCAGGGCATATCCGACACAGGTTTTGTAATGGAACGCCGCTTACCTATTCGGATAGTACAGGATAATCCGGTGTACGCCGGGTTGGTATCTACGATGGACGATGCGGTGGGTATAGTGCTGGACGCGCTGGAAGAACTAGAGCTGGATGATAATACCATTATTGTTTTTACCTCGGATAATGGTGGAGTGGCTTCGGGTGATGCTTACGCTACTACCAATCTGCCGCTGCGGGGTGGAAAGGGTTACCAGTGGGAAGGCGGCATCCGCGAACCCTACTTTATTGCGGTTCCCTGGATTGGTGCCGGAGATAAACAAAGTAATGTACCGGTATCGGGGGTAGACTTCTACCCTACCCTGCTAGATTTGGCCGGACTGGATCTAAGACCTACCGAGCATACCGATGGGGTGAGCCTGCTTCCGCTGTTGCAGGGCGATTCTATTGCCGAACGCCCGCTCTACTGGCACTATCCTCACTACGGTAATCAGGGGGGCGACCCTTCCTCTATTATCCGCCTGGGTGATTGGAAAATGATTCACTACTGGGAAGATAGTAGCCGTGAGCTATATAATCTAAAAGAAGACCCTAGCGAATCCGCTAACGTCATTGAGCAAAACCCGGGAGTGGCCGAGCAGCTTGGCCAGCAACTTGAGCAGTTTTTAGCCGAAACCCAAGCCAATACCCCCGAACCCGATCCTGAATACAATGAGCAACTAGCTCAGGAACGGCACGAACGCATAGTCAACGAACGCTTACCCCGCCTAGAACAGCAGCGTACTGACTTCCTGAAGGAAGACTGGCAACCCAACGATGACTGGTGGGGAAGCCAGATTAACTCCACTAGTCAGGATAATCTAACTGTGCGCGATTAGATTGAAAATTTGCAAACAGATAAACCTAAGTTGCTAGACAATTATTGAACCTCGAAATAGAGCAAAACTCGCAGTTATGAAAACGTTATTTTTTATTGGTATCAGCATCTTAATTTTAGCCGCCTGCCACACAGAGCCGGAGCAATTAGCTGATTTCAACGGAAGATGGTATAGGCTCGCTGATCGTCAGGACTACAAACAAGACACTGTTTTGAGAGCCCGACAAGGAGCGCAAAACATCAAGATTTTTCATGTATGGGAAGATGAAGGTTTATTCCGCTATGTGTATCGCAATGATACGCTGATCAGACGAACAACCACTCAGCTATACGCCAATTATGAGTTTAACTTTCTATCGGATACCGCAGGTGAAATGTATGTTTACAATATAAAAGATACGGATGGGTTAGACGAAAACACCAAATGGGCATTAGCTTCCAACTACCATTTTGAACTCAATACAAATAAAGGAGTCATTACGCGTAAAAACGCATTATCGGGTGCCCTAGACGAAATGACATATCATTGGGATGGAAAGAATCTAATTTTGGATGGTGCCCCATTGCAAAAGGCTGAATAATTTAGTCCAACCAAATGGCAATTTAGCAATGCAGTTGAGAATTGGTAAGTGGTAGCCCTTTATGAAAAAGAAGATTTTGATTACGGGAAGTTCGGGGCATTCGGGCCATCAGATAGCTAACTTGCTTCAACCAGCCTACGAGATTATTGGGGTGGATTTAGTAGAAGGTAAATACACTACGCAGTTAGGCAGCCTTACTAATCAAAAGTTTGTTACCTCAGCAACCCAGGGCGTTCACGCTATTATCCATACAGCTTCGCTCCACGCCCCGCACGTACCAACCCATTCTCGCCGAGCGTTCGTAGACACCAATATTATCGGCACCTTACATCTGCTGGAGGCCGCCAAAGCTAATCAGGTTCAGAAGTTTATTTACACCAGCACCACCTCACTGTACGGGGAAAGCCTGAACGATGAAGTGCGGGCAGTATGGGTTACCGAAGAAACTCCCACCATTCCCCGCGACATCTACGACATTACCAAGATAGCCGCCGAGGGCCTGTGCCGTGATTTCTTTCAGAAAGAAGGATTACAAACCACCGTGCTGCGGGTGTCCCGCTTCTGGAATGAGCCGCTAGAGCAGAAAATACTATACCGGATGTACAGGGGCCTGGATGTGCGGGATGTCGCCCACGCTCATCAGCTAGCCATTGAGAAAGAGCTTAACAGGTTTGAAATCTACAATATCTCAGCCCAAACCATCTTTACCCAAGCTGACCTGGTTGATCTAAAGCATCAGACCCGACAGTTGTTGCAGCAAAGGATACCCAAACTAGTCGCTTACTATCAGCAGATGCATTGGGACCTTCCCAATTCAATTGGGAGAGTCTACGCCATTGATAAGGCGAAAAACGATTTAGACTATATTCCCCAATTCAATATTAATCAACTGTTAAATGAGCTGCTTAATGCTACTTAGAAAAGATCCCTAGTTTAACAATACAGCTAATTCTCGAACTCAACCTGAGCGGTAAATTCAGCCTGGCTATGTTCATCCTTCGCCAGATCATAAATCCAGGAATCTTGCAGCACCGACATATAATGTATTTTAAAGTTAACCTCGGTCATCTGCTTTTCCATTTCACGGGTTTCTTCGTCGCGCGGCATACTGAACAGCACTCGGGTTTCACCAACTTTCAGCACAGTACTTCCTAAGCGGTTCATTCTAAGCCGGTCGTAGCCAATTTTTCGTTCGGGGTTAATCCGGTCTAGCAACTCGTCGTAGCTCCGCACCGGTTGTCCCTGATAGCTCACTTCTACTGATTTAATCAGTGCCGGACCAGTTCCATTATTCTGAGCTGTAAAGTAAAACCCTTCCGCATTGTAGTTTCCTTCTACTGTTACGTACGGCCACACCATCGCTGACTGCTGGACCTTGAGCAGGTTGGCTTCATAGATAGAAACTACCAGCGCTAAAACACTAATCAACAGCGCCAGCAGCGTACCAATATTTTGAAAGGTGATAAGATTACTCTTGGACATGAAAAGGGTAGGTTAATACATTAACTCACAAGCATACGGCAAACCACTATTCTTTTCAACCTACTCCCCTTCCGGATACTCAAATGCCAACGGTTCGTTCACTTTCTCGTGCCAGAGCAAACCGTACTGATTGAGAGCTTCCATAAACGGATCGGGATTAAACTCTTCTACATTGTACACTCCGGGGCGCATCCACTGGTCGGTCAACATCAGCATGGCACCGATCATGGCGGGAACGCCGGTGGTATAAGAAACGGCTTGGGCGCCTACTTCACGATACGTCTTGGCGTGGTCGCAGTTATTATATACGTAGTAGGTTTTCTCTTTACCGTCTTTCAATCCCTTAATCTGGCAGCCAATGGAGGTCTGTCCCTGATAGCCCTCTCCCAGCGAGGCCGGTTCGGGCAGCACTGCCTTCAAAAACTCCAGCGGAATAATATCTTGTCCGTTGAATTTAACCGGATCAATGCGAGTCATACCCACGTTTTCCAATACCCGCAGGTGGGTAATATACTGAGGGGAGAAAGTCATCCAGAACCGGGCTCGCTTCAGGTGGGGAATATTCTGGGTTAGCGATTCCAATTCCTCGTGGTATAATAAGTAAGATTCCATTTCACCAATCTCGGGATAGTTCACCGGCTGATGAATCTCCAGCGGCTCAGTTTCTATCCACTCCCCTTTTTCCCAGTGACGCCCGTTCTGGGTTATCTCCCGGATATTTATTTCAGGATTAAAATTGGTGGCAAAAGCTTTTCCGTGGTCGCCCGCGTTACAGTCTACAATATCCAGGTAGTGGATTTCATCAAAATGATGCTTTTGGGCGTGGGCGGTAAATACACCAGTTACGCCAGGATCAAAGCCGCAGCCCAGTAGTGCCATGATGCCTGCCTTTTCAAACCTCTCGCGGTAAGCCCATTGCCATTTATACTCAAACTTGGCCACATCGCGAGGCTCGTAATTGGCCGTGTCCAAATAATGCACCTTGGTTGCCAGGCAGGCATCCATAATGGTTAGATCTTGGTAAGGCAAAGCCACATTGATCACTAAGGCCGGCCCAAACTGTTCTATCAACTGTACAATATCCGGCACTACATCGGCATCCAATTGGGCGGTCTGGATCGGAGCATCAGGAAACTTCTCTTTCACGCGCTCCGCAATCTGATCGCACTTGGCTTTAGTTCGGCTGGCTAGCATTATTTCGGTAAACACCGACGATACCTCGGCGCATTTATGGGTCACCACATTGCCTACTCCTCCGGCTCCAATAATTAAAACTTTGCTCATAAAAAGATTCTTGAACGATTGAGTAAATGAATGATTAATTGAATGGGTGAATTAGCACTTAGTATCTATTCTATCAATCACTCATTCACTCGTTATCCAGCCGCAAAGGTAGAAAAGAATCAGATTTTAGAAATAATGATACGACCAACGCTTTTTGCACTTATTGAAGAACTTTTTTACCCGATCATTGTTGTACCTACAACTGATTGATTTTACATTATGCAAATCGAGCAAGAAATAAAGCAAACCAGATTCAAAGATCCATTTCATAAAGCAGTACTGAACATTAAGTTTACTGCCAACTGGCTTACAGCCGCTTCCCTGCCTATATTCAAAAAGTACGGTATTTCGGAAGAGCAATTTAACGTACTTCGGATTCTCAAAGGACAGTATCCTAAACCATCTCCATTGCAACTTATCACCGAACGCATGCTGAACCGCATGTCTAACGCCACTCGCCTAGTGGAAAAGTTACGCCTAAACGGTTACGTCACCAGAGAGATTTGCCCGGAGAATCGTCGGCGGGTCAACATCTTGATTACGAAGGAGGGATTAGAGTTACTTGAAATAGTTTCTCCTCAAATTGATCAAGCTCTGAATAGCCAAAATCAGTTGACGGATTGTGAGGTAGAACAGCTTAATGAGTTGCTGGATAAGCTAAGAAGTTAGTCCCGCACCTGACCATCGCCGTAAATTAGCCATTTGTAGCTGGTAAGTTCCGGCAGAGCCATCGGTCCTCGTGCGTGCAGTTTCTGCGTGCTAATGCCAATCTCCGCCCCCATCCCAAATTCAGCTCCATCGGTGTAGGCAGTAGAAGTGTTAGCGTACACCGCTGCCGCATCTACTGATTGCATAAAAGATTGTAGCACTGCTTCATCTTCGGCTACCACTGCTTCACTGTGCTTGGAACTGTACTGAGCAATATGATCAAGCGCTTCATCTAAGTTGGCGACAGTCTTAATTGCCATGCGGTGAGAAAGAAATTCAGTACCGAAGTGATCGGGAAAAGCCGGTTGTAATAGTTCATCAGGATAGTCGCCCGATAGCATGGTGTAGCTCAGTTCATCAGCATAGATTTTCACCTGCTTACTCGCTAATTCCTGCGTCAGTGCCGGTAAATCTTGCAGCCGCTCCTGGTGTACAATCAGGCAGTCTAATGCATTACAAACGCTCACTCGGCGAGTCTTAGCATTGAAAATAATGTCACGGCCTTTTTCCAGATCGCCACTAATATCAAAGTAAGTGTGTACGATACCAGCTCCGGTTTCTATCACCGGCACTTTGGCATTTTCCCGTACATAATCAATCAGATTCTGGCTGCCTCGGGGAATAATTACGTCTACGGCATCAACGGCATTGAGCAGTTCGTGCGTTGCTTCACGGGAAGCTGGCAACAAGTTCATTAAGTGGGAGTTAACCCCCACTACTTCTAGCTCATTCTTAATAATATTTGCAATGGCTAAATTAGAATATTCAGCATCACTCCCCCCCTTCAGCACCGATACATTCCCCGCCTTCAGGCAAAGCGAGAATACATCAAAAGTGACATTAGGACGGGCCTCGTAGATCACCCCTATCACTCCCAAAGGAACCGATTTTTTTACTAACCGTAGGCCGTTTGGGCGAATCTTTTCATCTAGAGTTTTACCCAATGGCGAAGGTAAGCTGGCGACATTCCGCATATCCTGAGCAATCGCTTCAATACGAGCTGCCGTGAGTCTTAGCCGATCGTATTTCGGATTAGCCGGATCCATCCGATCCAGGTCTCGCTGGTTCTCAGCCAGCATAGTTTCGGTATTGGCCACAGCTGCATCAGCTACAGCCAGTAGTACCTGATTAATAGTTTCGTTACTAAGGCGAAGGGCATCCCGGCTAGCCTGCTTTATGGGTTGAAAGTCAACCGTGCTTTCAATTGTGGTAGACATATTGATTAAGTTATGAACCTGAAAGTTACAAAAGCTTGGTTAAAGGACTAAACGTGTCAAGATAAATTTACTCAGGACTTACTGAAAGAAGAGCAATTGTATGATGCTTAGAATATCCTTCGTCTGTTGTCGTTAATTAACTAACTGAACTCAACACCTATGTTACGAAGAATTCTGGTATTAATTCTTTCGCTTGGTTCTTTCTGTTCTGTTTACAGTCAAGTCAAATTTGGGGTACAAGCGGGGGTAGGCCTGTCCGATGTGGTAGCAGTAAATCCCTCGCAAACAGCCAGTATCGTTTATACCGACGACTTTTATGATCTGAAGCCCTCTATTACATTCGGCTTCTCTGCATTGTTTCCCTTCAACGAGCGTTTTGCATTGATGCCACTCCTACAATATACCAACAAAGGAATGAGAGTACGAGATAACAACAGTAGCGATGAATTTGTGGATCTATCGTATGTAGGACTTTCACCACTAGTCCGTTATAATCTCAACTCGCGCTTCTTCTTTGAACTAGGACCAGAAGTAGCTTACTTAACTCAGGCTTCGGTAAGGCGAATAACGAATAATGATGTTATCTTTTACCAACGCTTTGATCTGGGAGTAAATACCGGAGTTGGCTTTGACCTGACTGAAAAAATTGATATGGGAGTTCGCTACTATATGGGCTTTATAGATATCTATGATGAAGCAAATATTCCCAATAGTCCACCAAATAGCAGTGGTTCCGGATACTATAATCGTTACGCTCAATTATACGGAAGCTTTTCTTTCAACTAGAAGTGAATAAGCTTCAAAATCAAAAAGGCCACGAAGAGTTTCGTGACCTTAAGTCCCTTGATTGGGATAGGAATGTTGTAAAGTAGTAAAAAAAGAGAGCACATGTATCACTAAAGGAATCATAACGAGAGCCTTTAGAGTACACTTGAATATACGAAAAGTCTGTTATAATTCCATAGGAATTGTAAATTTTTCAATAATTATCACTAACATTTTATTTACATTTTTTTCTCTAGCAGCTAACGGTCTGTAAACAGGTTACCTCTTAACTTGATTATTCCTCTTCAAATTCTCTAGTTGCCAAGCGTAAATTCTTTGGGGAATATCCCAGAAAGTTATTACTTCGTCTTCCGAGAAAATACATGTACTGCCAGACTATTCGGTTGTCCTTACTACCATGCCTCTACCCGAAAATGATGTTAAAAGTGCGAAACTAGCGGCCAACGCCACCTCACCGGGAAAGTTAGGTACTTTTGGTGGAGTCTTTACCCCTTCACTGCTTACTATACTTGGGGTAATTATGTATCTCCGTTTTGGTTGGGTAGTGGGAAATGTTGGGTTACTAGGTACACTGGTCATTGTCACGCTTTCCACCGCTATTACATTTCTCACCGCCCTTTCCATTGCATCTATTGCTACTGACTCACAGGTAAAGGGTGGCGGGGCCTATTACATGATTAGCCGTTCGTTGGGTATTGAAGTAGGCGGAGCAGTGGGAATTCCACTATTCATCGCGCAGGCCCTTTCGGTGGCTTTGTATGTAATCGGGTTCGCCGAAAGCCTGGTAGCCGTATTTCCGTTTCTAGATATGAAGCTGGTAGGTTGCGGAGTAACACTGACTATTGGCCTGTTGGCCTTATTTTCAACCGAGGCCACCATCCGTACTCAGTACTTCATTCTAGCCGCTATTGTTATCTCTCTATTATCGTTGGTGTTTGGTAGCCCATTAGTAGAAACGGATGTCGATCTGTGGACTAACCGGGCTGATACTCGAGAGGGCTTCTGGCCGGTGTTTGCCGTATTCTTCCCGGCGGTTACGGGCATAATGGCGGGAGTCAATCTATCCGGTGATTTAAAAGACCCAGCTAAATCTATTCCCAAGGGTACTTTTCTGGCCGTAGGCTGTGGGTACCTGGTCTACATGACCTTGCCTATTATACTAGCTCAGCGAGTAGATGCTACCACCCTGATTGAAGACCCACTCATTATGCGGAAGATTTCATTATGGGGCGATGGAATACTTCTGGGTGTTTGGGGCGCAACTCTATCCAGTGCTGTTGGCAGTATTTTGGGGGCGCCTCGTATACATCAGACAATAGCCAAGGACTAGGTAAAACCTCGAAAACTGAAGATGCTAATCCTGGGAGATCTGGCCCTGATTGCCCCTATACTTACTATGTTCTTCCTTACTACCTATGGGGTACTAAATGTAGCTGCCGGAGATGACCGGCTACTGGGTAGCCCCTCATTCCGGCCTAGCTTCCGTACGCCCTGGATATTCTCATTGCTGGGAGCCTTGGGCTGTATTGCCGTTATGTTTCTCATCAACCCTCTGGCTACTCTCATCGCTATTCTTCTGGTAGGCGTAACCTTCGTGTGGTTGAAGCGGAGGGGGCTGAGAACCACCTGGGGCGATGTCCGTAGGGGTATGTGGCTGGCCTTGACCCGTACCGCCCTGCTACGTATTGATCATACCCCCGACCCCAAGAACTGGCGCCCTCATATTTTAGTATTATCCGGTGCCCCCACCAAGCGCTGGCATTTGATAGAATTAGCCCGATCTATTGTGCAGCGAAGCTCGCTACTTACCGTAGCTACGGTACTAAAAACTGAGGATATTGCCTACGAACGGATCAAATCGCTGGAGGCTAATATTCGAGAATACTTAGAAGAGCGAGGCGTAGAATCTCTGGTGAAGGTCACTTCCGATGAAGACCCCTTCAGTGCCGGAGTACGACTTATTCAAACCTACGGCATTGGTGCTCTAGTGCCAAATACGATCATACTGGGTGATACTCGCGAACTGACTCACCATAGTGCTTACTGTAGTATGATAGAGCAGTTTTATGAGGCTCGCCGCAATGTGGTAATAGTTCGCGATGATGAAAAAGATGGCTTTCAGAAGAAGCAAAAAATTGATGTATGGTGGGGTGGGTTACGAAAAAACGGAGCACTGATGATGATACTAGCTTACCTGATTAGTCAGGATCGTGAATGGGATTCCGTTGAAATAACCGTGAAAATGATGGTGCCTACCGAAGCGGCAGCTCAGGATGCGGAAGCCAATCTTAGTCAGATTATTTCCAATATGCGGATTTCATTCCAGCATAAAGTCATTGTAAACGACCAGACTAACTTTTGGACTTTGTTAAAACAGGAATCTCAATCCGCCGACTTGATTATGTTAGGGCTAGCTGAGCCTACTGAAAACTTTCTGACCTACTACGAACAACTATCTGAACGCACTCAGGGCTTACCCGCCACTATGTTCGTCCTTGCCGCCCAGGAAATTGCCTTTGAGGAGATTCTACTATAAAGTTACCTAGTTACTGGTTTTAGCGACTATTCCTGCTTTTCAAATCTTATTTAATATAATACTCAACCATCGGAATTCCGTACTCAGCTTCATAAAAGGCATCGTATAAATAGAGGGTACTAAACACTTCTTTTCCATCAGAGTCAATAAATTGAGGCTTCCAAACTTTTTCTTTCCGATCCAATCTCATATCCCAGTCGCCTTTACCCTCATGTTTGTTGTATTCACCAATGTAAGCTAGAATTGGATGAAACATCTTATTGAAAAATTCCTCACCACCATAATTCCATTTTATTGACTCACTTAAAATTGATGCGCATCTCTCTGTAAATGCTAACTCATTGGGATCAAAATTTAAGATAGACGGAAGTTGATTAATTTCTTCAAAAGTATGTTCCGAAAAAGATTCGCCATACTTATCCGAAAGATCTTGATAGATGTGTACCCCATGCGCCCATTCTGAATGTGATTCAATTTCTTTTCTCCAATTAAGAGCTTCTTTGTATCGTGCATTAAAATCCTCGATAGTTGGGAATATGTATGCAGTTCCAATCCCTATTTTATCAGTTCCCCCTCTATTAAATTGATTAAAATCTGTCATTAAAATGTAGTACCCTTCTGAGGATTGGTAGAGAATACTTTTTGAAGAACTACTATATTCAATATCGCTAGCAGCGATCGTTAAACCATGTTTCTTGATCAATTCTCTTGCTTCATTGGGATAGATATGATAGCTATTGATATTAAAGGCTTTGGGCAACCCTCCTTTAATAAACTCAGCCCTTCCTGAACTATAGTTATCAGGATAGTGAATATTAAGTACCTCACTATTATCAAAAGCCAGCGCTTCTAGGTCTTCATATAGATACGCCCTATCCTCATACCGAATAATTACCTGATTGCTGTTTAGCTGATGAACGATAAACTGAGAGCAATCCTCATATTCAGGCTTATATTCTTTTAGGTGTTTTCCTTCAAACTCATCAATTAATCTGCTAGCTTCATCCTTATCAAGTTGAAAATAATACGAGATGCGTGGATGAAGATAGCTTACCTGATTTTTAATAAATTTTACTGCCTGAAGTTTTTGAAAATCGCCTATGTTATTCACTAGTACTCCTTGTCGATCATAAAACTTAACTATTAGTTGACCTGACTCTAATTGATAGGTTCGCGCGGTTAGCTCTTTGTGATAGTCCTTACTGACTATCCCATTTTTATTCTCTATGATTTTTGTCAACTGCTGTTGAGAAAGGATTTGAACTTTTACCTCAAATTTTCCTGGATATATTAATTGCATTGTGTACTCATTACCGTTTATCAATTTCATTTGTTAACAACCTGTCTGCTAAAGAAGATGGGCTGGGAAACTCTTGCACCTGTATACTTGGTAGGTTATGTTTAAAAACTTGTTGCATCATAAGTGTATTAAACTGAAGCGTTCGGGCCAAAAACTTATCAATAAGTACTTGTTCCGGAAGTGATTTTTTAAAGTAGTTAGCAGATTGGTAGATACGTTGTTGAAACACCTCATCAGTAGTGGTAAGCCATACCTTAGTTATTCCTTCTTGCACTAATGTACTTACCCAATCCGGCCAGAGAGCTGCACCTTCAATAATCAACCGTTCAGAATCTGCATTACTGAGTTGAGCAAGAATCAATTGAGCGACTCGAGGCCACAGTTTTTTATAGTGCTTTAATACATCTTCAATCAACTCATCTACGGTAAGAGTAGCGTAATGAGCCCGCACATGCTCCGGAATTGAATTCGGATGCTCTCGCCAAGGCCTACCCGGATGCCGGGCCAAGCTATCGGTAGCAATTACTCTACTCCCTGTTCTTAAACCTAATTCAGTCGCTAAGGTACTTTTTCCACTATGTGAAGAACCGCCAATCAGTAGTACCTTTCCCATTACCTCATAGAGAACATAAAATCTTACCTCTAATTTGATCTAATCTGACAGTCAATAGTTAATCTATTACTTGAGCCATTTCCCAAAAATGTACAAAAACCCAAAGTCAGGGTTTAGACACAGGATCGACAGAGCTAAGACACGGAAATGACAAACCTAGAAAATAGGCGAAAAATAGCTTTTGTACAAAAAACCAGTCTAATCAGCCGTCAATAACTATTCCCTAAACCTTACATCAATCTATCAATAAAGTAGCTACTAAGGAGACAGTAAACTTTCGGATCGCTCTATATTCGCCCTTAGCTGTTCCATTAGCCCTTGCATCGTCTCCTTTTCTTGGGTAGTAAAAGCGGTGTCACTGTTTATCTCCAGACTATCAAAGCGCCCCGAATACTCATTTTGCCAATTGATAAACACCTCATCTGCTTCGGCTAAAGCCAGGTAGGCGGTTTCATGCTCTTCAATCTTCCGTAATAGATCCTCGTCGGATTTTAGTTGATAAAGGCTATCGAGTGCCCGATGCACTACCCCTCGTAATTGCTGTATCCGTTGGGCATCGCGTATTAACTGCTCATGTAACGCCTCGGAGGCAGTGGCTAAACCATTCTGGGTAAAGGGCAGATCGGTTTCCGATACCGTATCAGTCACCGAAGGTTCTTCCCGAGGTGGGGTTTGGCAAGCCAGTAAATAACCCAAACAGCCGATGAATACGAAGCGAAGCATTGGGTTACAAGGTGAGGTAATAAAAAAGCAGACACCTTTTAATGAATGATGATTAATGACTAATGATGAATGACCAATAGCTTTTCATTACTCATCATTCATTAATCATCAAAAGGTATCTGCTAAAAAAATGTTAGTTGCTCATGTTATCCAGCACCTGCATTACGTCTCGTACGTGCTGTTCGGAGGTTTTGAGTAGCTCCATTTCTGAATCGTTTAGTTGCAACTCAATCACCTTTTCTACACCGTTCTTGCCCAGAATTACCGGTACTCCCAAATAGCAATTATCAATACCGTACTCTCCTTCCAGTTGAATACATACCGGGAATACCCGTCGCTGATCGCGAACAATGGCTTCTACCATCTGAGCGGCGGCTGAGCCAGGAGCATACCAAGCTGAAGTACCCATCAGTTTAACGAGTTCGCCACCACCGGTTTTGGTACGTTGCACAATGGCATCTAGCTTATCATCGTCAATCAATTCGGTTACCGGAATTCCGCCTACGGTGGTGTACCGAGGCAGCGGCACCATCGTATCGCCATGACCACCCATTAGCACTGCCTGAATATCTTTAGGGGAAACATCAAGCGCTTCGGCTAAGAAAGCTCGATAACGAGCGGTATCCAGAATACCCGCCATGCCCATTACCTTGGTACGGGGGGCTTTAGAAGATAAGTGTGCCTGATAAGTCATTACATCCAGCGGATTGGATACTACGATAATAATCGCATCCGGAGAGTGTTGAATGACATTCTCAGTAACGGATTGCACAATTTTAGCATTAGTCCCGATGAGGTCGTCTCGCGACATACCAGGTTTACGCGGTAATCCGGAGGTGATGACTACTACTTCTGAACCAGCAGTTTTACTGTAATTGTTGGTTGATCCCACAGTACGGGTATCGTACAGATTAATGGGGGCTTTTTGCCAGATATCAAGCGACTTTCCTTCAGCAAGTCCTTCTTTAATATCAACTACCACTACTTCATTGGCAATTTCCCGATAGGCCAGCACATCAGCACAGGTAGCGCCTACATTACCAGCTCCTACGACAGTGACTTTCATACGTTAGGTTTAGTTTTGGTGAAAAAATAATCTCTGATGCAATCTAAAGCAGGATGGAGACAAACCCAAGTTAAGCCTGCTAAATGTTGGCGCTCACCTGATTTAGATTAAAAAAGCCTTTGGCCGAGCGATATACGTGGAATAAATCTTGAAGATAGGTATCGTACATCTCTCCCAAAGAAGCCAGCATTTTGGCTTTTATTCGGGGTTGATTGATAAAAATATCCTGAATATTGACGTGGGGGATTACATAAAGTTCGGCTTCAGAAGAACGAATCACCGCGCTGTAGGGCCGCTGACTACGGTCGAGCAAACTATTATTGCCGAACGACTGCCCCCTGGAAATCATATTCAGGGTCTCGAAGTCCTGTTCCTGGTCAATTAGTAAGGCGACCTTACCCTTCTTTATTAAATACAGCGCGTGGCTTGGGTCTTTTCGGAAGAATACCACTTCATCCTCTTTGTATTTTCTAAGATACAGGTACGAGAAGAATGCCGAATGTTCTTTGGGGGTGAGGTTTTCAAATAACTGAAAAGTAGACAGAAAAGCGATTAGCTCTTTTTCTTCATCCGTAAACGACCGTTGAAAGGGGTTGCGTATCAAACTCATGCCAGCATCATTTCTTTTTAAAAGTACGCAGAAATTCAGACTTCAGTTAGGTTGCCACCTAATTTCGTAAACTTGTTGGGTCTGTTGAGTAACTCGAAAGCGATTATCGATACGATGACCTACCACCCACACAATCTCATCCTCAGAAAGAAGCACCAGAACCTGATCCTTGAGGTAGCGAGGCATCTTCAGATCTACCAGAAAATCGCTGATCTTTTTATTATGATTCATCCCCAATGGCTGAAAACGATCTCCTGCTTGCCAAGGCCGTAATGTTAGCGGAAACGTAAGTTGATGGTAATCCAAAGCTGCCAGTAGTGAATCAGATTGAATTTGGTAGTTGTCGGCAGAAATGATTTTGCCTATTAGTTGACCAGAAGAAATCTGATTAGTCGCTCCTTGGCTGTGTAATAAATGAGTTTGAGTTTCGGTAGAGTTTGAAATCTCAGTAAGTATCAGTTCACCCCGATCAACCCATAACCGGTGACTGGCTGACTGAAACTGCAATCCGGGTTGAGGCTGCCGAGCCAGTGACGCCGTTATCTGAGTAGCATCTTCCCAGTTAAATCCGTAAGGGGCCAACCACTCAGTTAGCAGTGAGGTAGCTTGCGGGTGTTGAATTATTATTTCCCTACTAATGATCAATCGCCCCTTTTCTTTACGTACTGATAATTCGCGCAACCGAAATACTTCGGCCTGAAAGAAAGCCTCTACCTCTCTAAGTCTTTCTAAGGTCTGCTGCGAGGTAGTTAAAAGAGAAGGGTTAATTTCCTTCAGTACGGGAATAATATGATGGCGAATCCGATTGCGTTGATATTTATCTTCGGCATTGCTGCGGTCTTCCCGCCAGGTCAATTGCTGCTTCTCGGCATAGTCGAGAATATCTTCTTTGGTAGCCCACAATAAGGGACGAACCCAACAGTCTTGTTTAGGCAACATGGCTCGTAATCCGGAAATACCGCTGCCTTTCGCCAAGTTGAGTAGTAAAGTTTCCAGTTGATCGTTATGATGGTGGGCCAGGGCTGTATACTGATAATCTTCTTGCGTCAGTAGTTCTTCAAACCAGGTTCTCCGAAGCGCTCGGGCAGCCATCTGGATTGAAATTTTTTGCTGCCGGGCATAATCCTCTGTGGCAAATTTTTGGATAAAAAAGGGCACACTATATTTCTCAGCTAATTGCTTCACAAATACTTCATCTAGGTCGGACTCTTCACCTCTTAATTGAAAATTAACGTGAGCAATAGCCCAGTTTTGGTGAGTTGCTGCCATCAGATGACATAGCACTGAAGAGTCAACTCCTCCGCTTACCGACAGTAGTATTCGGTCATCAGGAGCGAACAACCGATATTCATTAATATATTTGCGAAACTTTTGCTGAAATGAATTCAATCCCAAACGCGTTAAGTACGTTAAGGTACAAAATAGAATGAAGAATATGCTACGCCACGGGGCATTCGTACTGCTGCTAATGTTAGGAGGAAGTCTCTCTCTGTTAGGGCAAGGTAAGCTTAATATTGAGAACGCCGATGGATTAAAGGGAGGCCGTGATGATGAAGGAAATAATTTTCAGAAGCTAGTGGGTAATGTCCGTTTGGTACAAGGAACTACCCGTATTTTCGGTGATTCTGTAATCCGTTATCCCGAACGAAATTTTGCCGAAGTGTTTGGCGACATTGTTCGGATTGAGCAAAATGATACCATTGTAATTACAGGAGGCCAGTTACGCTACTACGGCGACGAGCAATTAGCCGAGATGCGGGATAACGTTATTTATAAAGACCCTACCATGAGTCTTTATACCGACTTTTTGGATTACAACCTCGCCGATAACATTGCTTACTACTACGAAGGCGGAAAGCTAGTGGATACGACCAGAGTGATCACTAGCCGGTTAGGTTCCTATCGAACCGCTACTAACCTAGCGGCTTTTAAAGACAGTGTGGTAGTGACTGATCCAGATTTTACGATGGAAGCTGATACAATGGAATACAATACGGTTACTGAAATCGTTTATACCCGGGGGCCGACAGTCATTACCACCAAAGATAGTACACAGCTCTACGCCGAAGCTGGTAGTGAACTTAGCCTCAACGATAAGCAATCTATTTTCGGGCTGGGTACTATTGAAACCGAAGCCTACGTGATTAGTGCGGATCGCCTGTTTGCTGACGAACTCAATAAGCGCTATACTGCCAATACAAACGTAGAAATGGTGTCGAGGGAACAGGATATAATCATCACCGGTGACTCAGCTTTTTACCGGATGCAAGAGGGCATTACTAAAATATTTGGTAACCCAGTGATGAGGAAAGTGATGGAAGGCGATACGCTCTATTTGGCTGCCGACACCTTAGTGAGTGTTGAAGATTCTATTCCGGCTAACGAACGGATATTGGCTTACTCTCACGTCCGGATTTTTCGCTCCGATCTGCAAGGAATCGCTGACTCTCTAGCCTATCATATCTTAGATTCGGTGCTTTACTTTTATCAAGATCCGGTGCTTTGGGCACAGGGTAGTCAGATCAACGCCGACTCTATCAATCTTGAATTGGCTGAAGGACAAATCCACAAGATGAACGCTAAAGATAATTCATTTGTGGTCTCGATTGATACCTTGAAAAACTTTAATCAGATTAAGGGGCGGGATATGGAGGCTTTCTTTAATGAGGGTAATATCTCGAATATTAATGTCTACGGCAATGGGGAAAGTATCTATTTTCCATTAGAGAATGATTCGGTGGTAGTAGCCATGAACCGGATTTTGTGTAGCGATATTTATATCTACTTTGAGGAAAATCAATTAAGCAGCATAAGGTTCGACGTTAAACCAGAAGGTAAATTTATTCCTCCTCATGAAATCACTCCTGAGAATACTAAACTGGATGGATTTGCCTGGCGGGTAGAAGAACGTCCCAGCCTAGAAACCATTTTTAATTACACACCCCCAGAGGTTCCCGAACCACCGCCCATTAATGTTGAAGTTAAACCAGTAGAGTTACCGGCTATCCCATAACTCACTTGTTTTTGCGAGAATAAGGAAATGGGCTGACGGCCGTCCAGCCGCCGTCTACCACCAAAGTTTGTCCCGTAATGTGCGACGCTTCCGGTGAAAGGAAAAACAAGGCAGCCTGGGCAATCTCGGAAGGCTGAGCCGGACGCTGTGTGGGAGTAACCCGCTGCCAACTAGCGACATAATCATCATCTTCTTGCAAAGTACGTTCGGTGATGGTTGCTCCCGGAGCCAGTGCGTTAATTGTGATTTGGTGCGGTGAAAGCTCTACCACCAGATTTTTAGCCATCATGCTCAAGGCAGCCTTGGTCATGGCGTAAACTGTGAGCTGGGCAGCGGCTTGCACGCCGATCACCGAAGACATCAGTAATACTCTTCCGCCCTGTCCTTGTTTCCGCATCTGCTGCGTTGCTGCTTGCGTCAGAAAAAAACCACCTTTCAGGTTGAGATCCACCACTTGCTGAAATCTCTCAGGAGACAATGTGAAAAAATCGCCAAACAGCGTAATTCCGGCGTTGGGGATTACCATATCAACCTGACCAAATTGTTGTACAGCCTCTCCTACAATTTGTTGAGTAAAATCTATTTGGCTGGCATCCCCTGGAAAAGCCACGCACTTCCCTCCTACTTCCGACTGTATAGTTTCTGCCGCTTGTTTGGCGAGTGAAGCATCCAAATCATTCACAACTACCGATGCTCCCTCCTCTACCAGTTGGCGGGCAATTTCATAACCAATACCGGTTCCAGCACCGGTGATGATTGCAATTTTATTAGAGAATCTCATATTACGAATGATCGTTTACTCAACAGTACGCTGGCGTATTTGGGTTAGCATCATTTTAACCTGTCGATTATAATTTCTCAAATCACGTAGAAAGTTTTCGTAGACCAATACGTATTGATGGGTTACCCGATTTCTATAATCTGCTTCAGAGACGACATAATCGTAATAGGGTTCTTCGTACTTACGCATTAAAAAGTTAGCGTACCAAGGATAATGATCACGCCAGTAAGCTAAGTTACCAGCAACGTTATTGGAAATCATGTTGGACCACGTCTCAAACTCGATTGTATAATTACTGTACACAAAAATGATATTAGCGACTAGCGTATCCTCCGAAGTTTCGTTAAAATCGACAAACTCCCGTAGCAAATCATATCCCTTTAGATTGGGGGTAAATGATCGATAACTAGAAACTAAAAATGGGCAAACTTTGCAGTTGATGGTTTCTTCCCGCGACAGGGCGTCATTGATTATATGTAAGAAAGTATCCTCTCTACTTTGGTAATAGTCAATAATGCGTTCCAATAGTACGGTATCTCGAGCCATTTCCGTAGCTACCGTTGCCAGAATATTACTCAACGTTTTTTCCTGCTTTCGCCCTTCGTTCCAATTATTAATAGAGACCGCGATTAGTATGCCTATCACCACCAACGCTATTTCTCCCACAGCATACTTAAGATAACTCCCTAGTTGATTTTTATCTAGCAACCTTTTGCGAAACTTTCCAAAGAATCTCATTTTGTCAATTCACAAACCTGCTTTAATCCGGGTTCAAAAGCACTTTCACCGCTTGTTTTTCTTCCATCAAATCAAAGCCTTTACGCCAGTCAGATAAAGGAAAACGATGAGTGATAACGTCGCTCAAATCCAGCGTTTGTTGCCCCAGAATTTGCATGGTTCGTCGCCAGGTTTCTTTGGTGTATCCTACCGACCCGTAAATCTTTAATTGTCGGAATGCTACTAAATCCCAAGGTAGTGTAAGATCGCGTCCGAAGTGACCGACCTGCACGTAGCCTCCCAGCGGTCGTAGTGACTCCATACAGTTACGCACCGAAGCTTCAGCTCCCGCAGTTTCGATTGCCAGCGCTACTCCTTGTCCATCGGTTTCTGAAGCGATAGCTTCGGCTAGACTTTCCTGATCAACCACTACGGTACGGGCCGCACCGTACTTTCTAGCCATTTCCAGACGAAGATTATCTTCGCTAGTGCCGGCTACAATTACTTTTAAGCCGTGGGCTAATAGCATCTTCAAACACAACAAACCGATGGGTCCCGGCCCCGAAAGTAAGACTACATCTCCCAACCGGAATGAAGCAACTTCCTCCACCACGTGAACGGCCACAGCTAACGGTTCTACCAAGGCGCCGTACTCCATAGAAACTCCTTCGGGAATTTTAAATAACTGGTCGGGGCGCACTGCTGCGTATTTGGTGAAAGCCCCGTTTACGCCGTGTCCCATGCCTCTACGATTGGCACAAAACATGAACTCTCCTCGTTCACAGTACTCACATCGCGCGCACTGCACGGCGGTAGCTCCCAGCACACTGAAAGCTTCTCCCTGCTCCACATCTTTAACGGCTGATCCGACTTCTACTATCCGACCCGAAAATTCGTGTCCTAATATTACCGGAGGGTAGTTCCGAAAGGTGTCGTGGTATACGTGAAGATCGGTTCCGCAGATTCCGCAATGAGCAATTTCGAGCACTACTTTATCATTGCTTAGTTCGGGCTCGACCATATTCCGCAACTCTACGTTTCCTGACCCTTTTTGGTATTTAACTAAAGCTTGCATTATTGGAAGTGTTTGAGTGTTTAGATGTTAAGGTACTGTAAGGATTTGATACCGAGGTCTAAGTTTAGGGCTCTGAGTCGGTACCAATTAGATCTAAACTTAGCACTATAACACCAAAACACTTTAACGCATAATTTTAGAAACTAGCTCAAAATTTTTCCAGCGGCCTCAATAATGTTTGTTGCTCGCAAACCATATAGATCAAGCAGTTCATCCGCCTGTCCCGATTCGCCAAAAGTATCCTGAACCCCAACCCGAATTACTTGACAGGGCGCTTGCTCCGAGACCACACCAGCCACAGCTTCTCCCAACCCGCCGATAATGGAATGCTCTTCGGCGGTGACTATTCCTTTAGTTTCTCGAGCAGCCGATAAAATCGCTTCTTCATCTAATGGCTTCACTGTTGGCATATGAAGTACTCGGATAGAATAGCCTTCTTCGGTAAGAGTTTCTGCTGTCTGCAATCCCTCACTTACCATAATTCCGGTAGTAACAACGGTTAAATCCGATCCCTCTCGTAGCATCTTGGCTTTGCCAATAATAAAATCGCCATGAACCTCTTCCACTACCGGATAAGTATCACGCCCAAAACGCAAATAGACCGGCCCTTGATAGTTAGCAGCGGCTATGGTAGCTTGTTTGGCCTCTTCGTAATCCCCGGGGACCAGCACTGTCATATTCGGAAAAGAGCGAGCAATAGCAATGTCTTCGTTGGCCTGGTGAGAGGCGCCATCTCCACCAGTACTGATTCCGCAGTGGGTAGCCCCGATTTTAACATTCAGCTTAGGATAGGCAATCGAGTTTCGCATCTGATCTCCGGCCCGACAAGTAGCAAATACTCCAAAGGTAGAGGCAAACGGAATATAGTCTTCTAAAGCGAGCCCAGCAGCTACCGATAGCATGTTCTGTTCTTGTACCCCACAATTAAAGAACCGATCAGGGTAAACTTCTTCAAATTCGTAAGTTTTAGTTGCCTTGGCGACGTCGGCATCGAGCACCACTAAATTAGAATGATTTTTTGCTAATTCTTTCAGCCCATCCACGTAGCCCTGCCGGGTTTGTTTATACTCCATTGCTTAATTCTTTTATTGCGTTTTCGTAAGCTTCTTGATCGGGAGGAGTTCCGTGCCAACTCACTTCATTCTCCATAAACGACACGCCTTTTCCTTTAGTGGTATTGGCAATAATCATCACGGGCTTAGATTCTTTTTTAGCTTTATCAATTGTGTCAATAATTTCGTTGTAATCGTGACCATCAATAGTGAAGACTTTCCATCCGAAGCTTTCCCATTTAGGTGCTAAGGGATCAAGCGGCATAATATCCTCGGAGTTACCATCAGTCTGCAGGTAGTTACGATCAACAAAGGCGATTACATTATCCAGCTTGTACTTATTGGCAAACATAGCCGCTTCCCAGGCTTGGCCTTCTTGAATTTCACCATCTCCACAAAGTATGTAGTAGTACTGATT
>ERZ1740058.357-NODE-357-length-37290-cov-7.879119_pt1 | contig 37290 bp, 31 predicted proteins | sample MGYA00581745_ERZ1740058 | MGnify/ENA primary metagenome ERZ1740058 (study PRJEB43018, sample SAMN04849742) | marine metagenome | isolation source: floating plastic debris | place: Pacific Ocean | collected 2008-08-30 | study: EMG produced TPA metagenomics assembly... | reverse complement strand
GCGCATCAAGGCGGTCATGAACGAGGTCCGCCGGGCCAAGAACACGATCCTGTTCATCGACGAGCTGCACACGCTCGTCGGCGCGGGCGGCGCCGAGGGGGCGATCGCCGCCAGCAATGTGCTCAAGCCGGCCCTCGCCCGTGGCGAGCTCCAGGGCGACGCCGTCGAGGGCACGGACCGTCTCGACGCCCATCTTGTAGACCTTCTCGAGCCCACGCACCCGGATGGCCGGCGCATCGGTGGGCTGCTTGCTCCGACGCAGCCCGAGCATCATCCAGCTCCCGTTGTGGCGGTACTCGCCTGGGCGTCCTCGCTCGGAGCTCCGGGCTCTTGCGCGTCCTCGTCCTCGTCTTGCAGCGCCACCGTGACACCGTCCTCGAGGTCTCGCAGCACCCGGAACGGCCCGGTGATGACCTGGTCGCCCTCTTCGACGCCCTCAAGGATCACGGTGTCGGTCAGGTCGCTCACGCCCGTGCGCACCGGGCGTGCCTGCGCCTTGCCGTCTTCCATCACGTATACGACCCTCGCGAATGTGCGGAGCCGGTCGACCAGTGGCGAGTTTCGAACACGCTGGGGCAGGCTCTCGACGCGTCGATCGAGCACCGCCTGGCTGGGCACGATGATCGCATCCCGCACGGTCTGCACGTGGATGTCGGCGTTGGCGGTCAGGCCCGTGCGCAGCAGGTCGTCTTCTGCCTGAGAAACCAGGATCTCGGCCTGCACGTAGCTCGTGCCATCGTTGTACACGCGGCGCTGCAGGCCGACACGCTCGACAACGCCCTCGAAGATCCGGTCGCCGTAAGAGATCAGCCGGACGTCGGCGCTCTGGCCGTCGCGTACGAGGCCGACGCTGGTCTCGTCGATGCGGGCCTGCATCATCACGGTGCCAAGGTCGGCGATCTCCATGATGAGCGAGCCCTGGTTGTTGAAGGTGCCAAGCACGGTCTCGCCGACCTCGACGGGCAGGTTCACGATGCGCCCGGTGATGGGGCTGGCGATGACAGCGTTCTCAAGGTCACGCTTGGCGGCACGGACATCAGCGCGGGCGGCCTCGATGCCGGCCTCGATGACCGCTTCGGTGCTTTCTGCCTGCAGAACGCGAGCGCGGGCCGCGTCGAACTCGGTCTTGGCGATGTCGCCGGTGTCGAGGAGTTCTTGCACCCGGCCGAGCTCGAGCTTGGCCAGTTCCAATTCGGCCCGGGCGCCGGTCAGCTGGCTCTCCTGGCTCCGCAGCCGGCTCTCGGAGGCGTCGAGCCTGGCCTGCAGGTCCTCAGCGTCCAGCCGGCAGATCACGTCGCCTTCTCGCACGCTGTCGCCCTCGCCGAATGGCAATGCGACGATCCTGGCGCTGACTTCGGCGGATATCTGCACCATCTGCTTTGGCTCGATCGCGCCGGGCGCATTGATGGTTCTTTGCAGGTCGGACACCCGGGCGGGGTTGACGATGACTCTCGTCGCGGACTCTTCGGGCGTGAAGCGGTCTCGCAAGCCTTCGGGCCCGCCGAGTTGCATGAGACCGACGGCTCCGCCCACGCCGAGCACGATCAGGATGGTGAGCAGGACGGCGAGTGTCTTGATCATGGAGGCTCCGGAGAATGCGGGGCGGGAGGCTATCGGGCCTTGTATGGCGTGCCACTCGGGAAAGTTTGGGGATTGAGTCCCAAACTATCGAGAACTGCAGGCCAAGTTAGTCGGTGAACGCGGTAGACTCTTTCGCAGAACCGAATCCACACCATCAAAGGGGGATCCCAATGACCCATCGTATTGCATCCATCGTCGTGCTGGCTGGCATCGCGAGCGCTGCCCACGCCCAGTTCACCGCTTACGGCGATCGCACGGCGTGGGAGGACGACGCCATCGTCGGCGGCGTGTTCGACCTTGAGACGTTCGACGGCACCTTCGATCCGCTCCAGCCGTCCACCGGCCCGATCGCGTTCGATTGGGGCACCGTCGAGGTCGAGGGCGGCGATGGCACGATCGGCGGCCCGGAGATCGCCGCGGGCAACTTCGCGGGGTCGATCTTCCCCGCCACGGCGCATGTCGCGTACATCTTCACGTTCGATGACCCGATCCAGGGCTTCGGTTGGGACACCTTCGGCGCGGCCTCGGGCATCGCGCTCGCGATCGAGACGAGCGAGGGCGTTTCGGACATCCTCGACTATCTGGCGTCGGGCAGCTTTGACGATACGTTCCTGGGCTTTACAAGCACCGAGGCCGTCACCGAGGTTCGCATCATCGCGTCGCCGAGCTACGGCGGGACTGCCGTCGGCGAGATCTTCGACGCCGACGACCTGGTGTTTGTCGGGGGCGAGCCCTGCCGCGCCGATCTCGATGGCGACGGCCAGCTGACGCTGTTCGACTTCCTCGCGTACCAGAACCTCTTCGACTCCGGCGATCTGCTGGCCGACTTTGACGGCGACGGTGACTTGACGCTGTTCGACTTCCTGGCCTTCCAGAACGAATTCGACGCGGGCTGCGAGTAAGCCCAGACGGCGAACCACCAATCGAATCGGCCACCCCCTGGCTTGTCGCCGGGGGGTGTTTGTTTTGGTACCACTCGCAATCGTCCAGGCGGGCATCCCGCAAGCTGGCCATGCCGTGGACCGTGCACGATACCATGTGACCGGCGAGCGACCGGGTGCACACGCGTCCGGCCCCCAATCAGAAGGAGATCCCATGGCGTTCACGCTGCCCGACCTGCCCTATGCCCACAATGCCCTCGAGCCCCACATCGATGCCCGCACGATGGAGATCCATCACGGGAAGCACCACCAGGCCTACGTGGACAAGGCGAACGCTGCCCTCGACGGTCATCCGATGGCGGTCCAGCCGATCGAGGAGATCTTGCGGAACATCAACGATGTGCCACAGGACAAGCGCCAGGCGGTCATCAACAACGGGGGCGGCCACGCCAATCACAGCCTCTTCTGGCAGATCATGAGCCCCAATGGTGGCGGCAACCCCTCCGGTGATCTGGCTGCGGCCATCGACTCGGATCTCGGTGGCTTCGACAAGTTCAAGGCCGACTTCGCGGCGGCAGCCGCCACGCGCTTCGGCTCGGGCTGGGCGTGGCTCGTGGTTGATGGTGGCGGCAAGCTCCACGTGACCAGCAGCGCCAACCAGGACAGCCCGCTCATGGAGGGGCACACGCCCATCCTCGGCTGCGACGTTTGGGAGCACGCGTACTACCTGAACTACCAAAACCGCCGTCCAGATTACGTCACAGCGTTCTGGAACGTCGTGGATTGGGGCAAGGTCGCCGAGCTCTACGGCAAGGCACGGGGCTGAGGCCCCGACGAGCCACGCTCGAGCTCTGCCTGGTACCCGAGGCTGAGCAGGTAGAAGATCAACGCAAGCACCGCGATCGGCGACAGGAGCACTCCTGTCACGATCGCGTTCTTCTTCCAGCCGCTGCGCCGTTTCTTCGCTGACACGCTGGATTATGCCGTAACACGATCGCGTTGGGATACCCGATCGGGAAAACTGGAGAATTCGTTTGGATAATCGAAGGGTCTCTGGTATTGTGGTGGTCGGTCTCGCGCCCGCCGTCGCAAGGATCGCGGCTCATCGGTTGGCGAACGAGAATCGTGGGGTTCCTGTGGGTAAGTCGTGGTTTTCTCGATTCGTGCCTCGTATGAAGCGAACGAGGAAACTTTCGCGTTGGGAGTGACGTACAAGTAGCGTGGACCTCCGAGGTCGACAGGCCAATGCAACACACGCGGGCTGTCACCCGAGCCAGGAACAGTGTCGGGGCAATTCCTTAGCGACAATGCTCGGGAAAACCCTGCTATCTCATTTCCTGGCGGCCAGGAGGATCACAACCGGTTTCGATGGTACTTGCCCGGATACGGGCTTTTGTCATCGTCTCGATCCGGTCCGGCATGCGCTCGGAGCGATGCTCCGAACAAAACCATGCCCGCCGGTGTTTCGATCTCTGCGTGCCTTCCCAACAAGGGGGTACGCGGCAGATGGCTTGGCTTGTGGCAAGGCACGGCCCTCGGTAGATGGGCCGCCACACGCTCCCGGGCATGAACGCCCGGCCAGGTGCGAAGGGAAGTGAACGTATGAGGCAGAACCGAGGCCAAGGACCGAGCCCGCTCGAGCAGGCACGCCGTCGCCAGCACGCCGGTGTGTCGGGCCAGGGTTTTGTTGCGCGTGGGGCCCGGCGTCGACTGAGCCCCGAGGACGAGCGTTTGCTCGACCAGATCATGGCCCAAGAGATGGACTACATCGACAGCCCGGCGTTCTACGAAGAGCAAGCCGATTCGAAGATCTACGACGAGGCTCCGGACATCCAGAAGCCCGACACCGCCTGGTACCACCCCGTGATGGACGACCTGTCCGCCACGCGGACCCGGACGGTCAAGAGCAGCCAGCAGGTCATCCTGACGGCGGCCGAGGAGAAGGTCCTCTTCCACCAGTTCAACTACGCCCGCCACCGGGTGTGGATGCTGCAGGAAGAGGTCTGGAAGAACCCCAACCGCAAGCCCACGCCCGAGCAGGCGGAGAAGATCCTGTGGTGGTACCGGCGTGCGGACCTCATCCGCGAGCAGATCGCCGAGACGAACCTGGCTCTGGTGCTGGCGATGGCCAAGCGCACGCGGATGAGCGAGGTCGACTTCGCCGACCTGGTCAGCGAGGGCAACATGGCCCTGCTGCGTGCGGTCGACAAGTTCGACGCGGGCCGCGGGTACAAGTTCTCGACCTACGCCTGTCGGGCGATCCTCAAGGCCTTCAGCCGCCAGGGCATGAAGCTGAGCAAGTACCGGCAGCGCTTCCCGACCGACTTTGACCCCAAGCTCGAGAAGTCCAACTTCCTCGAGACCAAGCGGGCCGACTTCGAGCGGGATGCGGCCGACGAGGTCAAGCGGATCGTCATGGACAACCGGGCCGACCTGACGGACGTCGAGCGGACCGTCATCGAGCACCGCTTCGGGCTCGAGAGCGGTGAAGAGAAGCCCATGACCCTCGAGCAGGTCGGGCAGATCATCGGCGTCACCAAGGAGCGTGTCCGCCAGATCCAGAACAAGGCGATGGAGAAGCTGCGTCTGGAGCTGGAGGCCAACTTCCTGGGCCTTCGTCCTGAGGACGAGGAGCAGGACGCCGAGGCCGGCGAGGTCGCTTCCACGGCCTGATCCGAAGTCGCACCCACATCGGGCCCCAATGGGGCCCGTTTTTGTGCGCTTCGCCGATCTGGTTCACTCGCCGAAGTGGAGACAGAGCCCGAGTTGAGGAACACGCGTCGCGGCCGCGGCGAATCGAGTCGAGGGCGCGATATGGCATTCTCGGACCAGCATCTCTGGCACCGATCTGGCCCCGATCGGCGAACAAATGGCGTGTCCTTGGTAACGGTTGGGGGGGGCAGGGGCGCTACATTTACGGCTCGACCGTTCGCGCCCGGCCGCGACCAGGGAGGGCGGTAGACCGGTAAGGCCAGTGGGGGCGTGGGGCGGGGAGCGTGTATCCGGACCGTCGATCGGGGCCCATCTTGGCCTCGGGACATCTTCTGACCCACGCGTCGCCTCGGGCGGCGGGAGCTTGTACAAGCATGAGCAGCGCACACACAGCGGAACGGGCGCACGAGACCGAGGGGCACACCGCACCGATCTCCGATGTCCTCGGCGGCAAGCGGGACCCGCATGAGACCCGTCTGGGCGAGTTCCTGAAGGCGTGTATCAAGTTCGGTGCGTCGGACCTGATCATCAAGACCGACCAGCCTCCCAAGCTACGCATGCGTGGCGCGCTCAAGCCGCTGGACACGCCGCCGGTGACCGCCGAGGACTGGCAGGCGATCATCAAGGTCACGCTAGACGAGGAGCAGTTGCAGGACCTGGCCCACTACGGCTCGGTCGACTTCGCGTACGACTACGACGAGAGCTCCCGCTTCCGCATGAACCTGTTCAAGGCCCGCGGCCATATCTCTCTGGCCGCCCGCCTCATCACGAGCAATATCCTGCCCTTCGAGAAGCTGCACCTGCCCGAGGTGATGGGCCAGATCGCGCTGCAGCCGCAGGGCATCGTGCTGCTGAGCGGTGTGACCGGTTCGGGTAAGTCGACGACGATCGCCTCGATGATCGACTACGTGAACCAGCGCAAGCCGATCCACATCGTGACGATCGAGGACCCGATCGAGTACATCTTCCAGGACAAGAAGGCGACGATCAACCAGCGTGAGATCGGCATCGACGTGCTGGACTTCAAGATCGCCCTGAAGGCCCTCGTGCGCGAGAACCCTGACACCGTGCTCATCGGTGAGATGCGCGATAAGGACACGTTCGAGGCCGCGCTGAACGCCGCCGAGACGGGCCACTTGGTCTACGGAACGATCCACGCCTCGAGCACGACCCAGACGTTCAGCCGCATCTACGGCCTCTTCGAGACCGAGGAGATCGAGGGCATTCGCCGCATGCTGGCTTATCAGATGCGTGCGTTCGTGTACCAGAAGCTGCTGCCGACGCTGCACGAGCACATCCCGCGTATCCCGGCCATCGAGATCCTGATCAACGACACCGTTGTCCAGAAGCACATCCTCGAAGAACGTGAGGGCGAGCTGCGCGAGTATCTGAATTCGATCGAGGCCCAGCAGCAGGGCATGGTCGACTTCAACGCGTGGCTGGTGAAGCTCATCGAGGAGGAGTACATCCATCAGCGCATCGCGATGGAGAACAGCCCCAACAAGGACGACCTGTCGATGCGTCTGAAGAAGTTCGGCGGAGCGACGCAGAAGCACTAAGCTTGCACCCGTCCGACTGCACGCACCCACCGGCCCGCGACGCGGGCCGGCTCAGCCGATTGGTCCTTGACAGCGCAAAGGAACGCCACTCGTGGATCCGACCCAGCTCTTGCTTAGCCCCACGCCCTCGCTCGTCTTAGCCGAGACGAGCGCCTTCGTGCTGGCCTCCTGGTGGAAGGCGATCATCTTCGTGGCCGCGTTCGCCGCGTGGGCGTGGTTCATCTCGACGGTGGCCGACAAGCACGCCGCCCGCTTCTATCTGCCCCGTGAGAAGTGGAACACGATCTATATGGTGACGGCGATCGCCGCCATCGCCGTGATCATCCTCAACCCGCTGACCGGCATCGTCGCGTTCTTGGTCGCGTTGCCGGTGGTGTTGCTCCTCTTGCTCGTCCCGCCGTTCGTATACGTGCAGATGGCCAACAAGGACGAACGCGTCCCCGAAGAGCACCATCTGACGATGAACGTCAAGGACTGGATGGAGGCTCGCAAGGAGTCCAGGGAAGCCAAGAAGGCCGACCGCCTGCAGCTGGCCATCGTCAAGCCCGACGGCGTGACGATGGACCCGCCCGAAGAGGGCACGAGCGAGATGGTGGTTCGTGCTGCGGCCGAAAGGCTGTACATCGATGGTGTCGCGGCCCGGGCCCACAAGATCGAGCTGATGCCCATGGGAGACAAGGGCTACGCGGTGGCGCACACGATCGACGGCCTCCGCGCCGTGGTGGGCGAGCCCATGCAGCCGCAGGACGCGATGCGGGTCATCGCGTTCTGGCAGACCGCCTCGGGTCTGGAGGCTGGCCAGCGCCGGCGTCAGGTTGGCGAGCCGGACGTATCCAAGGAAGGCGAGCGCCACCACCTGCGTGTGATCACCAGCGGCGGCCAGCAGGGCCTCAAGCTCTCGCTGATCGTGGATCCGTCCAAGGCCGTGCGTCGCAGCCCGGACCAGCTTGGCCTCTTGCCCCAGCAGTTCGAGCTGCTGCAGCGGCTCGTCGAGGATGGGACGGGTGTTGTATTGCTCGCGGCGCCCAAGGGCATGGGACGCACGAGCATGCTGTACACCGTGCTGAAGATGCACGACGCGTACACCTCCAACATCCAGACGATCGAGCTCGAGCAGCAGGACACGCTCGAGGGCATCCGCCAGAATATCTGGTCGCCCGCCGGTTCTGGCCCCGATCACTCGTCGCTCTTGCGTTCCATCTTGCGTCGCGATCCGAGCGTTGTTGGTGTCGCCGAGATGCTCGATGAGGCCACCGCGCAGGAGGCGTGCAAGGGCGATATCGAGCACGCCCGCGTGTACCTCTCGCTGCCGGCCGAGGGTGCGCTCCAGGCGATCGAGATCTTCCGCCGCGCTGTCCAGGACAACCAACTGGCCGCTCGGTCACTGAAGGGTGTGATGGCGGGCAAGCTGGTGCGGGCGTTGGCAAAGTCGAGCCGCGAGGCGTACGTGCCGAGCCCGGACATGCTCAAGAAGCTGGGCCTTAGCCCCGAGAAGGTCAAGACCCTCTACCGCCATCGCACGCACGTGGAGGTCAACAAGAAGGTCGTCCCGTGCCCCGAGAGTGGCGGCACTGGTTTCGTTGGCCAGATCGGTGTGTTCGAGGTGTACTCGATCGGTGACGACGAGAAGTCGGCCATCGCGCAGGGCGACGTCAACGCGTTGGCAACAGCAATGCGAAAGCAGGGCGTGCCCGGCATCCAGCAGGCCGCGCTCATCCGCGCCGTCGAGGGCGAGACGAGCGTTGACGAGGTCGTCCGAGTCACCGTGGGTGCCCAGAAGTCCAAGCCGGCGGCCGCGAAGCCCAAGCCGGCGGCCGCCGAGGCCTAATCCGCTCGAGATCGCGAAACGAGACCGCGAAGGAGTCTGAACAATGGTCTGGACGATCGTCTCATTGCTGGCCGTGCTCGTGCTTGCGTGGGTTTGGGTGACCCGGGGCTTCTTTAGCGCCTTCTTGCACTTCCTGTGCGTGTTCGCGGCGGGAGCTATCGCGTTCGCCGTGTATGAGCCGCTGACGCTGCTGATCTTGCAGAACTCGCCCGATCGCGGCTTCTTTAGTATCCTGCGAGATACCGGCCACGGCGTGGCGTTGGGGCTCAGCTTCGCGATCGCGCTGGCTCTGTTGCGAGTGCTGGTCGACAAGGCCGTTCCCGCCAACCTCAAGTTCAACGACACGGTCGAGTATGTTGGCGCTGGTGTATGCGGGCTGGGCGTCGGCATCGTTACGGTTGGCATGGTGCTCATGTCCTTCAGCCTCATGCGCTTCGGGCCAACGAACCCCACGCAGAATGTCGTGTTTACCTCGGAGGGCGGGGGCGCGCGAGGCAGCGTTGTTCGCAACACGAGCCCGCTTCGGCCTTACGTCGACGAGTGGACGGCCCAGATGTACTCGGTGCTTTCTCGCGGCTCGCTCGCGACCAGCGAACCATTGGCCAAGTGGCATCCGGGCTTCCACGAGAAGGGCTCGGCGATGCGCATCAACTTCCAAGGCCGCAGCCGCAACGCGTCCACGCCGGACGAGTTCGAGGTCATCCAGTGGTACGCCCTTGGCGACATCGATCGTGGCGGGCCCATCCAGCAGCTCATGCGTGATCGCTGGCAGAGCGTCAACCAGCGTGTGATCGGCCTGGACAACCAGGAGATCACCAACGGCTACGTGGCGGGCATTGTGGTCGAATTCAGCGCCGCGGCGCGCGAGACCGGCGGTGGTGCGAGGATCGTTCTGGGCAATGCGCAGGTTCGCTTGGTTGCCGAGCTTGGTGACACCGGCGTGACCCGTGCCTTCCACCCTTCGGCCATCATCACCCAGGCCGACGGCGATGAGCCGACGCTAGCGCGGTTCCGCTTCGATTCCGACGATCGGTACATCGCGTCGGTGGGTGGCGGGGCCAACTCGATCATGGTGTTCGATTTCGCGCTCCCTCGGGCGTATCGACCGATTGCGATCTACATCCGTGGCATGCGGCAAGAACTCACCGCCGAGCCAAACCTGACGTTCACAACCACAGACCAGCGCGATGACGCGGTCACCACGTTTGAGTACGGCGGGATCGATCTCGCAAGCATGAATGATCGGTTTGCGGCGAGGCTCGCAACGGCCGTTGGACAGCGAGCGCTCCCGGCCAGCGAGTTCCACCTCTACGTGCAGGCCAACCTGCCCGGTCGTTTGCTGCTCAAGAAGGGCAACGAGCGTGGCCTCCAGGCCGAGAAGGGCGACAACGAACGTTCGTTCAGCATCGTTGGCGGCGTCGAGCAGTTCACGACGGGCCAGCTGCGCGGCCAGTTCATCGATCCCTCACTCCGCGTGAATGGATTCCAGGACTCGCGTGACGTGCGCATCGTGCAGGCCGACGTCGGCCGAGATTCGCCGCTCGGGCTTAACGGGGAGGTTTTCCAGAATCTCTCGGGCAACGAGGCGCCGTTGCTGGTCGACCAGCGCGGCCAGCTGTATCCGCCGGTCGGCTACGTGTGCGTTGAAGACGCCAACACGTTCATCGCCTTTACGCCGGGTCAGCCGATCAATGACCTCAGCGACCTGCCGTTCACGGTGAGTCGCAACCTCGCGAACCAGGAAACGCGGTTCATCTACCGCGTGAGTGCCGGAGTCGAGATCGTCGCGATGGTCGCCGGTGACATGATCATCGCGACTTGGGAACCCGGCTTGGAGATCGATCGCGGTCGCTGATATCGATTTGAGTCGCTCGGTTCGCCGCCGACGTTCCGCGAGGAGTGTCGGCGGCTTTGCTTGCTACCCTGATCCATGACCACGACCGAGCCCGCCGCGCCCACCACACCAACAGCCGAAGCCCGACAGCAACACCACCAATGGCTCACTGAGCTTACAGGGATTCCCACGGTGGCCGGGCGCGAGGATCGCGTTGTAGAGTGGGTCAAAGCGTGGGCGGCGCAACGTGAAGACGTCACGCTGACCGCCGATGCGCACGGCAACCTGACGCTGCGGCGCACCGAGCCGTTTGCGCCGGGCGAGCCGGTATACGTCACCGCGCACCTCGACCATCCGGGATTCGCGGTGGATGCGATCGAGGACGGCTCTACGGCCGTGCTCGCCTTTCGTGGTGGCGTCATGGAAGACTACTTCAAGGGCGCTCGCGTCAACATCCATCCCGAGTCTGGAGACCCGCGCGCCGCGACGATACTGGAGCGTGTCGAGCCGGCCGAGGGAGAAGAAGAACTCTTCAAGCGGTACCGTGTTCGGCTCGACGACGGCCTGAGCACGGACGGGCTGACGACGCGCGATATCGCGACGTGGCACCTGCCTCTGTCGTTCATCGAGGATGGCCTGCTCAGCGCGCCGGCGTGCGACGACCTGGCCGCTGCCGCGGCCGCCCTCTGTGCGTTCGACGCGTTGCTCGAACAGAAGCGGCATGGGCACGCCGTGGGGCGTGACGTGCGCGTGTTCTGCACGCGGGCCGAGGAGATCGGCTTCGTCGGCGCGATCGGTGCCTGCCGCGAGAAGACCATCCCCGATTCGGCGCCCATCATCGCGCTGGAGAACAGCCGAGCGTTCGATGACTCGCCGATCGGTGGCGGGCCCATCGTCCGCGTTGGCGATCGGCTGACCGTGTTCACGCCGCGGCTGACCGCGGCCGTGGCCGCGCGTGCCGAGGCCGTTGCTGGTGGCCCGGCGTCGCCGACGGCGGCGCAGAAGCAGAGCGAGTTGCCCAAGTGGCGCTGGCAGCGCAAGCTGATGGCCGGTGGCGCGTGCGAGGCCACGGTCTTCTGCGCGGCGGGATACGAGGCGACGTGCGTATGCCTGCCGCTGGGCAACTACCACAACATGGCCGACCTTGCGGCCGTGCAGGCGGGCACGAACACCCAGCCGCCCACCATCGCCAGCGAGCAGATCGCGATCGCCGACTTCGACGGCCTGGTCGACCTACTCATCGCCTGCGGCCAGGAGCTGCGCCCGGGCGGCGGCATCGAAGAGCGCCTCGCGAAGCTGTGGGACGATCGCAGCTTCGTGCTCGGCGAGTAGCCCGGCGGGCCGCGCCGCGGATTGTGCACGGGCTCCCGGCCGATCGACGACATTCGGGTATGACCTCGACCCAAGCATCGGTGCCCGCCTTCATGACGCCCGATGCCGTCGATCACTGGCGGGCCGAGCGTGCGTACTGGTTGGATCGCCTTGGCGACCACTACCGGGCGGAGTACGGCCGCGATCTGGATCCGCTGCAGTCCGATGATGGCACGGCGCCCGGTGCGGCCGCGGGCTCGATCCAGCACTCAGCAAAGACCAATCCCGACGCGTTCTTCGCCACCGGGGCTCGCGCGATGCTGTTCTACCTCCGCGAGCTGGAGGACCACGGCGTGAACCCCACGGCGCTCGGGGCGGTGCTCGACTTCGGTATGGGCTTCGGCCGGCTCACCCGCCACTGGCTGCCGCTGGGCCCAGAGCTCTTCGGCAGCGACGTCACGACCGACGCGGTCGACTTCTGCACGCGGCACCTCGGGCATCGCGTCCGCGTGAATCTCAACGGCTTCGATCCCGACCTGCCCTACGACGACGGACGTTTCGACTTCGTTTTCGCCAACTCGGTGTTCACGCACATCCAGACGAAGGACGCCCCGGGCTGGGCCGAGGAGCTCGCGCGCATCCTGCGTCCCGGCAGCATGGCGATCATCACGGCGCTCGACGAGAACGTGCAGCTCGTCGACGTGCCCGAGCGCGAGCGCGAGCGGTCGCTACGCGAGAGTAACGGTGTGTACGAATGGGGCAACGAGACCGTCGCCCAGAACTATCGCTACGCCACCGACGCCGCCGAGCGCCGGCTCTGGTCGCCCTGGTTCGAGGTGCTCGAGATCCGCTGCCACTTCAAGGAGCAGCGGCACGTGATCCTGCGGCGGCGCTGAGTGGCACGGGCCCGCGGGTCCGGGCGGCCGCGGGCCGGCCATAATCCACCGATGCGCCGCGTCGCGTTCAAGCTGGCCCTGCTGTTGGCCCTGGGCCTGTGCACCAGCCTCCTCGTCGCGTGGGCCGGGGCGCTGGTGGATCGTTCCGCGTGGCCCGACACGCCGCTCACGGGCACGCCCACGGGCACGCGGACAGAGATGCGCGGGTGGGTGGTCGAGGAAGGCCGCGACCGCACGCTGACGTGGCGGACGTTCGACGCGCTGGACCTGTGGGACGATCCGCCGGATCTCGAAGCGCCCATCACGCTGCCGGCGTGGAGCGTGGGGCACGGGCTCGCCGACCAGCCCGGGCCGTTCGCGCCGGCGCGGGAGCGGACGCTGGATGTCGCGCGGGAGGTCAGCGCCGGGTGGCCGATGCGGTGCGTTCGCTCGGTGCGCGAGGCGGGGCCGATCGAGTTCGCGCTGCCCGGCGAGTTCGTGCGCGGGGGCGTGGCGGCCATGCCCTTCGAGTGGCCGGCCTCCACGAGCGCGGTCGCCGGCGCGGGCGGCATCGCGATCGGGCCGTGGCCGAACCGTCATGTCGGGGTGATCCTGCCGCTGCGGCCGATGCCGGTTGGTGTGTTGGTGAACACCACCGTGTTCGCGCTGTTGTGGGCCGCGGCGCTTCTGCCGCTGGCGGGGTTGCGCGTGCTTCGTCGCCGGCGTCGCGGACGGAAGAACCGATGTGTCGCCTGCGGGCACCCACGCGACGGCTTATCCGACGATGCGCCCTGCCCCGAGTGCGGTCGAGATCCGGCCAAGCGCACGACCGTCGGCGAGCTGCTGACCGCCCGCGCCCCGATGCTCGGCGCGGCGCTCGCGCTGGTGCTGGTCGTCGCGTCGGGCGCGGCGCTGGCCACGCACCGGTGGATGGCGGTCGATCGGCTGCCGCCGCTCCATCATGCCGCGGCGGTGGGCGACGTCGAGGCCATCGAGCGGCTGCTGGCCGGCGGCGCGACCGGCGAGGAGCCGCTGCCCGGGCTGAACAGCGTGCCGTTCCATCTGCACGAGACCACGCCGCTGCAGTGGGCCGCGTCGCGCGGGCACGTGCGAGCCTCCGCCGCGCTGCTCGATCGCGGGGCCGACCCCGTCTCCACCGTCGACCCGTATTCGCCCATGGTCGCGGCGCTCTATCACGGGCACGGCGCGGTGGTTGAGGCGATGCTGCCACGGCTGGGCCCGACCGACACGCCCGCCTACCTGCACTGGGCCCTGGTCTACGCGAGCGACGCGATGCGCACCCGGCTGCTCGAGCACTTCGAGTGGGAGGACTGGCGCCTGCGGTACGCCGCGGAAAGGGCCATCGAGCTCGGCGACACCGCGTGCGTCGATCTGTTGATCGCGCACGGGCTGGCCGGCGTCCGCAGGGCTGGGTACGGCCTGCCGCTCGAGGCCGTCCAGGCGGATGCTCGGGCGTGGTGGGCGCCGTATCGCCGCGACCTCGGCCTTACCGCGTACGTGCTGGAGGTCGATCTGGAGGCCACCCGCGACGGGGCGGTCCGAGCGTTCGAGCGGGCGATCCGCGAGGGCTGCCTGCCGGCGCTCGATGCCATCCTGGCGGTCGATCCGATGCGGCGCGTGCGGGTCGAGTACTGCTCGGCCTCCGACCTGGCCAACGCCGCGGTTGTTGGCGGGCCGCGCATGGTCCGTCGGCTCATCGAGCTGGGCGCCAACACCAACGTCTACGGCCCTGGTTCGCGCAACGCGCTCTCGTACGCGGCGCTCTGGGGCGAGCCCGACGCGGTGGCGATCCTGCTGGACGTGGGCGTCGACCCGACGCACGAGACCAACGGGGTCTCGATCCGGCAGGGGCTGCTCAACCTCATCGAGCTCTTCGCCGAGGATCCCGACATGCACGCCGTCTACCCATCGCTCGCCGATCCCCAGGCCTTCGCACGCATCCTCGACATGCTCGAAGCCGCCGAGGCCGAGTGGGCGGCCCGCGAGCAGGAACCAGCGCCGCCCGGCGGCCGATAGCCAGACGGCGTCACGCGATGGACGGTCCATTCGCAAGTCCATCCAAGCCGATCGGCCGTCGGGATCTCTCGAACCGACACCAGAACGCCGTGATCCGAAATCGAAACAGGCCATTTCGGTTTCAGAATCGGGTGTTCCGACGCCGGATCGGGGTGTTCGGACACGAGAACGGGCGCAATCCATGCCGATCCGGGGCGATCTGCCCGCTGCGGCGGCCCCGGGGCTGGAGTGGCGGCCGGTTCGGGCCGATGCATGGCTGGCGCGTCGCCACGGCCTGAGAAGGCCAACGGGCAGCGCGAACGGACCCGCCGTCGACACCGGAGCCACGCCATGCCCGAGAACCTCCCGCAGAACCCGACCGACGCGCTGGAGTGGATCGAGGCCCGGGCGCCGCAGTGGATCGAGCGGGCCGGGCAGATCGGGCTGGGCGAGGCGTTCGCCCAGGAGGTGGCCGATCTCGCCGGTGTTGCCCGGGCGAGGCGGCTCGCGGCCGACGAGGCGGCGGCCCACGCCAAGAGCGCGACGCTGGCCTGGCGAAACGGCATTGGCGCGGCGACGTCGCGGGCCCGCGCGGCCATCGCGACCATCAAGGCCCACGCCGCGGCGACGGGCGACCCGGGCGTGTACGCGCTCGCGGGATTGAGCCCTCGCGCACGGCCGGGCGAGGCGCCACCACCGGAGAAGCCGACGAACCTCGCCTTCGACGTGCGCCCGGCAGGCGAGGTCGAGCTGTCGTGGAATGGGGGCGGCCCGCAAGGCACCTATTACCTGGTCCAGCGCTCGCTCGATGGGGGCGAGACATGGCGCGTGCTGGGCACGACCACAAGCAAACGCTTCGTCGACGGGGACCTGCCCTTCGGGCTCGATGGGATCCGCTACGCCGTCGTCGCGCGGCACGGCGAGCACGCCGTCTGGGGCCACGTGCTGTTCGTGCGCCTGGGCACCAAGCCGGCCGACGGTGAGACGGCCCTGCGCGAGCGTGCTGCCTGAACCGCGCCGCGCGCCCTACGGGTGCAGCGGCCGCAGCTTGCGCCGCACGCGGGCCTGGTTCATCGCGCCCAGCGCCGCCGGATGCTTGCCGATCAATCGCACGAGCTGGGTCCGGCTGACGCCGAGGCGCGCGGCGGCGCGGCGCACGTCCATGCGCGCGGCCCAGAGCACGTCCATGGCCTCGGCGAGCATCGTCGGGAAGTCGCGGTGGCGGTCGGACACGGCGATCTTGCCGTCTTTGGTGCGCGTGAGCCACAGGTCGCTCCGCACCTCGCCGTCGGGCACGCCCAGGCGCACGTGCGTGGCCAGCTCCAACCGCAAGCGGCGCAGCGCCATCCGCTGGTTGTCCTTCGGGCTGCGCCGCTCGCCGGCCTGGGCGCTCAGGCCCGTGGGCGTGTGGGTGAGCGTCACGGCCGTCTCGACCTTGTTGCGGTGCTGCCCGCCCGGACCGCCGATGCGGCCGCGCTCGATGCGGCACTCGGCGAGGATGGTCTGGTCGTCGAGCGACGCCGGGTGGGGCGGTCGTGGGGGGCGCTCGATGCGCTCTGGTGTGTCGCCGATTGTCTCGAAGTGGCCATCCATCAGAGCGAGGCCGCCCCGATGCTGCTCGATGGGTGGGCCCGCAGCGTGAGGTCGTCGGCATGCCCGGCCATCAGCCGCCGTGCGCCGAGCGCCGCGATCATCGCCGCGTTGTCCAGGCAGTACGCCATCTTCGGCAGCCGCAGCTCGAGGCCGCGCTCCTCGGCGAAGGCCGCTAGCTCGGCGCGCAGGCGGCTGTTCGCCGTCACGCCGCCTCCGGCCAGGAGCGTCCGGCACTCCGTGCCGCGCTCGCCCAGCGCGTCGCTCGCCCGGCCCAGCTTGAGGATGATCGCCCGGCACGCCGCCCGCTGGAAGCTCGCCGCGAGGTCGCGCACGCGCTCGTCGGTCATCGGCAGCGGTGGGGGCGGCTGCGGCGCGCCCGGCCTCGTCGGCACGCCGCGCACCGCGTACAGCACGGCGGTCTTGAGCCCGCTGAACGAGAAATCGAGCGAGCCGCGCTCCAGGCGGCGGACCGGGAGGTCCACGGCCTGGTCGTTCGCGCCCGGCTCCTGCGCGAGCGCGTCGAGACGCGGGCCGCCGGGATACGGCAGGCCCAGGATCGTCGCGGCCTTGTCGTACGCCTCGCCGATGGCGTCGTCGCGCGTCGTGCCGAGGCGCTGGGCCTCGATCGGGCTGGGCACGAGGTACATCGCCGTGTGCCCGCCGCTGACGACCAGGCCCAGCGCGGGGCTTGGCGGGTCCTCGTCGATGTCCAGCGTGCCGGCGATGAGGTGGGCCTGGACGTGGTCGGCGCCGACTAGCGGCACGCCGAGCGCGAGCGCCGTGGCCTTCGCCGCGCACACGCCCACGAGCAAGCTGCCGATGAGCCCGGGCCGGTGGCCGACGGCGACGGCGTCGATGTCGCCCAGCGACACGCCCGCGTCGGCCACCGCCCGGCGCAGCACGGGGATGATCCGCTCGACGTGGGCCCGCCCGGCGATCTCGGGCACGACGCCGCCGTAGCCCTCGTGCAGCTCGGTCTGCGTGGCGATGGCGTTGCTGAGCACGTGCCGCCCGTCGCGCACGATGGCGCACGCGGTCTCGTCGCACGAGGTCTCGAAGCCGAGGGTCAGCATCCGCTGATGACCTTCACGATGGCGCTCACGAGGCTTCTCGCAGCTGCTCGAGGTCGCGCTCGAGGCGCTGACGCTCGACGTCGATGCGCTCGATGGTGCGCTCGATCTGCTCGATGCGCAGCGCACGCTCGCCGGTCGCCGCATCGCCACCCACGCGCGGCCACTCCCCGGTTGTCAGCACGCCCACGAGCGCGGCATGCGCAGCGCTCAGCTGCGCGTCGCCCATCGCGTCCAGCAGCGTGGCGGCGCTGTTCCACGCCTCGCTCGGGATGCCGCCGTTGGCACCGTCGCCGCCCACGGCGTCGAGCCTAGCGAACAGCTGGCCCAGCTCGTCCCAGCCGCCATCGCCAAGCATCACGTGCATGCCCGGGCTCGGATCCACGCCCCACTCGGTTGTGCCGGGTGTGCGCTGCAGGTTTCGGCTGCTGGGCAGCAGGTAGTAAGCCTCGGTCAGCTTCAGCGTGCCACCATCGGGCAGGCCGTAGACGGTCTGCACGCTCGCCTTGCCGAAGGTGCGTGTGCCGACGGCGCGGGCGTTGGTGCTCCGCTCGATCAACGCCCCGGCCACGATCTCCGAGCCCGACGCGCTGATCTCATCGATCAGCACGACGACGGGGCCGTCGAACGCCACGCCCGGGGAGGCCTCGAGCGTTACCGTGTCGCCCGCGCGGTTCTCGGTGCGCACGACCGGGCCGCCATCCAAGAACAGGTCGGCGACGCCCACCGACTCGCCGATCGATCCGCCCGGGTTGTGCCGCAGGTCGAGGACCAGGCCGTTGAGCGCACCGAGCTGGCTGCGCGCACGCTCCATCGACGCGAGTGTGGCGGCGGTCGTCCCGCTGACAAACTGTGACACCCTGATGTACCCGATGCCGAACTCGCGATCGAGCGCGTGGCTCCACGCGCCCTCGGTGTCGAGCCGGCGCAGCCCGCGCACCGATTCGGCTCGGATCTCGCCGCGCACGATGTCGACCGTGATCTCCTCGCCCTCGCGTTCGAGCGAGAGCGATACGACCTCGCCCCTTGGCCCGGCGATCAGTCCGGTCACCTCTTCGGTGTCGAACTCGCGCGTGTCGACGCCGTCGACCGCGAGGATGCGGTCGCCCGGCTGCACGCCCGCACGTGCCGCCGGCGTGCCCGCCATCGGCGACGTGATCGTGACGTACCCGTCGCGCCTTTGCACCTGCACGCCGATGCCGACGTAGTCCGAGCCCATCACCGTGCGGTTGAACTGCTCGGCGACCGCCGGCGGGATGTAGACGCTGTTGGGGTCGCCCAGCCGGTTGAGCATGCCCGAGATCGCCGCTCGCGACAGCTCGTCGGCATCGGTCTCCTGCACGTACTCGTCTTGGACGATCTGCAGCACGGCGGCCGCCTGGGCGAACCGGCCGAGCCCCTGCATCTGGGCCCGCAGCACGAAGAGCGAGGCCGACACCGTCACGAGCAAGGCCACGACGAGCAGGAACCTCCCCGGACCCCAGAATGGGCCGGCCGATTTGCGGGCGTCGGCCCCCTTGGGCTTTGGCTTGGTCACGCTGGGCATCGGCCGCCCCCGCTCGTGTGTCGATCGCTCGTAGAATCCATCTGATACCACGATACGCGAGCCGTCCGAGGCCCACCCGGCCTGAGGATCGACACGCACGGAAGCCCCGCCCGAGCAGCACTCCAAGATGCCCCCCAGCAAAGAACGAACCTCAATCGAAGTCCGCGCCGAGCGCGCGGTGCTCGCGGCCGGCCGGCTGCCGGACTCGACGTACGACCCGGCCGACCCGTTCGGCGAGCTGGGCGCCCTGGCCGAGCAGGCCGGCGCGGTGATCGTGGGCGAGCTCGAGCAGCGGCTGCAGCGGCCGCAGTCCGGCACGTACCTGGGCAAGGGCAAGATCGAAGAGCTCAAGCAGCTGTGCGAGGCGCTCGGCGCCACCACGATCATCTTCGACCACGACCTCTCGCCCGCGCAGATCTCCGCGATCGAGCGCACGACCGAACGCAAGGTGCTCGATCGCTCGGAGCTCATCCTCGATATCTTCGCCAGCCGCGCGACAACGCACGAGGCCAAGCTCCAGGTCGAGCTGGCCCAACTCGAGTACACCTACCCCAGGCTGCGCGCGATGTGGGACCACCTCGAACGCATCGTCGGCTCGGGTGGTATCGGCGGCGTTGGCACGCGTGGCCCTGGTGAGCAGCAGCTGGAGATCGACCGACGCCTCGTGCAGCGGCGCAAGCTCGAGCTCGAGCGGGAGCTGCACCGCGTCCAGGCGCGCAAGCGTCGGGCCGTGCGACAACGCAACGCCGAGCGGTTCACCGTGGGCCTCGTGGGATACACGAACGCCGGCAAGAGCACGCTGTTCAACACGCTGACCGAGGGCGGTGCCTATGCCGACGATCGTGTGTTTGCCACGCTCATGACACGCACGCGTGCGTGGGATCTTGGCAGTGGGCTGGAAGTGATGCTCAGCGACACGGTTGGCTTCGTGCGCGATCTGCCGCACCGGCTGATCGCCTCGTTCCGCGCGACACTCGAAGAAGCGACCCACGCTGACGCGCTGGTCGTCGTGCTCGACGTTTCTGATCCGGCGTGCGAGCTGCAGTACCAGACGGTCATGAAGACGCTGGACGATCTCGACGCGGAGACCGCGCGCACCGAGGGCGGCGAGCACTGGTCGCCGCCGAGGCGCGTCATCGTGCTGAACAAGATCGATCGGCTCAGCGACAATCGCGAGTTGCTCGTGTGGCAGCAGCGCTTGCCCGACGCGATTGCCCTGTCCGCGCTTCCAGCAACGCCCACCGAACCAAGGCCCGGCCAAGATCGACTCGCCGAGCGGCTGCGCCGCCTGTGCGAGGGTGACATCCACGATCTGACACTCACGATCGAACTGTCCAACGCGAAGGCCATCCACCTCGTGGAGACGCAGGGCCACGTGCGCGACCGACAGTACGAGAACGGGAGCCTGATCGTCACCGGTGATCTGAGCGATCGCGTGCTACGGCAGCTCCGCTCGCTCGGTGTGGAAACACCGATGACAGGCGAGACCCAACGCGCTGGTTGGAAGGGCGTCTAACGCGTCTCGACCGCGTTCATAAGAATCGGGCCCAGCTGCACCCACAAGATGCCGAAGCCGATGGCCAGGCACGCCAGGCAAATCAAGCCGTGGAAGACCATGAGCCCCTTGCGATCGGCCATGCGATGCTCGGGGAGCTCGTGCTTCCAGATAAAAAACGCCACGCCGAGAAAGAACAACGCGACCGCGATCATCAAGAGCATGCGAATCCCCCTCGGTGAATCTTACAGACCCAACCAGTCCACCGTAACGCGGCCTTGATCCGCGACCAGACACGGAGTAGGCTGAACCGCTAGTGGTTCTCCGGGATGGCAAGCGCCCTACCGGAGTGAAAAGGGAAGCGTGGTGAGAAGCCACCGCGGACGCGCCGCCGTAACGGGCCGCCTCCGACCTCGGCCGCTCTGGGTAGAACCAGGGCCGCACACGCCACTGCGAGCGTCGTTCTCCTGACGCCGCGGGAAGGCACGCCGAGACTCGGGCCCGAAGCCGGAAGACCTGCCACCAGCATGCGTCGTCGCCCTCGCGAAACGGGTGACGCGGTGCGTCCCCGTTGCCCCGGGCGTGCGCGTTGCCGCGTCAATGTACCCACAGCGAGCGCGACTCACTGGACACGCCCCATGCGGGCGACTCGGTCCGGGGCCGTCCCGCGCGATTTCGGGACGCATCGACGCCGGCCATACGTCGGCACGAAAGGAGTGCGCCATGCGCACCGCAGCTATCGCATTCGCTGGATTGATTTCTTCTGCTGTCGCTCCCGCCGCCATGGCCCAGGGCCTGTTCGATCCTTGGGCCGATCGCGTGGTCGACTACGCCGAAGGGTCCGAGCCTGCCGTTGGGTTTACCGACCCGCTCACGACCCTCGGTCCGCCCGAGCGATTTACCGGAGAGGGCGTCTTCCCTGGTTCCGTTACCCCGTTCAACCCGCCGTTTGGGCGTGACGAGTTGGTGAGCATCGGCGCCGGTGGATTCCTCGTGGTCGAATTCGACGAACCGATCACCGATGACGCCACCAACCCGTTTGGCATCGACCTGCTTGTCTTCTCGAACGCCCTGTACACCGACGCTTCCTTCCCCGATGGCTTGGTTTCGGGCATCTTCGCCGAAGGAGGGACAATCGAGGTCTCCGCGGATGGCGTCGAGTGGTTCCTCATCGATGGCGTCGACGCCGACGGCCCGAACGCCACGCTGGGATACCTCGATCTCACGGGCCCGTACGACACCTCGGCCGGTTCTGTGCCAAGCGACTTCACCAAGCCCGTTGATCCAACGCTGGACCCCATCGGTCTCAACTTCGTGGAACTCGTCGCGGCCTACGACGGCTCTGGAGGCGGTGTCGGCGTTGATATCGCGACGGTCGACCTGAGTGAGATCAGCTTCGTGCGCATTGCGTCCTCCTCGGGGTCCCCGGAGATCGACGCGTTTGCCGACGTCGCGGCCACGTGCCCGGCCGACATCGACGGCGATGGTTTCCTGACCGTCTTCGACTTCCTGGAGTTCCAGAACCGGTTCGTGACCGGCGACGCTCGGGCCGACTTCGACGCCAGCGGCGCGCTCGACCTCTTCGACTTCCTCGCGTTCCAGGACGCGTTCACGACGGGCTGCCCGTAATGCGTGCATCGCTGCTCATCGCGCTGGCGGCGAGCCCAGCGCTCGGGCAAGAGTGGACGCACTACGCGGCCACGCCCGAGCGTCGTGGCATCGCCAGCGTGCCGGCGTTGCCTGACCTGTCGAGCGCCGCCTGGACGTTCGACGCCGACGGCGAGTTCGAGTCCGTCGGCCAGTCTGGCCCGGTCATCTCTGAGGACGGCGTGGTCGTCGTGCTGGGGTGGACCGGACCCGACGCGTTCGCCTTTGCGCTCGATGCATCGGATGGCCGGGAGCTCTGGCGCACGCCCATTGCGCCGCCCGAGTTCTTGTCCTGGGCCTCGCCAGCGGTCCAAGGCACGATCGATGATGGCCTGGTCGCCGTCGCCTCGGGCTTCGGCATTGTCGGTCTGGATCTGGCCGATGGCTCGGAGATCTGGAGCGTGGACCTCGGCCAACGCATGGTCAATGCGTCGCCGGCGATCGTGGGCGACCCGGCTCGTGTCATCGTCACGACCTATGCGCCCGCGGGCGGTGGGCGCCTGGTCTCGATCGATGCGGTGAGCGGCGATGTGCTTGGTGATGAGGCCTTCGGCCCAACCTCGGGCGCGACGCCGGCGGTGGCCGATGGCCGCGTGCTCGTCGGCGACATCGACGGCGTGATGTACGCGTTCGACTTCGCCCTCGACTCGCTCTGGACCATCGACGAGCCCCTGGAGGAGGGGTTCTTCGGTGGGCCGAGCATCGTCGATGGCGCGGCCTACGCGCCTACCTACGGGTTTTTTGGTGGCCGCAGCAACAGCATCATGGCCAAGTACGACGCTGCGACGGGCGACGAACTTTGGACCACGGCGTGCGAGCGCACCGACGCCGTGCCCATCGTGCTCGACGACGGGCGCATCGTGCTCTCTGGAGGCATCGACGGCTTCGGTTCGCTCGCGACGGTACAGCTCTTCGATGCATCGGGAACGATGCTGTGGGACCTGGTCACCGAAACCTGGGACGACCTCAATGGCAACGGCGAGGTCGACCCCGGTGAGTACCTCAGCTATGGCGGCTGGGACCACCAGCCGGCCGTGCTGGACACGCCCGACGGACCAGCGCTGCTCGTCGGCGGTCGTGGCGGGGGGCTCGCGCTGCTGGATCTCAATGCCGATCCGGCCGGTAGCGAGTTCGTCATCGATCGCACGACGCTCGGTGGCGGTGCGCCCGCGGTTTCCAGTGGCGTGGCGGTGAGCGCCTGGATCGACGGGGTCTTGGCGTTCGCATATCACGACGCCTGCTTCGCTGATTTTGACGGCGATGGCGAGCTGACAATATTCGACTTCCTCGCGTTCCAGAACGCCTTCGATCGCGGCGATGTCCTGGCCGACTGCGACGGCGACGGCACCCTCACGCTATTCGACTTCTTGTGCTTCCAGAACGCGTTCGACGCGGGGTGTGGCTAGTGCGCAGAGCGGGCTTCACCCTCATCGAGCTGCTGGTGGTCGTGGCCATCATCGCGACGCTCGTGGGCGTGCTGCTGCCCGCCCTGGCCGGCGCACGCGAGGCCGCGCGTTCGGCACAGTGCCTCAGCAACGTGCGGCAGCTTGGCACCGCGTGGCTCGTGTACGCGGGCGACTATGACGGGCTGGCCATGCCGCTCGCGTACACGGATGTGCGCGATACGCGTGGCGGCGACAACATCTTCTGGTGGGGCGCCGATGGTTCGGTCTCAGGCGAGCTCGACCATGAGCGTGGCTTGCTGACGCCATACCTGGATGCAAAACCGGGCGACATCGGGCCCTACGCCTGCCCCGCCCAGCGCCGCGGAACGTATGAGCACCAGGGCGCGACGAGCACGCCCACGAGCACGTACGGATACAACGGGTACTTTTTAACCCCAGAATTTACTCCGGGTTGGTCCTATGAAATTCAGCATCGTCCCTTACAATGGATGAGTTCGATTGCCCAACCTACCGAGCTTCTCGTGTTTGCCGACACGCTTATCAGCCAGGGCCCGGGCGCATTACCGGCCAGCAATGCGCTGCTCGATCCCCCCCAGCTGTACGCAGGACGCGGTCGGTGGCGCGTGAACGCGTTCCCGACAACCTGCTTCAGGCACGGCACAAGGGGCCCTGGTGGCCTCTGCATGGCCGTGCACGCCGATGGCAGCGCCCGTGGGCACCGCGCCGAGGCTTCCTGGCTCACGCAACCGGAGGCGGGAATCGGGTCTATCGGCTTCCAGAACGATCCTCGCTATATACCCGATTGGCGGGACTGGCGCTGAGAGATCTGGGGTATTTGGTCGATACGCTGACTACGCATGGGGCACGACTCGAAAAGCAAAGCGAGCATCGCCGATCTCGATCGGCCATCATCACGCGTCCGAGTGGAGCGATGCGTGTGCTTCAACCAGTCTTTTGAGAAGCTGCTCGAGATGTCCCGCCAAGAGGATCTCTCGCTGGAGCAGCTGAGCGATCGCACCGGATGTTGCACGGGCTGTGGCATGTGCAAGCAGTACGTTCGTGTGGTGCTGAGCACCGGACGCACGAGCATCCCGCTGATGAACGGTCGCGCACTCCGGGAGATCGCCGAAGAAGCCGAGTCTGCGGTGAACCGCCAGTCGAGTCCTCAAGGTGTCACGGCCAAGAGCTTCGAGTCGAGTGAGCCACGCGTCGGTTCCCGCTCGGTGAACGGATCAGGCCCCTCTCAAGGTTCATAGCCAGATTTACGCGCGTCGCTCGGGTGCACTGATGGTGAGTGCGGTTGCCCCGTAGATCTCGGCCGATACGGTCGGCTTGGTGACCCGGATCGCGCGCGATTTCGGGTCGATCCCCTGGGCTCGCATCATCTTCTTGAGCCCGGCAGGCTGGGCGAAGTACACATCTTCCTCGAAGACATCGCACGCCTGGATTTCGCCGCCGTAGCGGTCCAGCAGCGTGCGGCAGACCTGGGCCACGAGGTCCTCGGGCGCACTCGCGCCAGCGGTGATTAACACGGTGTCGTCGGCCGAGCCGAACCACCCGTGATCGATCTGGCTCGCATCGTCGATCAGCTTGCCCGGTGTGCCCGCGTGCCCGCTGATCTCCGTAAGCCGCTTGCTGTTGCTGCTATTGGTCGAGCCGACGACCAGCGTGAGGTCGCACATGGGCGCGAGCGTGCGGACGGCGTGCTGGCGGTTGGTCGTCGCGTAGCAGATGTCCTCGCTCGGCGGGCTCTTGATGTGCGGGAACGCTGCCCGGAGTGCATCGATGATGACCGCGGCGTCGTCGGTGCTCAGGGTCGTCTGGGTCAGATAGACCAGCTTGTGGGGATCATCGATGTGGAGATGCGGGATGTCTTCGGGCGATTCGACGACCTGTGTCGCGTCCGGGGCCTCACCGCGCGTCCCAATGATCTCCTGGTGCTCTTTGTGGCCCACGAGCAAGATCTGATAGCCGAGCTTGGCGTAGCGGATCGCCTCGTTGTGCACCTTGGTCACCAGCGGGCACGTCGCGTCGATCACACGAAGCCCGCGGTCCACGGCCCGCTGGCGTACACTGGGCGGGATGCCATGGGCGCTGAAGACCACAATCGCCCCGCTCGGCACCAGATCCACATCCTCAACGAAGATCACGCCCCGGTCGCGGAAGCGATTCACGACGTGCGTGTTGTGCACGATGTCGTGGTAGACGTACACCGCCTCGCCCGGACACAGGTCCAAGACCTGGTCCACCACGTCGATGGCCATGCTGACGCCCGCGCAAAACCCGCGCGGATTCGGGAGAAGGAGCTTCACGGTTGATCATAGGTTGGAGGCGTACGGTTGGTTCGCGCAGGAGGGCATGTGGCCGGTCTGGACCCAGCCAAGTCGGTGATGGACACGCTGGCCGAGTTCGGGCCCGGTGGCGGCACGGCGACCGTCGAGCAGGCCCGCTCGTACGCGGTGGGCTTCGCGCGAGGGGCCAGCGAGAACTTCGTGGTCCTCGGCAAGCTCCTGCCGCCCGAACTGGTCGAGGACTTCGCCGCTGTTTACACGTTCTGCCGGTGGGCTGATGACCTGGGCGACGAGGTCGACCCCTCGCTCGGTCCAGATCCAGATCCCCATGCCATCCGAGCGCGATCGCTCGAACTGCTCGGCTGGTTCCGTCGCGAGTTGGAGGCAGAAGAGCCCACGCACCCCGTGCTCGTCGCCCTGCGCCCCACGATCGATCGGCACCGCCTTCCACGGGCCGAGTTCGGCAAGCTCATTTCCGCCTTTGAGATGGACCAGCGTGTGCGTTGGTACCAGACCTGGGACGAGCTGCTCGGGTATTGCAAGCTCAGCGCCGATCCGGTGGGCCGGATTGTGCTGATGATGGCCGGCCTGCGCCCGCCCGACGAAAAGGCAGCCAACCAGGACGCCTGGGACGCGAGCGACGCCATCTGCACGGCCTTGCAAGTGACCAACCACATCCAAGATGTCCGGCGAGACCTCGTTGACAGAGATCGCGTGTACCTGCCATCGGCCGAGGTGGGCTTTCGTGTCGATGAGCTGCGCAGATGGCTGGATACGCCGAAGGATCCGGTCGCACGCGTGCGGTACATCCGTGGTGTGCGGCCGCTGGTTGAGCGAACTGCCGGCCTGTATGCGACGGGAGAGGGCCTTCCCGCACGAGTCGGCGGTCGGATCGGAGCGCTGGTTGGGATGATGGCCATGGGCGGTCGCGCAACGCTTGGGGAGATCGAACGCATCGGCTGCGCGACGCTCTGGCACCGGCCGAAAGTCGGCACGTCGAGGAAGGCCATCATCGCGGCGCGTGGGTTTGCCTCGCTATATTTCGGGGCGTGCCGGACGTCCAGAACGAACTCGAACGGGTCTCATCGTTGATCCAGGGCGAGAGTCCCACCGACCTCGAGCGGTCCAGAGCGGTCTGTAGGGAAATCACGTCGCGTGCGGGCTCCAGCTTCGCCGTAGGAATCCGCCTGACCCCCAGCCGCTGCCGCCCGGACATGCACGCCCTGTACGCTTGGATGCGACTGGCCGACGATGCGGCGGATGCCCTCGCGCCGGCAGAGCAGCGTCGACTTGTGCTTGATCGGTTCGCGGCATCGACCGAGTCCGTGCTCGCTGGCGAATCGCCCAGCCGAGGCATCTGGCCGGCGCTCTCGCACTCGATCGGGTCGTGTGGTATCAAGCCCGAGTGGTTCCGCTCTTTGCTCGATGGCGTCCGGCAAGACCTGGAGCCGATCGCTTTCGAGCACGATTCGGAGTTGGTGCAATACTGCGATCGGGTGGCGGGCAATGTCGGCCGGTGCTGCGTGGCGATCTGGGGCGTTCGATCGGGTGTTGTGCCGGCGGACGCGTTCGAGCTGGCGGGGCAACGCGGCCGGGCGTTCCAACTCATCAATGTTGCGCGCGACATCGGCGATGACGAACGCGCCGGCAGGCGGTACGTACCTATCGAACGCCTCGGGCGCTTGGGAGCCGACATCGGCGACCCAGCCGTCCGACAAGACCTGTTGCGCGAGGCCCATGACCTGCTGGAGTCGAGCGCGCCGCTTGACGCCATGGTGCGACGCGATGCTGGGCCGGCCATGTGGGCGATGACGCGGGCATACACGCTGATCGCGCACCGCCTGCGAATGGCGGGGGCCGGTGGTGCGCTCGGTGGTGGGGCTAAGCTCGGCATCGCCGTGGGCGCGCTAGGCCGCCGCGTGCTCGCGGCCGGGAGGCTGGCGTAGCCGATGGCACCGAACGCGGTTGTCGTCGGTGGTGGCTTGGCGGGGATCTCGGCGGCGATCATGCTGGCCGACCAGGGGGTGGCGGTAACGCTGCTCGAAGCTCGACGCCGGCTTGGCGGGAGGGCCGGGAGCTTCGAAGATGCGCGCACGGGCGAGGTCCTCGACAACTGCCAGCACGTGACCATGGCGGCCTGCCGTGTGTACGTGGAGTTGCTCGAGAGGCTGGGCGTGGCCGACCAACTCGCGTGGGGCACCAGGCAGACGTGGATCGAGCCCGGCGGGCGACGCAGCACGCTCCGACCGCTTCCGTTGCCGGGCCCTGCCGCGTTCGCGCCGTCGATGGTCACCGCTCGATTCCTCTCGTTCAAGGATAAAGCCAGCATCGCGCGCGCGGCCCGGCTCGCGGGGCGAACGGATCGGACGAGCCTCGGCGACCTCTCGTTCCTGGACTGGCTCGATGGCACCCGGCCAACCGATCGCGCCATCGTGCGGTTCTGGGACCCGTTGATCGTCAGCGCCTGCAACCTTGCGCCGGAGCGTGTCAGTGCCGAGGTCGGCCTGCACGTGGTGCAGGGCGCAATGCTCGGCGGGGCGAGCGAGGCCGCCATCGGTGTGCCGACGGGCCCGCTGTCGGATCTGTACGAGCCCGTGGCGGGCATCCTCGAGGCCGCGGGTGGGGCCGTCGAGTTGGGGGCTCGGGTGAACGCGATCGAGCCGAGGCTGGTCCGCTGTGCCGATGGTGGCGAGTTCCATGGAGACGCCGTGGTCTGCGCGCTCGACCCCGCGGCTGCGAACCGCTTGGTCTCCGTTGATGGCCAGCCGCCATACCCGGGCGTCGGGTTTAGCCCCATCCTGGGTGTCCACATCCGCTACGACCGGCCGGTGCTCGATGTGCCGCACGCGGTGCTCGTCGAGGGCGGTGTGCAGTGGGTGTTCTCGAAGGCCGCCGACCCGAACCTGGTGCACGCCGTGGTGAGCGCCGCCGACGCGTGGGTGGGCCTGGGCAAGGACGAGATCGTCCGCCGGACGGTCGAAGAGATCGAGGCCTACCTGCCGCGGGCTCGGGGGGCGGCCGTCGAGTGGGCACGGCCCGTGCTGGAGCGGAGGGCGACGTTCGCCGCGACGGCCGAATTCCAGCGTCAGCGGCCGGGTGCCGGCCTGTTTGCCGACCAGGGGTGCGTGCTGGCGGGGGATGCCACGTCGACCGGCTGGCCGGCCACGATGGAGGGCGCCGTTCGGAGCGGGCGCGGGGCAGCCGCCGTGGTATGGCTGGAGTTGCGTAGCTCAGCGACAGGAACCGACAACGGCCGAAGGCCCGGCCCGGATTAAGGTTGGATAAAGACCTCGAGGACTGAGGATCCAGAGCCAAGTCGGGGCCGAAGGCACCGGCCTCATGAGCTAGACTTGTCCCTTCGGACTTTGGCCCTGTGCGGAGCGCGGGAGGTTTTCGAGCATGCGTCACGATCGAGTCGGCCGAGCTGGTTTTACGCTGATCGAACTGCTGGTGGTCATCGCGATCATCGCGTTGCTGATTGGCATCTTGCTGCCTTCGCTTGGTAAGGCGCGAGACCTCGCGCGACAGGTGATCGGTGCGTCGAACCTGCGGTCGAATGTGCAAAGCCTCAACGTGTACGCGAGCGAGTACAAGGACGCGATCGTCGGCAGCCCGGACACGAGCGGCTTCGAGGCGAGCTTTGGGACCTACAACGGCATCGCCATGCAGTCGTGGGATTGGATGGGCCCGCTGGCGTTCATGAACGGCCGCATCGGCCCCGGTGAGAACATCAGGGCCGAGGGTCGAACGCGCGAGGGTGAGACCGCCCGCGGCCAACGCTTCGACTGGTATCGCTCTGTTGTCGACGAGTACATCTGCCCGGCCAATCGCTTCCAAGCCGCGCCGTTTCCCGGCGGGCGAGACGGCCCGTTTTTCACGACGGGCCGCATGATCGGCTACAACATGAGCACGCAATTCACGTCTTCGACGAGGCCACCCGAGGAGGGAGGCACCAGCCCCCGCCGAGGGCAGGATCGCGGCAACTACAAGCCCTTTATCTACAACGTGGGCACTCTCTACGCCAAGGTTGCCCTCTTCGAGGGCCATCGATTCGCGTCCCGCAACGAGAAGCCGGATTTCGACCACGCGATCGGTGAGCGAGACGGAGGCGGAGGGTGGTTCGGCGGCGCGTTCGGTGGTGTCGGCCCTGTGTGGCGTGAGAGCAAGGAACTCGACCGTACGGTGGCCCCCGGAGAGAGTGGCCGCCGCCTGCACATCGCCGATCCTCTCGAGTTTCCCGACATGCGACGGTTCGCGTTCCGCCATGGGGTGCGAGCCGATCCGAGCGAGGTGAAGGCTACCGAAGCGCTCGGGCACTTGGCGTTCTTCGACGGGCACGTGAAGCTCGTAGGCGACGCCGAGGCGACCGATCCAGACCTCTGGTTCCCCACGGGCACCAGGCTGCGAGACCCGAGCTTCTTCTGGCGTCACGCACTGCAGACCTGGCCGGAGAAGACGCTGAACATCTCCGACAGCGACCCGTACATCGTGCCCTGACCACCGTCCGAGCGCATGGCGTGCGGGTAGAGTCGTGACTGAAGCGGAGCATCGATGGCACAAAACCAGACGGAGAGCCTTGGGAGCCTGATCGACGATTTCGATCGTCAGAGCGAGCCGAAGAAGGGCTCGAGGGGCGGTGGCGGCTCGAGCAAGCTGCCGCCGAAGAACGTCATCTTGTCGGTCGTGGTGCTCGGCTGCCTGATCGGTGCGGCCGTGTTTGCCGCTCGGGCCCTGCGAACCGAGGTGGGCTCGCTTGAGCGATGGTCGCAGGAGCGCACCCTGATCGACATGGAAACGGGCGAGGTCTTCGAAGACTATCGCGTGGCCGATGGCGTCGCGTTCCCCTTGGAAAATCCGAACACGGGCACGGTGACGCTGCTGCCTGCGGAGGCGTGCAACTGGACCCGAGATGGGCGGGCCAAGTGGGACCCCACGTGGGTTTACGTGCCGGTCGGCGAGTCGGTGGAGTGCCCCGATTGTGGGCGTCCCGTTGTCGGCCGAAATCCCCAGCCGCCGGTCGAGCTCATGCTCGAGGCGCTCGATCGCAAGGAAGCCGGCGGGGGCTGAAACGCGACGCGCGGGGCCGAGGTGGCAACGATGCTCCTTTGGTGGCTCTCTCGTGGCCAGCCCCAGGAGCATGCATGATCGATCAGGTCCTCCAGAATCTCCAAGACACCGAGCCGCAGGGCGTGCAGCGCCTGTGCGACTGGCTGCGCATTGCAAGCATCAGCGCCGATCCGAAATTCGCCGAACAGTGCCAGGACGCGGCACAGTGGGCCGCCGATCGCCTCGCCGAGGCGGGCCTGGAAGCCCGAGTCCTTCCAACGGGTAGTGCGGCCGAGCCTGGGCATCCGTGCGTGCTGGCCAAGACGCCCAACGCGGATACCGGTCGTGGCCCGCATGTGCTGTTTTACGGCCACTACGACGTGCAGCCGCCGGATCCGCTCGATCTGTGGGAGAGCGGGCCGTTCGATCCTCTGGTGAAGCCCGCCGACGACAAGGTCCCGGCCGAACACATTGTGGCTCGCGGCGCGAGCGACGACAAGGGGCAGGTCGCGATGTTCCTCGAGGCGCTGCGCGCTTGGATGGAGGTGGGCGGTGAGCCCGCTGGCGGCCTGCGCATGACCGTGCTGCTCGAGGGCGAGGAAGAGTCGGGCTCGGAGAACCTCGAGAAGTTCCTCAAGGAGCACGAGCCCGCGCTCAAGGGGTGCGACTTCTGCCTCATCAGCGACACGGGCATGATCTCGCGCACGCGGCCGGCCATTACCTACGGCGTGCGCGGGCTCGCGTACACGCAGATCCGGCTGCACGGCCCGGACAAGGATGTGCACAGTGGGTTCTGGGGAGGGCGCATGCCCAACCCGCTCAACGAGTTGACTCGTGTGCTCGCGCAGATGTGGGACGAGGATCGGCGGATCACCATCGATGGGTTCTACGACGATCTTGTCGAGGCCACGGCTGAAGAGCGGGCCGAGTGGGCATCGCTGAATATTGATGTGCCCGCCATGCTGCGCAACATCGGGCTCGGCCCCGAGGCCGACATCGGCGAGGCTGGCTTTACGAGCATCGAACGTGAGTGGTCGAGGCCGACGGCCGAGATCAACGGCATCTGGGGCGGGTACACCGGTGCGGGCGCGAAGACGGTCATCCCCGCGTACGCGACGGCCAAGGTGAGTTTCAGGCTGGTGGCCGACCAGGACCCCAAGGACATCGCCGACAAGTTCTTCGCTTGGCTGCAGGGCCGAACTCCGCCAGGCTGCCGGTGGGAGCTGGAAGACATGCACGGCGGCCATCCTTCGAGCGTGGACCCGACCTCGCCTTGGCTCTCTCAGGCCCGACGCGCGATGGAGCAGGCAACCGGCATGGATGTGGCCCTCATCAAGACGGGCGGGTCGATCCCGGTGGCGGGCATGCTCAAGGACAGCCTCGGGCTCGACACCGTGTTCATGGGCTTCGGTCTCGATGACGATCGCGTGCACTCGCCGAACGAGAAGTTCGAGCTTCCGTGCTTCCGCATGGGGGCGCGATCGCACGCGGTGCTGATCGACTTGCTGCGGGAAGGGTCGGCGTGAGTCAGGCGGCCTGGCGCGCGGGTTCGATCTCGGGTTCGCCCGAGATTGGTGACGCGTTGTCTTCCACCTCAGCCGCTTCGGCGACCTCGATCACGTCGTCGTCCTCGATGATGTCGACCCCGAAGACTTCGTGGGGATCGGCTGCGATCGCGCCCTTGGCGATGAGCTGCTGGCGCTGCATCTCGCGGAGTCTTTGTACCTTGACCTCAAGGTCGAGGACCGAGGCGCCTTGGCGGATGGCCGCGGCCATGGTCAGGAGCATCGCGGCGATCCCCAGCACGGCTAGGGCGATGATGAGCGGCGTTGGGTCGAGCTGGGCTGCCATAGTTCGGCTATCGGGCGTTTGCGAGCCGGGCTTCAGCGCGGTAGCCTCGGTGCTCGCGGTCATGCTGGTTCTCGGCGCTCCGGCGGTGGCCCAGGACGCGCCAGAGCTGCCCGACCCTGCTGCGGCCCTTGGTATCGGGCAGGGCGAGGTCGCGATCGTTCCGGTTGAGTTTGGGTTGGGCAACGCGGTTCGGGCCGGTTCGTGGGCGGGGCTGAGGTTGGCGATCACGGACCGTGGCGTCCGGCAGCGCGAGCTCCTTCTGCGGATCGAGTTTAAGGACGCGGACGGCGACACGACGTGGTACGAACGAGGGTTGGCCTCCAACCCAGGGCAGCGGCAGGAGCTGTGGACGTACCTCCGGCTGCCGTTCCGTTTCGATGCGCGGGAGCGCATCCTGGCTCGCGTGTATGAGGCGGAGGACACGGATTCGGCGACGCCGCGTGCGGGCCGGCTGGTCGGCGAGGCGTTCTTGACCCCTACGGCGGTGGTTCGGCCCGAGGTCGGCCTGATTGGCGTCATCGGCGCGCCCACAGCCGGGCTTACAGCGTACAGCGATGGCAAGAGTGAGGCGTACGACAGTCGATTGCATGAACCCACGGTGGTCGCGACGAGGATCGAGCCCTCAACCATGCCCGACGCGTGGGCGGGCCTGAGCCAATACGGCGTGTTTGTGTGGACGGCTGGCGAGCCGGTGACGCTCGGTGCGGGACGTGCGGAGACGCTTCGGCGTTGGGTGCAGCAGGGCGGGCACCTGGTGGTACTCATGCCGCAAGTCGGAGGTACGTGGTTCGCTGGCGAACTCAACAACCCGCTGTTCGACATCATGCCCGCGGTGACGGCGACGCGCGATCCGGATTATCCGACCGGGCCGATCCGTCCGTTGCTGACGACCCGATCCGATATCGTGCTGCCGCCGACGATCGTTGCGCACACGTTCGAGGTCCAGGATGACGACTTCGACGCGGAGCGCACCTCGGTGGTCCTTCGAGACCCGGCCGGCAACGCGATCGTTGTGCGGCGGCAAGTGGGCCTCGGGCATGTCACGATGGTCGGATTGGACGTTGGCGCCGAGGCTTTGGCGCGGGTCGGTGCGCCCTCACCGGGCAGCTTCTGGCATCGCGTGCTCGGGCGCCGCGGCGACCTGCGGCCCTGGAGTATCCGCGGCCAGCAGATTCGCGAGCCCTCGCGGTCGGTGCGACACTACGACATCAGCATCGACGACACGATCGCGCAGACGGGCAGCCCGGCGTCGGGCGTGCTCCTCGGTTTCGTCGTCTTTATCACGTATTGGTTGGTGGCCGGCCCGGTGGGTTTCGCCGTGCTCAAGAAGTCCGGCCGATCAAAGCACGCGTGGCTGGCGTTCGTCGGCGTGACGGGGCTCTTCACTGGCATCGCGTGGGGTGGTGCCGTGCTGCTGAGCCCGGCTTCGGTTCGCGGGGCTCACCTGACCATTGTCGATCATGTGTTTGGCGAGAACATCCAGCGCACGCGCACGTGGGCGGGCCTGATCGTGCCGTCATATGGTGAGGCCGAGCTCGAGGTTGGCAACCCCGATGCCGGCTCGATCGTCGCGACGGTGAGCCCTTGGATGTCTCCCGAAACCAACGCGACGATTGGCAGCTTTCCAGACAATCGCGGGTACCCCTTGTCAGGCGCTCGGCCCGAGCGCATGACCTTCCCGGTGCGCTCGACGATGAAGGAGCTGACCGTGCAGTGGGCGGGGCCCACGTCGTGGGCGATGCCGGTGCCGACAGACGGCGCGGGTGGGCCCGGTGAGCTTCGCTCGACGCCGCGACCGATCGGGATGCCGCTCACCGATGAGAGCAGCGAGGCGCAGGGTCGGCTGGTGCACGACCTGCCCGGAGACTTGCACGACGTGGTGATCATCGTGAACCACGGCATGCAGGTTGTGCAGCCGGGGTTCAGCACGAATCGGCCGATCATGGACGCGTCGGCGTTCAAGCTCTCGGGTGCGTGGCCGGCGGCCGTCGAGCTCGACCTTGCGGCCGCCACTCGGCGGAGCGGCACGGAGGACGTTGCGCTGCACAACTGGCTTGATGAGCGCGGCCTGCAGCGCATCAGCGGCTTCACGCAAGCCACACCGCTGCCCTCCGGTGATCGCAACGTGAGCGAGCAGCTCGTTGTCGCGAGCCTGATCAGCCAGATCGGGCCGCCGGCGACGGGGCAAAGCAGCGACTCGTTCACGGCGGCGACACGGCGTGTGATGCACGGGCTCGACCTTGGCATCTGGATGACCCAGCCGTGCATCATTGTGCTGGGGCATCTGGGTGTCGGCCCTGATGGAGAGGGCGCGCCGAGCCCGACACCGATGCGGATCGATGGTCGGGACCCGAACCTGAGCGGGCGAACGTTCGTCCGATGGGTGTACCCGCTGGAGGATCGGCCACCACGGATCGTGGCGACGCCGGCGGTTGGCGGTGGCGGAGATGGTGAAGATGGCGGCGGCGTTGGGCCGGACTTTTAGCCTCGGACACTGATTCGGATCGACTCAGCCGGCTTGGCAGGGATAGGAGTGCAGCGTGCCGATCATTGAGACGGTCAATCTGACGAAGCGGTACGGCGATCTGGTCGCACTGGACAACCTCAACCTCGCGATCGACGAGGGGGATTGCTTCGGCTTCATCGGCCCCAACGGCGCAGGCAAGACGACCACGATCAAGATCCTGGCAACGCTGCTCAAGCCGTCGAGCGGGCAGGCGCAGGTCGCTGGCAACACCGTTGGCTATCAGAATCGACTCATTCGGCCGCAGATCGGCTATGTACCCGACTTCATGGGTGCGTACGAGGACATGGTCGTCACCGAGTACCTCGAGTTCTTTGCGGCGGCGTACGACATCCACGGCAAGCAGCGCAAGACGGTGGTCAACGACGTGCTGGAGCTGACCGACCTGACGTACAAGGCGACGGCCGAGGTGAACAGTCTCAGCCGCGGCATGCAGCAGCGGCTGAGCGTGGCGCGTGTGTTGCTCCACGATCCGAAGGTGTTGCTGATGGACGAGCCGGCGTCGGGCTTGGACCCCCGTGCACGAATCGAGATCAGAGAATTGCTGAAGGAACTCAAGCGGATGGGCAAGACCATCCTGATCTCCAGCCACATCCTGCACGAGCTGGCGGAGCTGTGCAATGTGGTGGGCATCATCGAGCAAGGCAAGCTGCTGTACACCGGCACGGTGCGCGATGCACTAACGCGAGCCCGCGTTGGGCATGTGCTGCACTTGCAGGTGATCGAGCGATCACCCGACGCGGCCGAGGTGCTCAGCAAGCTGCCTGGTGTCAAGAAGGCCGAGCTCATCGATACGGATGATGGCGTCGAGATCCATCTGACGCTCGATCAAGAGGGCGCGGTGGCCATTGCCGATGTGCCGAGCATCCTGATCAACCACGGCTTCCGTCTGAAGCGATTCACCGAAGAGGCGGTGAACCTGGAGACGGCGTTCATGCGGTTGACCAAGGGGCTCGTTCAGTAATACCGCGTCTTACCTCTGGAGCATCAGCCCGGCTCGTACGTCGGCAGAAACTCCCTGGTGTACCACCTTCGCCACTTGTTCTGGTCCCAGCCGAGGTAACTGGTGTCTTCCCCCGACAGGTCGCTGGTGAGGCGGATGAGGGCGTCGTTGACCTCGACGCGATACGTGACGACGACCGCGTCGAGCACGCGGAGTACGACCCCTTCGGTGACAACGCTGAGCTCGGGGTCAAAGGCGACGGCGCTGTCGCCGACGACGGGTTGGAGGTCGCTCACGAATGCCTGCTGCTGGCCGATGAGGATATAGGCCAGGGCGCCGCCCTCGCTGCCGCTACCTCGGCCAACGACCTGGCTTGCGATCATCGCGGGGATGGCGTCGGCCAACTGCAGGCTTGCGGCAAGGCCGGCGGCGTTGGCGACGTGCGGGTCGTGGCGGCGGGCGAGGCCGTCGGCGACGACGCTCTTCACCGTGTGCGGGATCGTCTTGCCATCGAGCGTGCGCACGAGGGTGTCGCCGGCCATGGATCGGCGGCGGGGGTGATCGTCGAAGAGCGCGGTCCACGCGATGGTCGCGAGGGCTTCGGGCGTTTCCAGGCTGGCCAGGTGGTCGATGATTGCGGCGATGGCATCGGCGCCGGTGCGGGCGAAGGTCTCGATCATGGGCTCGAAGATGGCAGGGTCGTTGTACGCCTTGAGCTTCTCGAGTCCAGCTGCGCGCAGGTCGTGGGCCCGCTTGTTGCGGAAGTACGTGTAGCGGAGTTGGCGGAGCTCGGTCTCGAGTTGTTTCTGCCGGACGCGGTAGTCCTGGAGCGAGGTCTCAAAACCGCCTTGGGCATCGGCCGCGGCCGCAAGGCTGGCGGGGTCCTCGACCGCGGGCAGTGTGCTTGGCGCGGGGGTGGCAGGGGTGATGCCGTCGGTCTGGGCGATCGCGGCTGACGCGATCGTCAGCACGCCAATGGCGCAGTTCATGCGAGCGTTCGGCCTCATGGGTGGCCTCCTTCGGCCGGGCGATGGGTGGGGGGGGAGTAAGCCCGGCGCGGGCGCTGCCCCGGATGCGTTCGCAGGGCGGTCTCGAAGATTGTACGGGTTGGTGGCCGGGCGGTTGCGGGCCGATATACTCTCTGCCCCCTTGGGAGGGGTTCACTGGGCGATTGGCGCAGTTGGCTAGCGCGCCTCGTTGACATCGAGGAGGTCACAGGTTCAAGTCCTGTATCGCCCACTACTTGGAAAACGGACTCCGATCGGAGTCCGTTTTTTGTTT
>ERZ1740058.356-NODE-356-length-37389-cov-7.526196_pt1 | contig 37389 bp, 32 predicted proteins | sample MGYA00581745_ERZ1740058 | MGnify/ENA primary metagenome ERZ1740058 (study PRJEB43018, sample SAMN04849742) | marine metagenome | isolation source: floating plastic debris | place: Pacific Ocean | collected 2008-08-30 | study: EMG produced TPA metagenomics assembly... | reverse complement strand
ATTCGCTACACCGAAGCGGTAGAGCAGTTCCGCGAGAGCGTTAGTGGTATTCGTCCCTACGGTAGATAAGCGCTTGTGGCAAACAGATATAGACAAGCGCTATGCGCTTAGCAAAGGTCAGAGGAACGGTCGTTAGTACCGTCAAAGACGAAAGCTTGATGGGGGTTAAGCTGCTGTTAATTCAACTAATTGATGAAGCAGGTGACCTCCAGAGCGAGTATGAAGTAGCCGCCGATGTGGTCGGAGCAGGTGTGGGCGAATGGGTGCTAGTCAGTCGCGGTAGCGCGGCTAGGCAGCAGCAGAGATATAGCGATAAACCGGTAGATGCAGCCATTATCGCCATTATCGATACTGTCAGTCTTGATTCGGGTCTGCTTTATGACAAGCGAGAAGATTTCAGATAAGTGCCTTGCCCCTATCGGGTTCGGCCCTTGCTCTTAAGTTGAGCGAAACCGATGAAGCCGCTAGGTAGGCAAGAAGTCAGATGGTAGCCCAGAGTGTAGCCCGCAGTTTAGTCAATAGCTCAGCTGACAGTTCAACCCAAAGATCAAGCTCCGCTAGGTCGAGGTTGAATCTTTCTGCTAATCCTCAGGTTCACACTTCAGCAGAAGTTCATGAGTTTTCGCTGGTAGAAGGCGATGTTCAAATTGAATCGGGGGCGAGTGTAGCACCAGGGACTGCAATTACCGCTCAGCCAGGTGCTTCTGTTTCAATCGGCGAACAGTGTCACCTGCTGCCGAGCGTTGTTGTCGAGGCGATCGCAGGGGCTCAGGTCATGGGCAACGCTGGCTCGCAAACCCGCTCTATCTATGTCGGTGATCGCACTGTCATCGCGCACAAGTCTCTCATTCACAGTCCTGCCTTTATTGGCGAGGACTGTTTTGTGGGCTTTCGCTCCACTGTCTTCAATGCCAGAGTTGGTCAAGGCTGCGTAATTCTTATGCACGCGCTGGTGCAGGATGTCGAAATTCCGCCGGGACGCTGCGTGCCATCAGGAGCAGTCATCAATTCTCAGCATCAGGCAGATCAGCTGCCAAAGGTTCGGCCGGAAGACTTGGCTTACGCAAAAGAGATTATCGGCAGCTCAGTCGCCAACACCCGTTCGTTTTCATCCAACAATTCATCCACCCAAAATCGCTCAAAAGCTCGTCTGGTATCAGTCCACGGCACCAATCATTCATCCAACCTAGCTAGTCATTCATCCAACCTAGCTAGCACCACTCGAAATCGTTCATCAAAGGCCAGTCGCGCTGGTCGAAAACCTAGCCAATCTAGTCAATTCCCACTCGACCCAGGAGCCCATATGCAAGCCCAAAGACTCTCTTCAGAAATCGTTCAACAGGTACGTCAGCATCTCAGTGCTGGCTATCGAATTGGCATGGAACATGCCGACAAGCGCCGCTATCGCAGCGGTGTCTGGGAGACTTGCACGCCGATTAAAGACACCCGGGAGCAAGCTGTCTTTGAAGCGCTAGAGCGATGCCTGGCAGAGCATGAAGGGGAGTATGTTCGAATGTTTGGCATCGACCCCAAAGTAAAACAGCGCGTCGGCATGGTCACCGTGCAGCGCCCCGGTGATAAGCCTGTTGCACAGTCGTCTGGTAGTGGTGGCAGCCGCTCATACGGCACCAGTTCGTCCTATGGCAACGCGTCTTACAGCAACAATGGGAACGCTCAGCAAAGCGGCGGCGGGCTAGAGGCTGGTGTGGCTCAGAAAGTTCGCAACTTGTTGAACGCTGGCTACCAGATTGGGACAGAGCATGCGGGCCCTCGTCACTATCGCAGTAACGTATGGAAGGTGTGCTCTCCGATTGAGTCTCGTAACGAAAGAGAAGTATTTTCCAAACTAGAGCACTGCCTTCAGGAGCACAGCGGCGAGTACATTCGGATGTTTGGCATCAACGCTAAATCCAACAGCCGCACGGCAACGACGACGATACAAAGAGCTGACGGCAAGCCAGTTGAAGTCTCTGCAAAGGCTATTGCCAGCTCGGGTGGCGGACAGTCTTCTCCTAGTAGTGGCTACGGTCAGAGTTCTAGTCAGGGAAGCCAGGTAGGCGATGAAGTGGCGCAGGCTGTGAGCCAAATTATCCGAGGCGGCAACACGGTTGGCGTTGAATTTGCAGATAAGCGTCGCTTCCGCAGCGGTATTTGGCAGACAGCACCTTCTATTAAAGCGAGCAGCGAGTCCGGGGCGATCGCGCAGCTACAGAATTTCCTCACTCAGCATGCCGACAAGTACGTGCGAATCTTCGGCATAAATTCTCAGGTCAAAACCCGGGGTGCTGCGACTACGGTGCAAAAGCCTGGTCAAAGTAACAGCAGTCCGTCTAAAGGAGCTGGCGCTTCAACCAACGGCAGAGAAGCCGCTCGCGATCCGATCAACGCCAACCCACCTCACTACGACGATCCAGCATTCTTGAATGGCGCCTCGAACGGTGGCAGTGGCATGGACAACGCTGCGATTGAGCAAGTGACGCAGCTGGTCAATCAAGGTCTCAAAATTTCGATTGAATTCGCTGATAAGCGCCGCTTCCGTAGCGGCATTTGGAAGACCGGCCCTTCTATTCAGGCCCGTCGGCCGGCCGATGCTATTTCGGAGCTGACCCAGCAGCTAACTCGCCACAGTAACGACTACGTGCGTATAGTGGGCATTGACTCTGGGGCTAAGCGCCGCGTTGCAGAGGTGACCATTCATAGGCCTGGGCAAAGCAATGCCAACAGTGGCAGACAGGCTGGTAGCGCGTCGTCAGGTCATGCTAGCACCGCTCAGTCTGGTGGCTACCGCGCCGCTAGAGGCCAGAATACTGCCGGTGGTGGCAACAGTGGGATGGAATCAAAGGTGATGGATCAGATCACTCAGCTGATGAATCAAGGCCATAAAATTTCTTTGGAGTACGCTGACAAGCGTCGCTATCGCAGCGGCATTTGGAAGACGGGAAATGCGATCGCCGCTCGTCGCCCGGCCGAAGCCATCTCTGAACTAGGCAAGCAGCTAGCGCGGCATCAGGGGGAGTACGTTCGACTCGTGGGCACAGACACACAAGCGAAGCGCCGGGTTCTAGAGGCCACTATTCAGCGCCCTTAGAGTTAGATACCCAGTCAAGCTGTCTCCAGCAAGCGACAGCGTGTTCATATGCAACCGTCCACGCCTCATGACCCATTGGTCCAATACAAATCGCCCAAGCTCGTGAGTCAAACTCATTACTGTGTAATGGGCGATGTGACGGTTGCTGATGGAGTAGCGATCGCACCTGGGGTTGTGCTTCAGGCCTCTCCAGGTAGCCGCATTGTGATTGCAGCTGGGGCCTGCCTGTCTGCGGGCGTCTGTGTACAGTCTCGAAACGGCGTACTCACCATCGGCGCGGGAGTCAGTCTGGGTGCCAACGTATTGGTAGTGGGCAATGGCACTGTAGGGGCTAATAGCTGTGTCAGCCCAGGCAGTACGCTAATGAATCCACAGATAGAAGCGGGGGCGCTATTACAGCCGGGCACACTGGTTGATGCAGCGGCCAATGCGGGATTCGGTGCGAGGGCCAGTGTGGGGGCCAGTGCGGGGGCCGGCACGAGAGCCAGCGCATCAACCAATGTAAATGCCCAATCAAACGGGTTCACCTCGGGCAGCTACGTTGCCAACCCGGCCAGCTTCGCTTTCATGAATGGCGCTCAGAACGGCGCTCAGAATGGCACTCGGTCTGATACTCAGTCTGGCCCACCGCAGGTAACAACTTCCCAACAAAACGATAGTTTTGTAAACACTTTTGTGGAGCCGCCGCCCGTCGGGCCCAAACCTATAGAAATTCCTAGCTTGAGCGATCAGAATGGTCAGTATGTCGATCCTTCGGCTCAGCCGCTAAACCAGAGCAATGGCGTACAATTGAATAATGGCTATGGAAACAATAGTCACACTGCTGCCAACGGTTCTGCTAACGGTTCTGCGCTCGCCGTTACAGGGAACAGTCGGGTATATGGCAAAGACCAGGTAACCCAGCTAATTGCCACCCTGTTTCCAAATCGGCCAGCCTAACCCTCCAGCTTTACCCTTCTAGGGGCTCCTCATGCAATCAGACGCCACTCCAGTTGGACCGAATCAAGCTGCTCGGATGAAGGCTTCTAAAGCTTCTCGCGGCCGAAATTGGCTGCACGATACAGCGTTGGGACTGGTTTCTACCACGAGCTTTCCGGCCATTATTGGGACTGCCGACGCCATGATGAAGTCGTCGAACGTATTTTTGGTTGGTTACGAAAAAACAGGCGGCGGACATTGCACAGCGATTGTGCGGGGCGGCGTAGCCGACGTACGCATGGCCGTTCATGCGGGGGAGCAAACCGCCAGACAATTTGGACAGTTCGTCTCTGCCACGCTCATTCCCAGACCGCCTGCCAATCTGGAAGCCGTGCTGCCAATTGCGGCTCGCATGGAAGATCTCGAAGGTGCGGGCTCAATGATGGGCGGCAGTGCCATTGGCTTGCTAGAGACCAGAGGTTTTCCGGCGATGGTGGGCGCGGCAGATGCCATGACCAAGTCGGCGGAAATTACGCTGCTCTCTCACGAGACAATTGGAGAAGGGCTGTGCACTATTATTATTCAAGGGTCGCTCTCTAATGTGGCGATCGCAGTCGAAGCTGGAATGAATGAAGCCGAACGCATCGGCGAACTCAATTCCGTGATGGTAATTCCTCGTCCACTCGGTGACCTAGAACGCAGCCTACCGAAGACGAAGGCCGTGAAGACTCAAGAGCCCATGCGACTACCGCTGAAGCTAGAAGAACGGCAGCCGACCGAAGAGCGGCAGAAGGAATTGGTCCCCGCCAAGGCAGAAGAGCTACAGCCGCTCAAGCGCAAAGAATCGGTGGTGATTCCAGAGCTGACCACCGAAGAACTGTAATCAACAGAAGCTGTAATCACTGCAATTAAAAGAAGCTGTAACAGGCACTGCGCTTAGCCGCGCGGCTCTAGCTGCAAGAATTCATCAACCCGCGTAGAAACCTGGTCTACTAGGGCCGGATTGTCTGCGGCAAACCATTCAATTCTAGGCTCTTTCTGAAACCACGTTCGCTGACGCTTAGCAAACTGGCAGGTGTGCTGAATCGTTAATTCAATCGCTTTCTCCAGCGACATCTCTCCTGCTAGGTGCTGCACTATTTCTGCGTAACCCAAAGTTCTCAGCAGTGGCAGCTTTGCGCCATACTTTTCGATTAAGTCCGACACTTCTGCCACCAGTCCTTGTTCAATCATCTGATGCGTACGGAGGGTGATGCGTGAGCGCAATACTTCCGGCGCACACGCTAGTCCTATATATAGGATCGGATAGCTCGGCGGATCTTCTCCCTGCTGACTCGAAATACTCTTTCCTGTGACGTAATACACTTCGAGCGCCCGCAGCGTCCGTACCTGGTCATTTGGGTGAATGCGTTCAGTCGCAGCGGTATCCACCTGTTTTAGCAGCTTGTAGCACAGTGGCTGACCCAGAGTTGTTAGCTGCGATCGCAGCTCAGCATGTGGCGGGACTCTCGGAATTTTCAGGCCTTTAGCGATCGCATTCACATACAGCCCCGTTCCACCGACCAGCATTGGCTGCTCGCCGCTCTGGTGCATCCTGGCAATCACCGCCTGAGCCCGCTGCTGATAGTCAGCTACCGTCAATACCGCTGTTGGCTCACAAATATCCACAAAATAGTGCGGCACCTTGGCCTGGTCTAATACAGAAGGCTTCGCCGTACCAATATCAAACGCCCGATACACCTGCCGTGAATCCGCGCTCAAAATAGCAGTAGGCATAGCTCGGGCCTGCGATCGCTGGGCCAAGGCCATCGCCAAGCTGGACTTACCCGAAGCCGTCGGTCCAACGACTATAATCAAAGAAGATTTCAACTGGTACAAAAGAACTGCTTAGGAGGTAAAAAAGAGAGTACGTAGACGACACTTTAAAAAGGCACTACGACCCTCATTTTAGAATCGCGCTGAGATAGCTCTAAAATCGCTTTTAACGCCTTTGTGTTAGAATCCGTAGACAGATTTATCATTTTGATGTTTATCTGCCTGCTTAAATGGACCTCAGCAGTCTAAAAAAACTGTGAGCTACAAGCGGGTCCGAAAAGCCCAGGAAAAAGCCTAGCAAAAAAGCCCAGGAAAAAGCTTAGTCTGATATCCAAAAGACACTACCCAAAAACAACCCAAAAAATGAAGAGTGGTCTGAGCGGGAACCCGGCTAGAGAAACTATAAAAAACTGGCTGTATCTACATAAGGTACATAGCCGCTAAAGCAACCAAAGACGGCCTTGGCAGCCACCAGCCCGTCAGCCACTATTGACTTCAGGAGAAAAATGCATGGCGAATAACTACGGCGCTCAGCAAATTCAGGTCTTAGAAGGACTTGAACCTGTACGGAAGCGTCCGGGGATGTACATCGGCAGCACCGGTCCAAGAGGACTGCACCACCTAGTATACGAAGTTGTCGATAACGCCGTTGATGAGGCATTGGCCGGACACTGTACGCATATTACAGCGGCGCTGAATGTGGACGGCTCGGTTACGGTAACCGACGACGGTCGTGGCATTCCCACCGACATTCACCCCACCACCGGAAAGTCGGCGCTAGAAACGGTGCTAACGGTACTGCACGCTGGCGGTAAGTTCGGCGGCGACAGCGGCTACAAGGTTTCGGGTGGTCTGCACGGTGTGGGCGTCTCTGTAGTAAATGCCCTTTCTGAATGGGTAGAAGTCACCGTCTGGCGTGAGGGAAAAATTCACACGCAGCGCTTCGAGCGGGGGAACCCAATCGGGACACTCAAAACTCAAAAAGGCAGCAGCAAAACCGGCACACAGGTCGTTTTCAAGCCAGATGCCACTATTTTTACGCATACTGTCGAGTTCGACTACGACACCCTGGCTAGACGCCTACGAGAACTCGCCTATCTAAATGCTGGCGTAGATATCACCTTTACGGACTATCGACTAGAGCTAACGAAGACAGACGAGCCTCGGGTTGCTCACTACTGCTACCAGGGCGGCATTAAGGAGTACGTCGATTACATCAACAATGGCAAAGAGCCGCTTCATCCCGACGTTATATACGTCAATTCGGATAAGAACGGCGTGCAGGTTGAAGCGGCCTTGCAGTGGTGCGGCGATGCCTTTTCTGACAACCTAATGGGCTTTGCCAACAATATTCGAACCGTTGACGGTGGCACCCACTTAGAAGGCCTCAAGGCGGTACTCACACGTACCATGAACGTGATTGCCCGCAAGCGCAAAAAGCGTAAAGACGGTGAATCGAACATGGCAGGCGAAAACATTCGCGAAGGCTTAACCGCAGTGGTATCGGTTAAAGTACCCGAGCCTGAATTTGAAGGTCAGACCAAAACGAAGCTCGGCAACACTGAAGTTCGCGGGATTGTTGATTCTCTGGTCGGAGAGGCACTTACAGAATATTTAGACTTTAACCCCAACGTGGCTGACGCCATTTTGGAAAAGGCGATTCAGGCCTTTAATGCGGCAGAAGCCGCGAAAAAAGCACGTGACCTGGTTCGTCGTAAGTCAGTGCTGGAGTCTTCTACGCTTCCCGGCAAGCTCTCCGACTGTAGCTCTCGCGATCCGTCCGAATCGGAGATCTTCATCGTAGAGGGGGACTCTGCAGGCGGCAGCGCAAAACAAGGACGCGATCGCCGTTTCCAGGCCATCTTGCCGTTGCGCGGCAAGATTCTCAATATTGAGAAAACCGACGATTCTAAAATTTATAAGAACAACGAAGTGCAATCGTTGATCACCGCACTAGGGCTCGGGATTAAAGGCGAAGACTTTGCACCTGACAACCTGCGCTATCACCGCATCTGCCTGATGACTGATGCAGACGTAGACGGCGCGCATATTCGCACGCTGCTACTCACCTTCTTCTACCGCTATCAGCGCGACCTGGTCGATCAGGGCTATATCTATATTGCTTGCCCACCGCTGTACAAGCTAGAGCGGGGTAAAAACCATACCTATTGTTACAGCGAAAAAGAGCTAGCAGACGGTATTGCCGCACTGCCCGACAACGCTAAATACAACATTCAGCGATTTAAGGGATTGGGTGAGATGATGCCTCAGCAACTGTGGGATACCACCATGAACCCTGAGTCTCGAACGCTCAAGCGAGTAGAGATTGAGGATGCGGCAGAGGCCGATCGGATCTTTACGGTTTTGATGGGCGATCGCGTTGCACCTCGCCGCGAGTTTATTGAAACTTACGGTCCAAAACTAAACATGACTGATCTAGATATCTAAACCCTAGATATCTAGGGTTTAGATATCTAGGTACGTTTGTATCTGAGGACGCCGATAACTATGCGCTGAGACGCTGAGATAGTTAAGACAGCATCTGAGAACACACGTCCGGTTGTTATGTCTTGATGTAAGTGATGAAAACCCTTCTAACAAACTGCTGTTAGAAGGGTTTTGAATACGCTATATTTTGCCAAGCATGAAAAAATGTTGCGAAATCTTTCCTTAGATAGAGGCTCATTCTAAGCTTTAAATTAATCAAACACGTATTAACACTCATGAGCAACAATTTAGCGACCCAGCTCCGTGAGGGCACTAAAAAAGCTCACACTATGGCCGAAAACGTCGGATTTGTTCGATGCTTTCTGCGCGGTGTGGTGGAGAAAAAGTCTTACCGTAAGCTTGTTGGAAACTTCTACTTCATCTATTGCGCAATGGAAGAAGAGCTAGAAAAGCATAAAGACCATCCGATTGTTTCTAAGATTTACTTCCCTGAACTCAACCGCAAGCAGAGCCTAGAAGAAGACTTAGCCTTCTACTACGGTCCTAATTGGCGCGATGAAATCGTTCTGTCCAAGGGCGGCCAAAAGTACGTTGATCGCATTCGTGAGATTTCAGCCACTCAGCCTGAGCTGCTAGTTGGTCACTCCTACACGCGTTACTTGGGCGATCTCTCCGGTGGTCAAATCCTTAAGACCATTTCGCAACGGGCAATGAATCTGAACGGCAGCGATGGCGTTGCTTTTTATGAATTCCCTACTATCGAAGATGAGAAAGCCTTCAAGAACAACTACCGTGCCTCCTTAGGTGAAGCTCCTGTAGATGATGCAACAGCTGACGCTATTGTGGAAGAGGCTAACGATGCTTTTGGTATCAATATGGAGCTATTCCAAGAGCTAGAAGGTAACCTTGTTAAGGCAATTGGCACCATGTTGTTCAACACCCTAACCGGTGGCCGTCGCCGTGGCAGCACGGAGCTAGCGACTGAGGGCTAAAAGTCTATAAACTCTGTTCATAGACTCTGAGAATTACACTTCAAAATAATAGAAAGAGGCGGTTACTTTTACGAGTAGCCGCTTTTTTCTTGCGGCAGTCCTTATGGCTGTTCTCAACTTACATAGCGGCATGTCAGAACCGTAACCTTAGGTTTGTGTCATTAGAGAGATTAATCTCTCTCTTGGCAACCGATATAAGTATCTTTAGGAGGTAGCTGTAGGCCTTTTGCCAGCTTCTCTAAGCCCTTCTGAGCGCCTCTAAGCCCCCATAAAACCTCTAAGTCCCCTTAAAACAAATAGCAAAGCTTATATGGCAGATGCTACCGCTAACAAGCCAAACAAACACAACCCTGACAATTGGTTAATCAGAGCGACTTTACTGCTCGTAAGCACGCTAACGGTAATGTCCGGGGCAACCATTGCGCCTTCGCTACCGGCTATGCAAACGCATTTTTCTGAAGTAGCGAATTCTGATTTTTGGGTAAGGCTGGTGCTGACCGTACCGGCTTTATTTATCGTTATTGGCTCGCCGCTTGCGGGGCAGGGTGTAGATAGTATAGGCCGCAAGCCGCTGCTGCTAGGGTCTGCGATTTTGTATGGACTAGCTGGGAGTTCTGGCTTTTGGCTAAATTCAATTTTTGCGATTTTGGCTGGCAGAGCGCTATTGGGCTTAGCGGTCGCGGGTGTAATGGTCAGTGCAACAACTCTCATTGCAGACTATTACCAGGGAGATGCCAGAGCCAACTTTATGGGGTTGCAGGCAGCTTTTATGGGGTTTGGTGGCGTCTTGTTCTTATCAGTCGGCGGCTTCATTGCCGATCTGGACTGGCGGTTTCCGTTTCTAATTTATTTGTTTTCCTGGCTGCTTATACCAACAATATTTCTGTCGCTATACGAACCGGAGACAGCAGCTTCTGTCGGTGTGAGCACATCCGAAACAACAGCTCACGAATCACTGCCAATCAAGCTGTTGATTTTGATTTACGGTGCGGCCCTGTTGCAACAGGTGGTGTTTTATCTCATCCCTGTGCAGATGCCATTTTACCTAGAGCAATTGACCGGTGCAGGCGGAACAAGAACAGGGCTCGCGATCGCACTCTGCACTTTCTTTAGCGCGATCGCATCTATGAACTACGGCAAGCTCAAAAAACGCTTTAGCTTTATTAGCATACTGGCGATCGCATTCGGCCTGATGGGGCTGGGCTACATCGGCATCGGATTGGCTGGTGGCTACTGGCTCATGCTGCTAGTACTCATGCCTGTCGGTATTGGATTGGGCCTCATCATGCCAAACCTAAACGTCTGGGCCTCCAACGAAGTACCTAATGCCCTTAGAGGCAGAGCTCTCGGCGGCCTGACCACTTTTATGTTTCTCGGACAGTTTCTCTCTCCGATAGCGTCACAGCCAGTGACCGAGACTTTCGGATTAACCGCAACCTACGGTCTGGCAGGCGTGCTACTGGCTGTTGTTGCAACAATACTATGGACCTCCAAAAAGCAGGTCTGCCGCCTGGTTGCTAGCACCGTTGGCCAATCTTGAACTATCCGTCTTAAGCTAATAGCCTCAACCTACTGCTCTCACCTATTGCTCTCTTAGATAAGGAACACTCAACCTCATGAAAATAGTTGGCATCGGCGGCAGCCTTAGAAAAGATTCGTACAGTATGCAGGCACTGCATCTAGCCATTGAGCGAACCGCAGCCTTGGGAGCGGAAACGCAGGTGCTGGATCTTAAAAAAATGAATCTGCCCTTTGTCGATGGCGGTAGCGACTACCCGGACTATCCAGATGTAGAACGGCTGAAGTCTACAGTGAAAGGTGCCGATGCGATTATTCTAGCCACGCCTGAGTATCACGGCAGCATTAGCGGCGTTATTAAAAACGCTCTGGATTTGATGAGTTTTGATGAATTTAGCGGCAAAGTCACCGGATTTATTAGCGTGTTGGGTGGCCAACCCAACAGCAACGCCCTTAACGAAATGCGCATTATTATGCGGTGGGTTCATGCTTGGTCAATCCCAGAACAAATCGCGATCGGTCAAGCCTGGAAAGCTTTTGATGAAAATGGCAAGCTCACTGATGCCAAACTCTCTGAGCGACTAGATAGCTTTGCTCAAAGCTTGGTAACGACCACCCAAAAGTTGAGGGGCTAATCTTTTCGCCTCTTTTGATTTCTCTAAAGTCTGTACTCTTTAGTCCAACAAGCTTGCGCCTTTAAATTTACAGGTTTCGGATTAAAGCTATTAGCCTGTCAGCAAATCTTCTTCGGGGTAGCGAATAACGCTTGGGCTAGGGTCGCCCAGTAGCGCAGACATCAGTAGCAAAATACCGACTCTGCCAATATACATAGTCACAATAATAAACAACTGACCCATCGTAGAAAGATCGGCTGTAATGCCTGTAGATAGGCCCACGGTAGCAAAGGCAGAAACCGCTTCAAACAAGATGCTGATAAAAGTGAGCTCAGGATCGCTTAGAGAAATGCAGGTCGTGATAATCACTACGCTGATGGCAGAAGCAACAACAACAGCAAGGGCTTTAAGAATACGGGCAGTGGGAATCTGACGCTGATAGCAGGTGACCTGCTCTTTACCCTGAAGTGCCGCCTTAGTACTCATCAGCAAAATGCGAACTGTCGTGGTTTTGATGCCACCGCCAGTACTGCCTGGGCTAGCACCAACAAACATCAGGGCGATCGCGACAAACAGCGCGCTGGTCTCCATCGCGCCAATATCGATTGAATTAAACCCTGCCGTACGCATCACCACCGACTGAAAGCCAGCTAGCAACATCTTCACACCAACGCTTTTGTTAGCCAGTGTCGCCGGATTGTCGTATTCAATAAACAAAAATCCTAACGTTCCAATCGCCAGCAAAAATAGGGTTGTACTCGTCACAATTTTGAAGTGCAGCGAGAAAACGTTGTGCTCTTTGCGGCGGTAGAGGCGATCGCGTATCCAACGAAACGCCTCCATAATCACCTGATAGCCAATCCCGCCGAGCACAATCAGCGCCGAAATCACCGCCATCGGCCAAGCGCTTTCTGCATACTGCACCAGGCTATCTGAGAACAAACTAAACCCGGCATTATTGAAAGCGCTAATGCTGTGAAAAATAGACAGCCAAAGGGCCCTACCCGTGCCAAAGTCTTCAGTAAACGTCGGCATCAGGCAAAAGGCACCCGTTAGCTCAAAAATAAACGTCATCGAAATAATCGATACCAGCAGCGCCTTCACATTCGATAGCTCAGCAGTATCCATCGCCTGCTGAATAGCCAAACGGTCTTTAAGGCAAAGCTTTCGTCCAATCAACAGTAGTAACAGCGTAGTCGCTGTCATGTATCCCAACCCGCCCAGCTGAATCAGCGTGAGGACAATCCCCTGGCCAAAAGAAGAGAAATAGCTGCCCGTATCCACCACAATTAAGCCAGTCACACAAACCGCTGAGGTCGCTGTGAACAGAGCCACCAGCGGATTATTCCAATCGCCGCTAGCAGTTGCAAACGGCAGCATTAGCAACACTGTACCCACGGTAATCAGGGCAAGAAAGCCAATGCAAATAGTCCTGGGAACGGTCATCATGGTGGATGGGCGGCGCAGCGCGGATGGATGTAACCAAAGGTATCAGACCATATCCTTTCATCATGAGGGATGATGTGCCAACTGCTTCTCGTTAGAATAGCTGCGACAGAGACGAACTCCTTTGACAACCTTTCATAACGCTTCTCATTACTGATAAACGCAACCTGCTATGACCCAGACGACGCCCCTCGCCCAAAGAATTCAGCAGTTTTACGACACCTCTTCGCCGCTGTGGGAGCGTACCTGGGGAGAGCATATGCACCACGGATTCTACGGCCACGACGGCAGGCATCGAAAAGACCGTCGGCAGGCTCAAATTGATCTGATGGAAGAGCTGCTGCGCTGGGCTGACGTGTCTTCAGCGCAGACAATTCTAGATGTTGGCTGCGGCATCGGCGGCAGTACGCTGTACCTAGCAAAAAAGTTTGACGCGCAGGCCGTAGGGATTACCCTCAGCCCCGTACAGGCAAAGAGAGCGGGGGAAAGAGCGGCAGAGCAAGGCGTTGCGCTGCAAGCCTGGGAAAATTTTGATGATACGCACGAACCGGCCGTGCAGTTTCAGGTTACGAATGCGCTGTCCACGCCATTCCCAGACGGCTCGTTCGACTTTATCTGGTCGATGGAGAGCGGCGAGCACATGCCGGATAAGCAGGGCTTTTTGCGTGAATGCTATCGCTTGCTAAAACCGGGCGGCACCTTCTTGATGGCCACCTGGTGTCATCGCCCCACCCACACGCTAGCGGGCCCGCTGACCAGCAGCGAGCAAAACCATTTAGATTTGCTGTACGACTTGTACCATTTGCCCTATGTCATCTCACTTAACGACTACAGTGACCTGGCAACAACCGTTGGCTTTAACAACATCAAGCTGGCAGACTGGTCGCGGCAGGTCGAGTTCTTTTGGCAAGATGTGGTGCGTTCGGCGATGGATCTAAATGTGGTGGCCGGAATTTTGCAGGCAGGCTCAGAAACGATTCGAGGGACAGCGGCGATCGCACTCATGACCACAGGATTCAATCGAGGCTTAATCCGCTACGGCATATTACGCGGCTCCAAATAAACACCACAGTGATAGACGTATCAATAAAGAAAAAGACCTGGCTAGTGTTTTTCTAACCAGGTCTTTTGAAGCTACTTACTCACGGAAAAACAGTCCATCAGACAAATTGATTTACTGCGCTGTCGTAGTTTGAGAGCAGTCAATCAACCGAACCATAGCCGCTGCCGCGTAGTTGCGCTTAGCTGCCTGGTCAGGATAGAAAGAGCTACCGGTCTCATTTAGCGGTGTGGCTACGCCGCAGAATCCAGACAGGTCAGCAATCGCAGATTGCGCCCAGTGACCTTGGATGTCAGTGAAAGCGCCACCCGGCTGATTAGAAACCAGCGTCGTCGTGCCGTTCTTGTACTGAGCGGCCTTGTTCATAATCGCAATCAGCTCAGCTCGCGTTACCTGATCGGCAGGTCTAAAGGTGCCGTTGCCATCACCGGTAACCAAGCCTAGCTCTTGAGCTTTCTTGATTTTTGCTGCACTCCAGCGGCTAGCAGTCACATCCGAGAAGCCAGAGGATGTAACAGACGCATCTGGTGTAATGCCCAAGCCTTCGACCACAATAGAGACAATCTGCTCACGAGTCAGAGAAGATTGCGGACGGAAAGTATTGTCTTCAGCAAAACCGGAGATAAAGCCAAGCTGAACCGCACGGTTGATTTCGCTGGCGTAGATATCACCTTGCGCATCGGGGAAGCTAGCAGGTGCAGGTGTACCGCCGCCAGGAGGGGTCACAACACCGCCACCAGGCGTACCCGTACCCGGATCAATCGCTACATCTTGACCGCTGAGTTCAGCAACCGTCAAATCGTTGGTGAGATACATCAGGCCCTTAGGAGAGCCGTCTACCGTCTTACGAGTTAGACGCCAGCCAGGCTTCAGGAAGACCTGGGTGTAACCTGTGGGCGAAATACCATCCGTTTGACCAATGACAAATTTTTCAGCGCCACGCAAGAAGCGGCTAGGCTTAGCATAAAGAACGAGCACGCCATCTTCTTCTTCAAAGACGGGGTCGTAACGAATTTGTTCACCCGCTGCGCGAATCGCATAGCCGTTAGTATCTGTTGCCCGGCCGCAAATACCGCTAAAGTCGAAGGTACTCAGCAGCGGATTCACTTGCGTTGGCGCAGAACCAGACGTGCTGTAGCAGGGCTGAGCGTTCGTCTTTTGCTCAATGATCATCAGACCGTAGCGCTGTCTACCCCCGAAGTTGCTCGTAGGGTTGGTCGATAGAATGAAGCGGCTCATATCGACTTCTTGAGCACCAATAGCCTGCTTGTTTTGAGCACCGTTTTGAGCACTGAGCGTGGGCGTCGCTTTAGGCGCTGCTTCGATAGTTGTTTGCGCCGTTGCAACAGGAGCACTGATTGCGATCGCAGCCGTAGCGAGAGCGGCGAGGGTAAACTGGAGTGATTTCATCTTCTGCATGTCCTTATAGTAGATTTCACATGGTTGGCGACAGCGTCTGCGTTGCACACCTGACACAGGAAGGATGTTCCTAACTATCAGCTATGTACGTTTAGCTAATAGATTGATTTTTGTTGATTCAACTAGTTCACAGAGTACCCGTGAAATTAATCAAATCACCTTAAAACAAGATTCAGGGTATACGTAAAACAACTGTGTGAGTAGCGTTTTATTTCAGGACATCAATTGTCGCCAATGTATGTTGAGAAGGGGGCAAACTGCATCAAAAATTCTTGAGCAGTTCATAGAGAATTCTCAGAGGTCGCTTGCCACGTTCCTGGGTGTGATGACACCATGGGAAAAAGGCCAGTAAAAAGGCCGATAAAAGGGCCAAAGAAAAAGCCTTGGAAGTCGCTCTGTTTCATGTATATAGAGATAATGGATTTAATTCGTAAGTGCGATCCTCGCAGGGTCGCTTTCACAGTCGGCACACTTCTGGGCGGCCTGATTGCTATGGTTCCTGCGGCCGAAGCCGCCGACGAAGCGGCTATTGAAAGATTGATACAAACCAACGAATGTGCGGGATGCGACCTGCACGAAGCAGACCTTAGAAGACTGGATCTCTCAGGCGCAAACTTGGTCGGAGCCGACCTGGAAGGGGCCAACTTTTACTATGCCAATCTGGACGGTGCCCAGCTACAAGACGCCAACTTGATTGACGTCAATTTGGGCTACGCCAGTCTGCGCGGCGCGTTCTTAGATGGGTCCGATATGCGCTATGCCATTTTTGACCATACCGATCTGACCGGCACTTCTATGATCAAAACCGACTTGCGCGAGTCATACATCGACCAGCCAATTTTGATCAGCACTATTTTGAACGGTTCAGACTTGCGCGATACCCTCTTTTTCGACGCTGACTTTTCTCAAGCGAGTCTGTGCGGCGTCTTAACCTGGGCAGGCACTGAGTATCGCCAGGGTTGCAACGTCACAGTTCCAGACGAGATCGACGATATCTATAGAAGATAAAAACAGAACTTATCCCGGTTCAACAGGCTAGATAGCGGCAGGTCTACGCTGCTGCTGGTCTTCATCACTGCTCTGCTTCTTTGGGGTGAAGTCGCTTTGTGTGCCACCAGTCGCGCTGCTGCGCAGACAGCTCAAAGGTATAAAGCGTCATAATAATCGGCTTACTGCGATAGCTTTGCCCAACGATTTCGACGCAGTAGGAGGGATGCTTGCGGGTGGACAAGTCAGCAATGAAACGTCGGCCAATCCGCCGCCAGCTAGGTTCTTTGCTGTGCCATTGAATCCGACAGCAGGGCCAGGGCAGCTGCTCGCGATCATACAAGCGGCAGCAGGGGCCAACGACTCGATAGGTTAGATGAGCACCAGGGCTTTCAAATAGATAACCGGTTGGCCAGGGATGGGCTGAGGTGTTAAGCGATCGCGACTGAGAATGAGCGGTCATAAAAAGTAGCGTATCGTATCATTTATAGCAATGGGCCCGTAGCAACAGGCCAGCTATTGCCACGCTAACTATACGGTGAGAGAACGCGAGAAGGAAGCTATGCCTGAAAATAAAGCAGAAAACAAAACAGGAAAAAAGTCAGAGACAATTGATGGCAAAGTGAGCGATCGCATTTGCAAACACATGAACAAAGACCACGCGGCGGCCGTTCTCACCTACGCTCAGCGCTACGGCAAGCAAACCGCAGCCACAGCGGCAACGCTCACGGCCATCGACAACCAAGGCATGGATTTAACCGCTGAAGTCGAAGGAGAAACGCTACCGGTACGTGTCGTTTTTGATCACGAGCTCAAAGACGCCGCAGATGCACACACCACCCTCGTGGCTATGCTCAAAGACTGATATGCTGCCTCTCCTGGCTTTCGCGAGCATATCCTCAGCGATTATCTTCTCAGCCCTCGTCTTCTCAGCGCTTACCTTTAAATTTATTTCAAAACAGTGTCATCTATGACGGTTAGCATTCGCTTCTTGCCTGACAATGTAACTATCAGTGCGCAGGCTGGAGAGCCTCTTTTAAAGGTTGCAGCTCGTGCGGGTGTCCACATTTCTACAGGGTGTTTGATGGGCTCATGTCATGCCTGTGAAGTAGAAATGACAGGTGAAGAGGAGATCGTCTTGGCCTGCATGACAGCTGTGCCCAAAGGTACGGATCATATTGATATCAGTATGATGGACGATCCAACCTGGTAGGCTCAGCTCACGGTTAGCTCATCAGGTAGGTTCATTAGGCAGGTTCATCGGGCTAGTTCATCAAGCGAGTTCATCGGTGGACTCAAGCGAGTTAATGAGGCGAAAGAGTACGACAGGTTACTTTTTATCATCTTCATTAACTTTTTACCTGAAAATGGGGCACCCAATGCCTGGTAGCAGTACTGTTCGGTTTTCCATTCGGTTTATCCCCATACACGCGACTTTGGCAGCTTGCTAAAGTAGTCTTACGAAACATATAGCGACCCTTTTTTAGAATCGCATTCTAAAACGATCAATAGAAGGTAACAGCATGGATGAAGTAACCGGTCAGATTCCAGAATTTACGGATTCAAAATCTATGACAGAAAATCCTCTCCTTCAGTATGTCAAGACGATGGATCCCGATACCATCACTCAACTATCGCGTCCAGATTCCAACGATGTGATGCAGGTAATGGAGCACAACGTCATTGGCTTACTCGGTGGTCTACCCTCTGGCCAATTTGACGTATCAGTCACCACCAATCGTGAGAACTTAGGCCGCCTGTTGGCTTCTGCGATGATGAGTGGCTACTTCTTACGCGGCGCTGAGCAGCGTTTGGCCTTTGAAGAGCGCTTTAGCACTAACTTTTTTGATGAAGAGACCGCTGAAGATGAGCAGGCATAGCCTGTTATGACGGGCAAACGGGCTGATCGCAAAAGAGGTCCTAGCCAGAAGCCGAAAGCAGTAAGCTCGCAAAATAAAAACTCGACAAACCAGAGCTCGATGGAGTCTTCTCCGTCGAGTTTTGTGCTGTCTGAGGAAACGGTACAAGAGTTGCGGCGATCGCTTCTCAGCTGGTACGCCACTCAAGGTAGAGATTTACCCTGGCGACGCACCCGAGATCCCTATGCAATCTGGATTTCGGAGATTATGCTACAGCAAACGCAGGTTAAAACGGTCATTCCGTACTACGAGCGGTGGTTGAAGGCTTTTCCGACAGTTCAAGCTCTGGCCAAGGCGCAGCAGCAGCAGGTATTAAAGCTGTGGGAAGGGTTGGGGTACTACGCTAGGGCGAGGAATTTGCACAGCGCCGCGCAGCAGGTCATCAGTGAGTTCGATGGCGAGTTTCCGCAAACGTTGGAGAGGGCGATCGCCCTTAAAGGCATTGGCCGCACCACCGCAGGCGGCATCCTTAGCGCTGCATTCAACCTACCGGTCGCGATCCTTGATGGCAATGTAAAACGGGTGCTCGCTCGCCTTGTTGCCTTTCCAGCCGTACCGAATAAAGCCCTTAATCAGCTGTGGAAGCTCTCTGAGCAACTGGTAGATCGTCAGCAGCCTAGAGACTTCAACCAGGCCATTATGGACCTCGGTGCAACCCTGTGCACACGTCACAATCCTGCCTGCTTACTATGCCCCTGGCAAAGCAGGTGCGCGGCGTACAATCAAAATGCAGTATCCCGTTTTCCCATGACAGAATCTCGCAAGCCTCTTCCTCACAAGCAAATCGGTGTTGCCGTCATTACTGACGAGCAGGGTAAAATACTCATCGACCGGCGCAAGCAAGAAGGCTTGCTAGGCGGCCTGTGGGAATTTCCAGGTGGCAAAATTGAACCCGAAGAAACCGTAGAAGACTGCGTCAGTCGCGAGATAAAAGAGGAGCTAGACATTGAGATTGAAGTAGGCGATCGGCTCATTACTATCGAACATGCCTACACTCACTTCAAAGTGACGCTCAACGTATTTAACTGCAAGCACCTTAGCGGTGATCCCAAACCTATCGAATGCGACGAAGTAAAATGGGTCACGCTAGATGAAATTGACGAATATCCGTTTCCCAAAGCAAATAGTCAAATCATTGCAGCAATGCGTGAGCAGGCAGAGCAAAACATCAGCAACACATAAGCTAGAATCCCAAGAATGATAACGATTATCGTTCCTGTTGCCATGCTAAATCACTCGATTCGACTGCTTCGCTGATGCCCTTTTGGAAGGGGACGCTCTTACTATTGCCCCAAAACGCCATTGCCCCAAAACGCCATTGCCCCAAAACGTAGAAAACCTAGAAGTGGCTCTAGGTGGACAAGAATAATTCCAGCTTATCCCTTCAAACATCGGACGGCTTCTAGCATGCCTTTCGCTTTGTTCAAGGTCTCTTGAAACTCACTTTCAGGCACTGAGTCTGCGACCAAACCAGCGCCAGCCTGCACGCTAATTGTCTGGCTACCATCTTCTGCGGCCTGTACGACCATCGTACGGATTGTAATTGCGCTGTTCAGCTGGCCTTCAAAGTCGTAGTAGCCATAGACACCAGAATAAGGCCCTCGGTAGTCGGGCTCTAGCTCTTTAATGATCTGCATCGCGCGGATTTTTGGCGCGCCGCTGACGGTCCCCGCAGGGAAGCTGGCCTTGAGTAAATCCCAGGCCGTTTTGTCGGGTGCAAGGTCACCGACCACGTTGCTGACGATGTGCATTACATGGGAATAGTTTTCTATCACCATGAGTTCGTCTACTTCTACCGTGCCGCTAGTGCAGACGCGCCCTAAATCATTACGACCCAAGTCTACTAGCATTACATGCTCGGCAATCTCTTTTGGATCCGCCAGCAGATCGGCTGCGTACTCAGCGTCTTCCAATGGGGTTTTGCCTCTAGGCCGAGTGCCTGCAATCGGGCGAAGTGTCGCCTGCATAGGCTTATTGGCACCCATCTGAGTCGCTTTTACCATCACTTCGGGGCTAGAGCCAATCAGCTGCCAGCCGTTGAAGTTGAAGTAGCACATGTAGGGAGACGGATTCACCAGCCTTAAAGAGCGATACAGGTCGAAAGGATTACCGCTGTAGCTAGCCTGCAGCCGTTGAGAAATCACCACCTGAAAAATATCACCGGCGCGGATATAGGCTTTGGCCTGTTCAACACTCTCACAGAATTCTGCGGGCGTACGGTTGCTGGTGTACTCCAACGGTGGAGCGCTGCTGGTTTCGGGGGAGGTCCACTTAAGCAGGGTGTCCTTTTCGCTGAGCGGTGCGCGGAGTTTGGTTACGAGGTTTTGAACGCGATCGCACGCTCCCTCATAAGCGGCTCGAATGTCGACAGACTGATCGCGCAAATCTGCATAGGCGATCGCCCACACCTTCCGCTTCACCTGATCAAAAATCAGCAAGTTATCCACCTGCATCCACAGGCCGTCTGGCAAGTCAGCGTCACTGCGCTCATGGGTTGTCACCGTTGGCTCAATCCATTTGATGAGCTCGTAGCCCCAAAACCCAAAGAGACCACCAATGCCAGGTGGCAATTGCGGTAGCTGGACAGGCTTCAACGTTGCCAGGCAATCTTGCAAAACGTCGAACGGATTGCCTTCTAGGATTTCCTGACTAGCGTCTCGAAAAGTTTGGGTCGTTGTAGCCCCTTTCGACTCCAGCACCCAAAGCGGATCACAGCCTAGAAAGCTGTAGCGACCGAGGGTTTCTCCTCCTTCTACCGACTCCAACAAAAAGCTATAGGGCTGACCGGCACAAACTTTGTACCAGGCAGAAACAGGCGTGTCTAGGTCGGCTACCCATTCCTGGTAGACCGGCACAAAGTTTCCCTGTTCAGCGAGGCTGCAAAAAGTTTCAAAGTCTGGAAGAATCATGAACGTACCCGTTGTGCAAAAAGGCAGCTATAGCAGTTGATTGAGAGTTAATCAGTTGTCTGGTAGAACCATTTCCAAAGCAAACGGGCAACTGCGAGAGCTGCCCGTTTGTTTTTTATTTGAATCGATTCGGCAATTGAGAGAATTCAAAGGGTGAATCTTTCAAGAGGGTTCTCTGAGCATACGGTCCTGGAGAGTACGGCCGTGAGCCATAACGACTAGGCTTCGTAAGTCTCGTTACCGCTGAATTTAATCGTTGCTGGGTTGGGGTTCTCACCAATGCGACGATCTTTCTTGCCAGCAAAGCCACGACCTTCGTTGACTTTTTCAGGAAACACGCCGTCTGCAGGGTGCAGCAGCGTGGTTTCACCGCTAGGCAAGATCCGATAAATCTTGTAGTCGGTCATTTTGGGTTTGAACTTGGTTCTAAGCTGTTTGCCCAGCGCCAAACACTGCTCTTTACGAGCAAGCTCTAATAAATTTTCGCCTTCGTTCATAGTGGCAACGCCACCTGTCGGCATTTCAAAAACCTGTTCTTTCTTAGAAGTCCAGGTGATAGCGTACTTTTCTTCAACAAAAGCCTTAGTCAGAAGACCGCCGGTGCTGCCTCCAAATTTAGGCATTGAACCAGTTAGTGCCATGGATGATATCTCTCAACCTTGATGACCCAAATCGTAGCATCGTAGGCTGCCTGCATTAACGCGTGTAAAGAGAAGCGTAATAGTTCTTTAACTCTAGCGAGGGCGGCTTTTAGTGGTCTTAGAGGTCTTAGCCGCCGATGTCTTACGGCCCTGACCAGCTGCCACCTTACGGGCTGATGAGCGCCGTTTTCCGGTGGAGTAGCGGGCCGATTTTTGCACGGCTGGTAGGGTGAAATGAATTTGAGTTCCCTGATCTTTGCCGCCAGACGTGGCCCATATTTCACCGCCTAGCCCTTCAATAATCTGCTGGCAAATGGCTAGTCCTAAGCCGGTACCTCCCACAGAGCGTCGAAGCGCCCCTTCTTCTTGATAAAAGCGTTCAAAGACGGTCTCTAAACGGTCAGACTCGATGCCTCTACCAGAGTCAGAAACGGTCACTTCTACCGTTTTTTCATCTCGCATATGGGCGCTGATTTTGACCTGACCATTAGCTTCTGTGAACTTGCAGGCGTTGTCGAGCAGTTTTGAGAGTACTTCAACAATCCATTCCCCATCGGCTCGAACAAACGGCAGATCTTCGGGCAGCTGAGACTCTATTTGCATAGCCGGAGCCGCGTCAGCTGAATGCTGCCAGCGCAGGCTGCTCAGCGCTAGGGCAACACATTCTTGTAGAGAAAGAGACTCCAGATTCCACTCTACGCGCTGACTTTCAAGCCGAGACAGGGTTAAAAAGTCTTGCACCAGCTTGCGCATGCGTTCGGCATCGGTCAAGGCGGTGTCGAGCATGATCTGTCTCAGGTCAGCGGACATATCTGGCTCAGTCAGCAGGCTCTCTAGACACACGCGAATGGTAGAAAGCGGCGTGCGCAGCTCGTGACCGGTAATTGCAATCAGGTTGCTGCGGGTGCGCTCTAGGTCGGCGAGCTGCTGGTTAAAGCTTTCTAAATGGGCGTAGGCTTCAGCCTGAATCAATGCCACGCTCAGCTGGTTAGAGATGGCCTCTGTCAGGCCAATTTCATCGTCGTTCCAGTGATGACTGCTGCCTTCTAAATGCAGCTCTATCATGCCCAGCAGACGGCTTTGATGAATTAATGGCACCAGCAGGCAACTACGTATTTGCCAGCGCTGTAGCCGAGTACGGGCACTGGCAATATCCAGAGTCTGTTCGGGGTCGCCGGCTGTGTTGATGTCGTCTACAGCTAGGGTGGCACGGTTGTGGTTAACCCATTGGTAGAGCGGGTTGTTTTTTAATGGCCAGGTAGCGCCTTCTAACGAGTTGATATGGGGCTGCCGGTATTCGTGATGAATCGTGGCGTCGGGGTCGCTATCGGCACATCGATAGATGATGCAGCGACCTACGTCGAGAACGCTACCCAGCTGGGCGGCGGCGATCGCAAATATTTCAGACGGGTTGAGCGACTTTCGAATGGCCGTGGTGATTGAGTTGACCAAACGAGCCCGCTGCTCTTGTAGGGCGATCGCCCGGTACGCCTTCAGCTGCTTGTACTGTCCGGCCTGCAAGTAAGTAATTAGCCGCTGCGCAAAGGGATCTTTTTCAACTTCTAAGTGGCTGCTGAGCACCGGAGGAATAAACCGATCGCGCGCCACGTTAATCTTGTCAGCCAGCTCTGGCCGATAGTCTTGAATTCTGGTCAGCAGCAGATCTGCTGCCCGCAGGCTGACCTGCCGATCCAAGGTCCAAATGCCCTCAAATCGACGACTTTGATCTAGATTGGCTGCGCTCGACATTTTGTCCGTCACAATATGACGCGGCTTGGTTGCCACTGGCTGATGCTCTCGGCAAATCAGCGCGGCGCTGTAGTTCTCACCAATCACAACGAGGTGCCACTCTTCGGTAAGCGCATCTTCCTCGTCAAAATCGATTTTTTCGTAGCCCTTTACCTGCCCTTTTTCTGTCTGGTTAAACTGCGTCTCAGTGGCGGAGAGTACATACACCTGATCGCTAACCCCTCCAATGCGAACGTAGCGATGAGCTTCCTGCCGATAAAACCGTTCTTGCTGAAAGCTGGCAATAATCAACGGCTGCTCTTCCGATCCGGCTAGGACCTGATCTTCCATAGCATGGGAGAGCGCCGTCAGCGATGTTTTGAAATACATTTGAAAGCGCAGTGTCGGCAACGCTTCAAATATTTCTTCCACGATGGAAGTTGGATTACCCATGCGTTCGTTTGCGCAATTTTTCGCGCTATCTATTTATTAGCAAAAGCCTCCTTCGTAGCAGCGGGCTTTTGCTTAAACAATAATAATGAGGGCTGACTTGTCTTTATTTTTGCCTTTGGTCTAAGGCTCTCTGAGGCTCATAGTTTTGAAACCCAGAGATGACTAAAACGTGTCATTGGGTGCGATCGCTTAGTGCGCTCACCCAGTGCGATAGTTTTTAAGCGGGAGTCTTTTTATAGCGAATTCTAAATACCGTCACCATAGCAGGCAGATCAGGGGCAGCGGCTCAGAAGTTAACTAAAAGAAATGAGTCAAAGAAATGCGTGGGGGATCATAAAAAGTGGTCCCAGCAGGTAAACCACTGAGACCACTTTTTGATTGATGTCACTGTTCTAAGCAACCTGACAAATGCGATGGATACGAAGAACTTGCGTTTAATCAGCAGGACCTAGTCAAGCGCTAGATAATACCGCCCATGTCGCTAGTGTCCTTGAGGAAACCGCTGTAGGCTTCCATGCCATGCTCGCCGATGTCCAATCCCTTGAGCTCTTCCTCGGAAGACACGCGAATACCGATAAGAGACTTGACGATAATCCACAGAACAGACGTTACTACGACGGTAAAAAGGCCAATCGCAACGATACCGATAATTTGAGCAATTAGCTGGGTAGCGCCACCGCCAAAGAACAGGCCGCTAGTACCGTCGAATAAACCTACAGCCTGCGTGCCCCAGATACCGCAGACCAGGTGAACCGATGTCGCACCGACAGGGTCATCGATCTTGATGCTATCGAAGAAGCCAACGGAGAAGACAACAATCACGCCCGCAATCAGGCCAACGATGAGCGCGCCCCAGTAGCCAATACCGCCACAGCCAGCCGTAATACCAACCAGACCGGCCAAGATACCGTTAATCACCATGGACAGGTCGGGCTTACCACTGAGCGCCCACGCCGTGAAGGTCGCAGCAATGCCACCAGCAGCAGCAGCAAGGTTAGTCACCAGCGCAATTTGAGGCACGTTCAAGCTAGCTGCTAGCTCAGAACCGGGGTTGAAGCCAAACCAGCCAATCCAGAGAATCAGACAGCCAAGCGTGGCGATACTCATGTTGTGGCCAGGAATGGCATTGACTGCGCCGTTCTGGTACTTACCAATGCGAGGGCCGAGGAAAATAGCCCCCATCAGCGCAGCCCACCCCCCTACGGAGTGAACCACGGTGGAACCAGCAAAGTCACTGAAAGCCACCCCTTCGCCGAGGAAGCTCATATCAGAGAGCCAGCCGCCACCCCAGACCCAGTGAGCCGTGATGGGGTAGCTAATGGCAGTGAGCAATACGCTAAAGATAATAAAGCTAGAGAACTTAACGCGCTCAGCGACCGCACCCGAAACGATGGTTGCAGCCGTCCCAGCAAACGCAGCCTGAAACAGGAAGAATACAGGCGTCGTTAGTGTGCCAAACACCGGCTCAACAGGATCAGAGCCTGCGAGGAAGAAGCCGGTTAGGCCCAAGATACCGTTACCTTCACCAAATGCCAGCGCAAACCCTAAAGCCCAGAAGGAAACGGTTGCTAAGGCAAAAACGATCAGGTTTTTGGTCAGAATGTTGACGGCATTCTTTTGTCGGCAGAAGCCAGTTTCTAACATGCCGAAACCCGCGTTCATGAAAATAACTAGAACGGAGGCAACAACAATCCAGATGTTATCCAAAACGATTTGAACATCATCGGCAGTCGTTTCTTGGGCGTGGGCTGCGAATCCCCAAGTCGCCACAATGACGAAGGCTAAGGGTACACAGGCTAACCAGCCCCAAGCAAACCGACGGCCAAATGCACGGTTTAGCGTGCGCTTTGCCATCTCTGTAAAGGGAGGGACATTTGCAGACCAAGGCGATGGTGCTCGCCTCGACTGCTTTCTTTTTCTCATTGTAAAGTTAGACATTTTTGTCTGGCGTTCCTAACGCAATTTCGACAGTAATCCACGGCTTTGAGGCACTGCTGATGATAGAAATCAGTCACGAGTTAGATAGATAAAAAAAGTCTGGAGTTGGGAATAACAGATGTTAGGCAGCTGTGTAAAAGTGCGAATCAACCTACATACAGCCCTCAACATTGCTCCATTTTCCATCAGTTTTATATCTGACCTGACCTGATCTAGGCCCTTTATGCACCTGTCAAACTGATGGCACCTATTCCATCAAGTCTGAGCAAGTCATTCTGTATCGCCTGATACTTTTAATAGGAGACTGCCGCTCTCTCTCCTGATTTTTTGCATAGGTTTTAGCGAAAATTTACACAGCGTCTTATTTGACACCTTCATTTGAGAGGCTATGTATCATTTCTAAACATCAAAGAGCTTTGATTTCACGCGCTTTTTCAAGGGTTTTCACAGCCGACTTCCGGCACTTCATAGTTTGCTTATGTATAACCAGAGACATGAGCATTTCTACGTATTTTTGCAGCCTTTAGTTTTTCATTTTTTCTTTAAAGACTGAATATTGATGAACTTTCTTGACGTGCTTATTCGCTTACGTATTGATCATGTGTTTGAGATATTGACGCGCGCCTAGTGCAGAGAGCTGATTTTGCTTATCGCTTACCATGGTTTTGAGCTGCTGGCGATAGTTTAGAACCTTACTTTGCAAATCAACGTCATAAGCACCCAGTATCTGCGCGGCCAGTAAGCCTGCATTTTTGGCATTGCCAATGGCGACAGTAGCCACCGGGATACCCCTTGGCATTTGCACGATAGAGTACAGCGAATCGACACCAGAGAGCGTTCTGGTTTTGATCGGGACGCCAATTACAGGTAGCGGACTTAGAGCAGCCACCATGCCCGGCAAATGAGCCGCTCCACCAGCGCCAGCAATGATGACCTTGATTCCACGCGTGTGGGCCGTTTCTGCGTAGGTCACCATGCGATGCGGCGTGCGATGGGCCGAGACAATAGCCACTTCGTGAGGAATGCTGAATTCTTCGCAAATAGTGATCGCATCTATCATCGTGGGCAAATCTGAATCGCTACCCATAATGATGCCGACATCCACTTTTGAGCCTCTATCGTTTTTGCTGGCCTGCTGTTGAGAAGTGGTCATAGCCTGGTAGGAGTATTTTGGATTGAAATGTCTTGGGTTAAAAGGAATGACTTTCGGCGGCGCAAGTTACGTAGAATGAGCGCGTATGGTAAAAACACAACCGCGGGCGACTTCCGGTTTCAAGCGATGTTAGAGAGTCATGCTAGATAGTACTGTCATTCTCAATGCTCGCTTGCCTCACCGCTCAGGACTGTATCAAATCTCGATACAAGCTGGAAAAATCAGTCAGCTCGAACCGGCAGAGACAGCCACGACTGCTCCGAACACGACTGCTCCGAACACGACTGCTCCAAAGACGACTGCTCCGAACACTGCGGTCCTCAAAAACACCACGGCTACAGATACCGTCGCTCCAGATACCGTCATTGATGTGAACGGCGATTGGATTACGCTAGGAGCCATCGATTTGCTAATCAATGGAGCATTAGGACTGGCTTTTCCGGACCTTCGCATGGAAACACTGGGTCAGCTTCAGCAGATTTGTGAACGGCTGTGGCAACAGGGCGTCAACGGCTTTTGCCCGACCTTGGTGACGACGTCTCCTGAGAATTTTCAGGGTAGTTTGGCCGCTATTCGGGCCTTTCAACGGCAGCAGGCCAAAGATAGACCCGCTGACTGTGCGATCGCGTTAGGCGCTCATTTAGAAGGGCCCTTTCTCAACCCGGTTAAGCGAGGCGCACACCCGGCAGAATACCTACAGCCACTAACCCTAGAAGCCGTAAAAGCAGTCGTAGGCGAGTTTGCTGAAGCCATCAGCATCGTGACGTTAGCGCCTGAACAGGCAACCGATGACAGGGTAATTCCCTGGCTTACCGAACAGGGAATTACGGTGAGCTTGGGCCATTCGTTAGCGACCGCAAAACAGGCTACTTGGGCCTTTGACCAAGGGGCCACGATGGTTACCCATGCGTTTAATGCAATGCCAGGTCTGCACCATCGTCAGCCGGGGCTGCTGGGCGCGGCGTTGACTGACTCGCGCGTTTTTTGTGGGTTTATCGCCGATGGGCAGCACATTTGCCGGTCAATGCTAGATCTGTTGCTACGGGTAAAGCGAGGTAGCAAGGATACGCGCATAGGCGGTTTGTTTTTAGTGAGCGATGCGCTGTCGCCTCTGGGTTTACCCGATGGGACGTATCCCTGGGACAGCCGTGAAATTGAGGTAATAGAGGGGACAGCGAGGCTAGCAGATGGCACACTTTCTGGAACGACACTGCCGCTGATTGCTGGCGCAGAGAACTTGGTGGCATGGGACCTTTGTAGTGCAGAAGAAGCGATCGCACTAGTTACCCAGGCGCCTCGCCAGGCTATTGGCCTACCCATACTGTCTATCGGCCAGCCTGCGCAGCTCATACGCTGGTCTCAGAACGTTCAAAGCCAGCTGACCTGGCAGCGCATAGAGCTTAGTTAGCAGACCAAGAGACCCGCAGAGGCCCACAGAAGAAGCCACAAATTCGACACAAGGAAAGGCGCTGACGCAGAAAAGGAGCAAGCAAATTGATAGACACTTTTCCAATTGTCCCTGGATGTGCAGAGGTGGCTTGTAAGGTGTTTATAGGAGAGAGGAGGGAGGCTATGAACCAGCGCTTAGTAGAGTCGGTGGCGCAGATTGTACTGTCGATGTCGGACGATGAACGTCGATTACTCGGGCGAAAGCTGCGATTTGCCGGTTTACAGCAGTTAGATGACACCGCAGAAGCAGAGAAGTCTTTACAGGTCGCGGAGATCGCTCAAGACATTCGAGAATTTGAACAAGAATTTGAAAAGGCCTACCAGGCGCCGCTGAGCGATTTGCCCGCAGAGCAGTGGACGCTACCGGCGGCCACTTCACAGACAGAGCAGCCGGGCGAAGCAGCCGAGCTACCTTCAGCCGAGGAGCTGATAAAAACGGGAGCCGAGGCCGTAGAACGAGGCGACAGAGAACCAGACAGAGAGCCAGAACGTCAAACTTCGTTCCAGTCTTTTCTACCGATACCGCAGGCCTACGCAACCGAGAATGGCAGCAATGGTCATTCGTCAGACTATGCCTTCTACGAATTTCCATAGCTGACTTGCCGTAGCTGGCTTTCCGTAGCTGAATGTTCGTGGTCTTAGGCAAATCCTTGCAGCTTTTCCATGCGGCTTCTTAAGACAGAGAAAGAACGCTGCGGGTTTAGCATGGATAAAGCCAGGCTAAACATAATAGAATCAGGTCGCAGGCTTGTGCGTAAGCGCTTAGCTTGACTTAGCAAGGGTTGTAGCCACCGATGAGGCTACAAGCTAAGTGCAAACAGCTATATTTATAACCAGCGGCTATGACCAACTCAACCTTGGACGATAAGACAATTGTTCGCGATTATTTCAACGCGACAGGCTTTGACCGCTGGCAGCGAATCTACGGCGATGGCGAGGTTAACAAGGTACAGGCCAATATTCGAACCGGCCATCAGAAAACTATTGACAATGTCTTGGAATGGTTTTCTGAAGATGAAAATATCTCCGAAATTACGGTCTGTGATGCTGGTTGCGGGGTGGGGAGTCTGAGCATTCCGCTCGCTAAGATGGGCGCGAAGGTTTACGCCAGCGATATTTCCGACAAGATGGCGGGCGAAGCTGACGTGCGGGCAAAAGCAGCGTTAGCAGATGAGCTCAGTGCTGACAAAATGCCTGAGTTTGAGGCAAAAGATTTAGAAGCGATTGAGGGTAATTATCACACGGTGGTGTGTCTAGACGTACTAATTCACTACCCGCAGGAAAAGGCGGATGCAATGATTAAGCATCTGAGCTCTTTGGCAAGCGATCGCATCATGATTAGCTTTGCGCCCAAAACCTGCTTTTACGCCACGCTCAAAAAAGTTGGTGACTTTTTCCCCGGACCAAGCAAGGCAACGCGTGCTTACCTACATAGGGAGTCTGATGTCGTAAAGGCACTAGAAGAAAACGGATGGGCGATTAAGCGACGAGCGCTCAACAAAGCCCCTTTCTACTTCTCTCGGCTACTAGAAGCGACGCGTGCTGATAGCTGACAATGTATCAATAAACCTCAAGATGTGGGCATATTAGTGGCGACTATCTTTGTTGGTATCTTACGCTGTGTTGGTATCTTACGCTGTGAGTACGAACAAGGTGACGACTTTGTTGTTTGTCAGCGGCGCCACCATCATCAGCCAAGCCGCGACCCTAACGGCTCTATGAAGCTGACTTTTCGAACCTGACTTTTCGACAGCTCATTTTACGCCTGTCATGCCTGTTGCGATGTGCGATTGTGATGTGCATAAGCAGGCGTGAAATGAGCAAAGGGAGTTCAATAGTCAACTCGTTTCTGCTTGGCTAGTGCATCTAGTGTATTAAAGTTTTGAGGGCCATAATGACTGCTAGCAAACGGATATTGGGATTCAGCCTGTCGGCTTTTGGCCTGGTATTAGGATTTTTATGTTTGGGCCGAGCGGTAGAAACCGCATTCGATAGCGATCCCGCCCGGCAAAATAAAAGAGAAACGATCACCGCAGGACTGCTATTGGGCTTACCTGCTACCGCTGGTGCGCTGTGGATGCTCAGTGCGTTAGAGCGCGATCGCAAGCTCGCCTACTCTCAACGTTTGCAGGCTCTGTTTTACAAAGCGCTCAAAGCCAACGACGGTAGAATCAACGCAATTCAGTTTGCCATGCTAGCAGAGGTTTCACTGAGCGAAGCGCAGCATTGCCTAGATGCTTGGGCAGGGCCGATGAACGCTGATTTTGATGTTGATGAGGCGGGCGTGATCATGTATTGCTTTAATGTGTAAGCAATTCTCTTGTAGCTCGCTCTATGGCACGTGTATTTTTGGCGATCGCATCTATCTTGGGCGCACTATCTGTAGCAGGCGGCGCATTTGGTGCTCACGCGCTGAAAGGACAGCTCACTGAAACAGCGCTGGGGAGTTTTGAGACAGGCATACGGTATCAGATGTACCACGCGATCGCTCTTCTTGTCGTTGCTCTGTTCATCAGCCAATACCCGGACGTCAAAGGCTTAGTCACTGCTGGCTGGTGCTTCATCGCAGGAATTATTTTATTTTCAGGCAGCCTGTATGGGCTTAGTCTTGCAAGCATCAAAGCGTTAGGCCCAGTGACGCCACTCGGCGGAGCGGCCTTTATCGCTGGGTGGATATGTCTGGCGTGGTCGAGTGCTAAATTGTTGTAGCTTTTCTAGCGCAGTTGATTGCTTTATGGCGCTTTACTCACAGCACTTTACTCATAGAACCACAGGACTCGACGATGTGCCGAATTTTAGGATACCTGGGTCCACAGATTTCAATTGACCAGCTGATGCTAAAGCCAGAGCACTCCATGCTGGTACAGAGCTATCAGCCCAGAGAATTAGATGCGGCTGTGCTCAACGGCGATGGATTTGGCATGGGCTGGTATGGAGCGCCTGGTGGTCGCCCGTTTGTCTACAGGAACGTGCTGCCGATGTGGAACGATCGCAGCCTGGGTGACCTTTGCCGATATGTTCAGGCGAAGAACTTCTTAGTAAACCTGCGTAGCGCGACGGCAAAAATGCCGGTAGATATCAGCAATTGCCAGCCGTTTGCCTATAAAGACATGCTGTTTGTCCACAACGGACTGATTGAAAACTTTTTTGATACACTCTACCGCCCCATCCGTGAAAAGCTATGTGACAAGGCATACAAATTGATTGAAGGGCTAACCGATTCAGAGCACATGTTTGCCCTACTCGTTCACCATCTGGAGACGCAGCCTGGCATCGATTTGGCAGAGGCCCTGCATCAGACAATGAAAATGGTGGTATCGCTGGCAAATGCTGCTGGGGTGAGGGTTGCGGCCAACATTATCTTATCGACGGGGAACCGTTTGATTGCGCTGCGCTACGACAATCAGCAAAAAGCGCCTTCTTTTTATCTGCTCAAAAACTCTAAGTCGTTTCCCAATTCTGTGATTCTCACCTCAGAAGGGCTATTTGAAGATAATTGGCAGCCATACAATCAAAGTGAACTGGTTAGTATAGATAGCGAGCTACATATCAAAACCTACGCAACGGTGGCATAGCCGCTGCAACATGGCGTTTTGTATGGCCGTTGAAGTCTCGCCCAACTAATTCATTGCGCAATTCACAGGTTCTCGATTCTCCTCTGATCGCTCCTCACCAGGACTCCAGTCAACAGGCCCCCATTCACCCCTCCACTCAGCAGTCCTCCATTCCATCTGCACTTCAAGCCTGCCGTCAGCACACGCGATCGCTCGTTGAAGGCATCACTCCCGATCTTTTTTGCACCCAGTCACATCCAGACTTTAGCCCGGTGGGCTGGCACCTGGGCCATATCGCTTATACTGAATCGCTATGGATTGCAGAGCATTTAGCCGGGTTGTCGCCGCAATTTCAGCAGTATGAAAAGCTGTTCGCCGCCGATGGTCTCCCAAAATCACAGCGGCAAAATTTACCGGGAATCAAAGAAGTTTTAGACTATCTGGCAGAAGTGCGATCGCACACTCTTACCTATCTAAAGAACAACCCTCAGTCTGCTAGCAGCGCGGCTCATCTCTGGCACTGGCTGATTCAACACGAAGGCCAACACGCTGAAACCATAGCGATGGTCCTTGCCATGCAACGACTCAAGCAGAACGGCAACATCGATTTATACAGCAGGCAGAATAACCATGGGCATCTAAGCCTTAAAGCCGTTTCTGCTGCAGCTTCTGCTACAGATAGCGACACTGACATGGTGCTGATTCCAGCCGGTAACTTTCAGCAGGGATACGATGGGCCAGAAGCGATTGACAACGAACGGCCCGCTCACGATTGCTCAACTGCCCGTTATTGGTTAGACCGCTCACCTGTCACCTGCGGGCAATATCGAGCGTTTATAGAGGCGGGTGGCTATCAAACGCCTGAGTGGTGGTGCAAGGCTGGCTGGCAGTGGCAACAGTCAGCGCAGGTTCAAGCGCCTTTATACTGGCCCTTACCCTGTGCCGACGACCGGGCAGACAACCAGACAAACGACCAAGACCAGCAGCCAGTCTGCGGGGTGAGCTGGTATGAGGCCGATGCCTACGCTCGATTTGTCGGGAAGCGACTGCCGACAGAAACAGAATGGGAAAAAGCAGCTGGCTTAGCGACAACCCCCTGCGAGCAGATGTTAGGCACCGTATGGGAATGGACAGACTCTTGGTTTGCTGGCTACCCAGGGTTTCGCCCCTTCCCTTACGAAGGTTATTCGCAGACCTACTTTGATGGTGCACACCGGGTACTGCGGGGCGGCAGCTGGGCAAGCCCCAAAGACATCATTCGTCCCAGTTTTCGCAACTGGTATCACCCACATAGAAGAGAATTATTTGCCGGATTTCGATGCGCGGCTTGAGCCTGTTTTTGCTTTCATATTCTGTTATTTTTTGCTGTTGTTGTAGCTTGAGGGTTTGGTGTGGGTGAGATTGTATCTGAGCGCGAATCTAGACTGGTCTTGCAAAATTTGCTAGCAGATGACCGAGAGAAAGAGCTGGGCAAAGATGTTGTTACTGGTTTGACGGGTGAGCCAAAGTCTTTGCCGCCAAAGTACTTTTATGATGAAAAAGGTTCGCTGCTGTTTGAACAGATATGCGAGCTACCGGAGTATTATCCAACCCGGACGGAGACACTGATTTTGAAAGCGTTTGGAGGGGCGATCGTAGAAAAAACCGGCCCCTGTGAAATTGTCGAACTCGGCAGTGGCAGTTCTACAAAAACCCGCATTCTACTAGATGCCTATCAAGCGGCCGGCTATCCGCTAAGATACCTGCCGGTTGATGTCAGCGACACCATGCTGAGCGAAACTGCCAACAAACTGTTGAAAGAGTATCCCAACCTCTCTATCCATGCGCTGGCGAGCACCTATGAGCCTGCGTTGAGCGCCTTACCCGTCAAGCAGCTTCCCGCTCGGCTAATCGCGTTCATTGGCAGCACTATTGGCAACCTGTCATCGCAGGAGTGCGACCAGTTTCTAGACTTGATCAGCCAAACCCTAAACATTGGAGATTATTTTCTACTGGGACTAGATCTACAAAAGGAACGTACTGCTTTAAAGGCCGCTTACAACGACAGTCAGGGAGTGACGGCTGCTTTTAATCTCAATATGCTCACACATCTCAATCAACAGTTTGAGGGAAACTTTGACGTGAGTAAGTTTTCTCATGTGGCATTTTACAACGAAAAAGAGCAACAGATTGAGATGCACTTAGAGAGTATGGCATCTCAGCAGGTGAGCTTGAAGGATTTGGGGTTAGCGGTTGAGTTTGAGAAGGGCGATCGCATCCTCAGCGAAATCTCTCGAAAATTCAACCGCTTACAAATGGAGAAAACTCTCGCAAAGCACCGGCTTCAGGTAATAGCCCCCTACACCGATGAAAAAGAATGGTTCGGGCTGCTGCTCTGTCAGCGTACGCCCTGATACATCTTCTAATAGAGCTACAGCTTGTCAGCGACCGCTTTTGGCTCTACCAAACGAAAAATCCCATACACGGCTAGCCCCGCTACCATGCCAGGCAGCACCTCATACAGGTTTCCAGACAGTCCGGCCTGTCTCCAGATAACAGCAACGGCAATACCAGATAGCATCATTGCGATCGCACATAGAGTAGAAACGGGCTGCTGCCATGATCTGAGAACCAGTAACACACCCAATCCAGACGCTAGAATCGACCAGGCAAAGATAATTAGACTAAAAACACTTTCGTTGTTGATAAGTGCGATCGCCAGCACAATTGCTGTAACCACCAAAGTGCCGATCTTCGCCAAGCGATAAGAGTGAGCCATTCCGGGAAACAAGTCCTGAGTTAGGGCGGCTGAACAAGACAGGATTTGCGAATCCGCAGTAGAAATAGTCGCAGCAAAAAGCCCAGCTAGCATGACGCCAACCAAAGCCCCAGGCAATAGATTGATTGAAAGATCCAATAAAGCCAGCTCAGCATCTGCGCCAGGAGCCGCGAGTTCTGGCAGCAAAACCCTGCCAGCTAAGCCAATGAAAATAGCTGCAAATGCGGTGATCAAACCACAAATTGTTCTAATATCTCTGGCCTTTCCCATGTTGTCGGCAGAGTCAATCGCCATCGCTCTAACCACAATATGCGGCTGGCCCACCGCGCCGAATCCAGCTATCAACCAACCAACAAAGAAAGGCAGAAATCCCCATCCCAGCTCAGGTGGGAATAGAGCGACTAGGCTACTGTCAGCGTTGCTTAGTTCTGCAAAAAGATTATTGAATCCAGAGGTTGCGCCGTAGGTGACTACCGAGAGCACCAGTAGCGCACCTATCATCACAATTGTTTGTACCGCATCTGTCCAGATGGACGCGCGAATGCCACCCGAAAAGCAGTAAGCAACAACAATAATCGCGCCAATGATAATACCCCAAGCATAGTCCCAGCCAAAGACGCTATTGAGCGCCTTGCTGCCGGCTAGTAACTGCGCAGCGGCGTAAGCGCCCAAAAAGAAAATGGTAATCAGCGCGGCAATGCTCGAAATCAGGCGATGGCCTTTCTGCTTTTGAGCCAGAAAAGCCGGTACCGTCTCAGAATCCGAAGCTTCTGACGTCTCTCTGAGCTGCTTGAAAACCAATAACCAGGCGAGATAATCACCGATTGCCCAGCCAATTGCGAGCCAAATAGAAGACAGGCCTTGCGTGTAGGCATACCCAACTTGCGCGGTAAACAAAAAACCACTTTGCCCAGTAGAGAGTGCCGAGAGTGCCACTAACCAGGGCCCAACGGCCCTTCCAGCGAGTAAGTAATCAGCCGTAGTGTCCTGCTTTTGAGTCGAAGAGTAAACACCCACAACGGTAAACAGAACTACAAAGCCAATAAAGGTAAATGCCGTAGATATCATGAGCCCTTCTGTACACTGCTACACCAATAGCAGACACTCGATATTAAACGCATGTATCTTTGGTTAATAGAACTCATACCGCCTCCCTGCGGCATAAAGCCGCTAATACAGCCACTACGAACAAGGCGGATTAGCGGCGCGTACCGACAACTTACGCACAACTCATTACAGACACTCGGTCCTAGGGACGTCACTGTAGCGCTTTGCGGAAAATAACCTTATCATCGCCCTGCTTGTAGAAGTCGAGAATTCGAGCCTCCTCCTGATAGCCGTTTTTTCGATAGAGCGTCCGTGTCTGTTCAAAGCCACCAGTCCCTGAAGTTTCGACCAGCAGTCGAGTCTGTTCTTCGCAATGTCTGTAAGTCTTAATGTCTCATCGCTCAGCCTGCCGGACAGGCATATTTTCACGGTACGCAACAACCACATCGCTCACTGCTACTGCAATGGCCTCTGGAGCATCTAGAGGAATGTAGTGCGATGCTCCTTCAATAACACGCCAGTCTGTATTCGTTGATAGCGCTGTAAGTTCGGCCTGTAATTCAGGCCAGATATCTGACCACACGGCTCGTAATCTCGCGGTTGTGGCCGCATCTATCTGATAGGGTAGTTCTTCCAGGAATTGGCCCGCCGTGAGAACCACTATAGGGCGATCGCCAAACGGCCCAGTACGCTGTGCCTGAGCAAAAATGTTGTCCACTGTTTCGATAATATCAGCGATGCCGATCATGCTTTGCGGCAGGTGGCTGCGAATTGCCTCACCGATCTCTTTAGGCAGACCGTTTGGAGCGGCTGGAGACTCAAGGCGAAGAATACCCAATGCGGAGATCGCCTTGAGCAGCAGCGGTGACGGAAAGGCCATGACGTCCAGCACATCCAAAGGGAATCGTTGGTTTTGACCGGGGTGAGATGAATCGACAAAAACAAACCCAGCGACTTCATCACTGTAATGGTCGGCAAAGACTCTGACCAGCAACCCACCGAGCGAATGACCTACCATCACATACGGAGGAGATTCACCGGCAGCAGTCAACAGACTGTGCAGATCTTCTACGATGTGGTCCGCGTCTCTAGGGTGATCGCGGCGCTCACTCCACATAATGCCAGCTTGGTCATACGCGCACACGCGACTAAATGCGGCGATCTGTGGACGCACTCTGTCCCAAGTAAGCGATCCTCCTTCGTTAATACCAGCCTCTAGAATTATCGTCGGGTTCCCTTCTCCACTGCAATAAAGGTGAGATAGCTTGCCGTCAACCTCGACAAGTCTGCCGGGGGGCGGAAAGGCCTGAGCTGCACTTCGGCGAGACCACTGCTCGTAGACGAAGCCCATTGATAGCAATAAAAAGAGTATCGCAGCAGCAGCGATCGCGATACGATTCATCCATTTGAGCACGGCAACCCCCCAGAAAGATAGCGGTTATATGCGGCTAGCCTGCCAATGCTGTCTTTGTAGTCATTCCCTAGCGCCGCAAAGCGACGCAGGCTCTCACCGCTGTCTTGGTGAGCATTCCTTC
>ERZ1740058.355-NODE-355-length-37547-cov-7.542409_pt1 | contig 37547 bp, 34 predicted proteins | sample MGYA00581745_ERZ1740058 | MGnify/ENA primary metagenome ERZ1740058 (study PRJEB43018, sample SAMN04849742) | marine metagenome | isolation source: floating plastic debris | place: Pacific Ocean | collected 2008-08-30 | study: EMG produced TPA metagenomics assembly... | reverse complement strand
CCAAGCCTGCTTCAGCTCTGGCGTCCAAGCATCACCCGCATACTGCGCCAGGGACTTTAGCAAGCTGTTGCCAACTAGAGGATAGTGCTCTGGAAGCGCACCGTACTTTACATGGCGCGCACCCAGTCCTTTTAGAGATTGACTCAGCACTTCTGGCTTACGCAGGTTTTCTATCACCATTACCAGTGCACCTTTCAGCATTTTTCGCTGTCCGGCCATATCTGAGTGCTCAAACAACGGCTTAGCCGCTGGATAGTCAGTAAACAAGTTGTTATAAAAGCTGGCAACAAGCTCGTCGGCTTTTGGCTTCACGAGTTCGAAGCTTTGCTCTAGAAGCTCTACATTTAAAGGCATTGCTAATGTGCACTCCAAAAAAAAGTTGGATAGGGGTCGTTGGTTTGAGAAGTCCCTGACTAATAATCACACCCAACTAGAACCACAACAGAAGAGAGCGCGAACAAAGACTGAGCAAGTCCGCAAGAATGTACGCACAAAAGAAATCAACGTACAAGAAAGGCACCGAATGCAGACATATAAGTGAAAAGAGACTCTCTCTTCCGTGGTACTACACAAACTAGAGTGACTCAAACTCTTTTTTTGTACTCAGCGTTACCAAAAACAAAAAATGAATGGAAGAATTGCATAAAGGGTCCGCAGCATTTGCATGCATCTGTTATTAAAGATTGCTGACGATATATACAAGTGAATTCAAATAACTTCTTTTTTTGAATTCTTTTATCTTGTTGGGAAGTGGGTTGGAAAGTGAAACCAAAAACAAAGAAGCTTAAGAAATGCTTTTTGTTTATTTTTGCCTATGCTTTTTTTGCGTAGGAAGCATGCCGAACTCGAATACTCAGTAGTTTTTTGTAGCTTTTTTGCAACTTTAGATACAAAACATAGCTGCCACCTAATACCACTATTGATAGAGAAGTAATTAATAGAGAAGTAATAGACGAAACATGAGATAGACGTTTCTATTCTGGCTTTCTTCTCTCTGGCTTTCTCTCTGGCTAAGGATTCTCTTATATAGATTCTTTTGGGCTCTGTTTTTATTTTTGTCTTGTTTGTCTACTCTGTTCCCTTATTGTCCTTAAAGGGGGCGCCTCTTTATGACGGTTCATTCCATCCACAAATGGCCTAAAACTGACGCTACAGGCAGCTTGCTCAGAGCGTTAGGATCTATCAGGCTGGCAGTGCCCTTGCTAGCTGCGATCGCAGCTATCTTAATCGGCGCAACCTTTTACGAAGCCGAAGTGGGCTCCGCTGTCGTACAGCAAGAAATATACAAAAGTCCCTGGTTTGGCGGACTCATGTTTCTGTTGGCGCTTAACCTGGGCACCTCTACACTGCTGCGCTATCCCTGGAAAGGCGCTCGTAAAATCGGCTTTGCCATTACCCACTGGGGTCTGGTCGTTATTATTGCAGGCTCGGCGGCGGTTATTCACCTCAGCGTAGAGGGCATGATGCTCGCTAGAACTGACGCGGGCCCGGTCAGCACGCTACGCGTAGAAGGAGACTTAATAGAAGTCGCAATGCCAACAGGCGTATCAACAGAAATATCAGAAGGTATGACTGAGCAGGCTTCTTTGTTTATTAAGGCAGACGGCAGCGTCGTGCCAAGCAAAGTAGGTGGGCTATCGCTGTTGGGATACAGTGACAACACAGTCAACACGGTTCATTTTGAGCCGGGTAGCCGCGTTGAGAACTCGGCGGTGCGGCTGGTCTTAAAGAGTGATCGTATGGGTCAGTCGTTAGAACGATGGCTCGCTGTGGCCCCTGCGGCCTACGGCACCATGGACATTGGCCCAGCAGAACTCCAAATTGTGAAGGCAGAAGATCAGCAGGCTTTAGCAGAGGCTCTGGCAGCACCTGCAGAAAAAACAGCGTCCGCTAAATGGGGCACGGCTAAATGGGGCACGGTAGACATCAGCTGGCAAGGAATTACTCGCACAATTGATGTAGAAAGCAGTTTGAATCAGGCCGCCAATCAGCCATTTGAAATTAACGCTGAGGAGAAGACTCTCACGATACAAACAACAGGTTTCTGGCCTGACTTTCGATTAGATGGCAACCGCCAGCCCACTAGTGCTACTAATCTCTTAAGAAATCCAGCAGTTCAGCTACGGGTTTCAAGCGAGGGATCTACCGAAAGCTGGTTTGTTTTTGGGAAGCCCGGGTTTGAACCCATTCGCAACCTAATAGAAGGCGATGCGATCGCGCTCAATCTCTCTTACAACATCGCACCTGATGCTGGCCCGGACGCTTTCTTCCGAATCGTTGTAGATGCCAAAAACAATCTTCACTACGCAGCGAAGTCTTCCAAAGGATTCAAATCTGGTCAAATGGCCACTGGCGAGTCTATCACGCCGGGCTGGGCAGACTTTGAAGTCACCCTTGCCGAGTATATTCCCAATGCCCGCGTAGAGCGTGAAATTGTTCCTTTACCCAAAGGCGCGCCAGAACAGGGGAGTCCTGCACTGCTGGTATCCACTGGCGAGCATAGCCAACCCACCTGGGTGGGCTGGGGCGAGCCAACAACAGTTGAGAGTGAGCAGGGCGACTGGTATGTCGCGTTTAGCCCAAAGCTGTTGCAGCTGCCTTTTAGCCTCAAGCTGAACGAGTTTATCGTGGAGCGCAATGAGGGGAGCGAATCGGTAGCCATGTGGACTAGCGATGTGTCTTTAATTGATCCCCAGGTAGAAGAGACCAGCCATCGACGAGTTTGGATGAACCATCCCACTTGGTTCAAGGGCTGGAAAATTGCTCAAGCAGCTTGGAATCCGGGTGATTTGAACCAGTCAACCCTGCAAGTGAAGCGTGAACCCTGGTGGGTCACAGGGCTCACCTGGCTGGGTTCAACGATGGTGACCATTGGCGTTGCAACCATGTTCTACGGTCGCGCCGTTGCGAAGAAGTTTAAGAAAGTCTCTGACTTTTTAGACGTACCAGAGACGGAGGAAGAGGCGGAATCGGGTCCCTCCATTCCACTGTTGAATGCATTACTGGGAAGATAAAATCCTTAAAATCTTGTTCTTTTGTTATGAAATTAGTTAAATTCACCCTCGGCCTTTGTCTGGGATTGCTGCTGATCGCGCTGCCCTTCAGCCAATTTCAACCCTCGCCCTTGAGCCCACTCGAAACTATCGTGGTTCAACAAGGCGGGCGCAAAAAACCGCTAGATACCGTGGCGAAAGAAACGGTTGCTAAGATTCACGGGTCTACAACGCACAAGCACGACGGTATCGCAGAAGATTCTACAACAACCTTTATGTCGCTATGGCTCAATAGCCGTAACTGGAACGAAGAGCCGTTTGTGCTCTTTAGCTATCGTCCACTGAAAGAAAAAATTGGCTTGGATCCAGACCAAAAGCATTTTTCTTTTCAAACGCTGATGAAAAACTCAGCGCTGGGTGAGGTCGTTCGAGAGGCGCACCGTAAAGAGCTAGAAGATATCGATCTCTCTCGCGATGAGAGAGAAGCGTTAACGCTTGAAGATCGACTTACGCTAATGCTGGGCTCAGTTGATGATAATACGATTGCCATCGTGCCCCATCCGACAGATCCGAAGGGGAAATGGCTGGGCATTTCAGAAGAGCAAACTTTTTATACGCAGAGCGCTACAGCACCCTTGATTGCTGACTTTGCGGTGATGAAACAAATGTTTCTTCAGGCTTCTCAAAGCGGTGCCAGTTATCCGGCCAGTCATCTGGCCAATCATCTGGCCAGTCATCTTTCGGCGCTGACACCTACAGCAGCTGAGCTACAGGCTGGGCTCAGAAACCTCAGCCCGCAGGTGTATCCGGCGATCGGCGCGATGGATCAAGAGGTGTTCTTCAATCACTTTCATCCTTTTGCTAAAGCCTGGAAGCTGTATGGGCTAGCCTTCTTGGTAATGCTGCTGACGCTGTGGGTGAAACCGTTGGAGCTGTATTGGAGTGCCATCGGGCTGTTTGTAGGCGGCGTTGCTTTGCAGACCTACGGATTTTGGCTAAGGATGCAGATTGCCGGGCGGCCACCGGTGACCAATATGTACGAGTCCGTCATTTGGGTTGGGTTTGGGATTGCGGCGATCGCACTAACCTTTGAACTCATCTACCGGGCAAAATACTACCTACTGGCCGCTGCGCCGCTGGCTATTATGTGTCTGATTTTGGCCGACAGCCTACCGGCAGTTCTAGATCCAAGCATTTCACCGCTGGTTCCTGTACTGAGAGACAACTTTTGGCTAAGTATTCATGTTCCGACAATTGCACTCAGCTACGCTAGCTTTGCCCTGGCGTTGGGAATTGGGCACGTCGCTTTGGGCAGCTACCTGTTCACACCTGAGGCAAAGTCTCGCATTCAACTGCTCTCACAGCTGAACTACCGAGTCCTACAAGTTGGCGTACTGCTTCTGACCGCAGGTATTATTCTTGGCGGCATCTGGGCGCATTTCTCCTGGGGTCGCTTCTGGGGCTGGGATCCCAAAGAGACCTGGGCCTTGATTGCGCTACTCGGTTACCTTGTACCACTACACGGTCGCCTGGTTGGTTGGATTGGCAACTTTGGCATCAGTGTGGCCAGCGTGGTCGCTTTTAACGCAGTGCTGATGGCCTGGTACGGTGTGAACTTTGTACTGGGGACCGGGCTACATAGCTATGGCTTTGGGACAGGCGGCTCAGAATGGATGATTGCGAGCGTTGTCGGCGCGGACCTGTTGTTTGTACTCGCAGCAACCGCTCGCTACAAAGGATGGTTTGCCAAGCTATTAGGAGAAGCGACAACAACAGAACTGAGCGCCAATTCGTCTTCATAAGAAATCGCTTTTGTAAAGACCGCAGTGCCGTTGTTCTGTTGTTCTGTTTGGTATATTGATTCAGGTATCGCCCCAGAAATGAGAGAGAAGTATTATGAAACGTCGTGCCTTTATGAATTGGGTGGGTGTGAGCTTTATGGCCACATCGCTGCCGGTTGCGATCGCAGCCTGCTCTCCCGCCGAAGATACTGCCGAAGACGCTGCTGAAGACGTCACCGAAGCCGCCGATCCCTGCGGTGCAACAGAAGCCGCTACCGAGGAAGTCGATAGCAGTGTCCGTGACGATGGATTTGCTGCCCTTGGCACAGTCACAGAACTAGATGATGCTGGTTTTCTTGCCGACAAGGATTTTGTGGCAGGCGCTGTTATCGTCATTCGCGACCCGGCTAACCCAGACGGCATTATCGCCCTAGACTCTATGTGTCCACATCAGGGCTGCCATGTTGACTGGACCGATACCGAATTTGCCTGCCCCTGCCACGGGTCAAAGTTCAGTACTGATGGTGAAGTTACGGACGGTCCGGCGAACGAAGCGCTCGGTTCGTACGAAGCTAAAATTGAAGACGATCTGGTTTTAATTCAGACCACTTAATTCAAGCAGTGGAAAAGGAAAGTTAACTCACGCGGGCTATCTTTCCTTAACTACAGCATTTCCTGACTACGACCTTTCCTGACTACGACCTTTCCTGACTACGGCCTTTCCTGACTACGGCCTTTCTTTGACCACAGCTGACTGTCAGGCTCATCGAAACTTCATAAAACACCGTCAAGGTCGCTACTTTTAGGTAGCGGCCTTTATGGTTTAAGTGAAGATAAACTTACATAGCAGACCCGCTCTTCTCGCGTCCGTAAATATTCGGTCAATATAGGAGCAATCGATCAGACCTTCTGCAGATACATAAGCACAAGTTAGACAAACACAATGGTCAACCCCCTATCAGCAAGCACGATAGCTAAGCAAGGTTGCAACGCTAGCCTGTTTTCAGAAGCGCGCACTAACCCTTTCGAGAGGATCCAGCAGCCCGTCTTTTTGGTAGGCTCTGAGCGCTCTGGGATCAGGTTGCTCCGTCTGATGCTGGACCATCATCCCAATATTGGATTCTGGGCAGGATTTGAATATGCGGTAGAACGTATAGACTCAGCCGGTAATTACCCTGAGCTGGTGGACTACTATCGGTGGCTTCAGACCGATAGCAGCTTTTTGATGGACAGACCGAGCATTGACCGCCGATTGAACTATCCAGAGCTCGTCAATAGCTTTTTGTGCCAGTTTCAGGCACTGACGAATAAGCCAACAGAGGGGGCCACCGCTCACCATCCCTTCGATCACCTGCTCAAAATTTGGCCAGATGCCCGGTTTATTCACATCGTGCGCGACGGCCGCGACGTCACTCGCTCCTGTATGAAAATGGGTTGGGCGGGCGATGGCTGGCACGGTGCAAAGCACTGGCTGGACGCGGAAAGACTTTGGGATCGGCTAAAAGCGAAGGTACCAGAACATCGGCGGCTAGAGGTGCGCTTTGAGAACCTGATTTATGACAATGTCGGCACGCTGGACAAAGTTTGTCAGTTTATGGGTGAGCGCTACCATCCAGATATGATGAACTATGCGCACGCTACAGATTATGAGCTGCCCAATGCGAGCCTAGTGAATCAATGGCACGACAAGCTTTCTAAAAGAGAAATTCAGCTGATTGAGTCGAGGATTGCGCCCCTGCTGGTAGAGCGAGGCTATCCGCTCAGCGGGCTGCCTCATCTGAGGGTGTCCAAGATGGGACGCCTGTGGCTAAAGATTCAGAACAAGCTGGGTATTTTGAGCCGCAAGACCGGAAGATACGGGCTACCGCTAACGTCAGCAGATTTAATCGCTCGGCGGCTGAGGCTGAATGGATTGAGCGATCGCATTCGTCAGAAAATCAACGCCATTGATATCAAAACAATGGAGCAGTCCTTGTAACTGTAGCGACAGGCGTTTTGAGTCAGGTTTGAAGTCAGGTTTGGAATCAGTTAGTGTGCACTATTCCAGTAGTGTGCACTATTCAAGCGAGGCGAACAGCTCTAGCAGCTGCGCCTCGTTGAGCTGCGGCACATTGCATTTCACCGCTTTTTTAAGTTTGCTACCCGGATTCTCACCCACCACAATATAGTCAGTCTTAGCGCTAGGCATTTTATTAATTCGCCCACCTGCTTTAGTCACCGTTTCGGTAATCTGCTCGTAGGTAATTTTGCTGAGCTTGCCAGTTAGCACAAATATTTTTCCGGTTAGGCCACCTGCTTCTGCAGCGGTAGGCTCTGGTTTAACGGGCGCGGGGTTCTCAGATTCTTTTTCGGACTTGGATGCATCCGTAGGGGGCTGAGACTGGCTGTTTTTGGACTGATTACTTTTAGGCCGATCGTTCTCTACCTTCTGTTTTTGAGAAGATAGTTTTTCTGGCGGCTTCTCATTCGAGACTTCTTTGGGCTTTACGTTCTGTTTCTCTTCTGGCTTTTCCTGACTCTTATCAGGTGTTGGCCGCTCGGGTAACACTGTCTTGCTCGCGACTTCTTTTTGTAGTGCGGCAATGACTTCCTGACTGAGCGCCATGGCTTCTTCTAGTGCAGCCTTATCAGCTGCCAGCGCCGAAAGCTGCTGTTGTAAATCAACTGTCGATTGCTGAGCCTCTGTCATGGCCTGCTCAGACGCTGATAGTTTTCCAGCCAGCTGATCTTTTAGTTCGGTGAGCGATCGCACCTGGTCTTGAAGCGGCTCAATATCGTCTAATTGACTCACCGCCTCAGTGAGCGCCTTCTTCTCTTCTTCTAGCGACTCAACCTGTGACTGAAGCGTTGCAATGGTTGCTTCTGCCGTTTTGATAGCCTGCTGAGCGGCATCACGCTCTTCTCGTAAGGGCTGAACCTGATCGCGAATCAAGGCCGCCGACTGTTCGTCGTTCGCCTTCGACAAAGTATCTAGCTGCTGCTCTAACTCTGTAATCTGGCTGCGTAGCGCTGTCGCCTCGGCGGCCTGGTCCTCTAGCGTTTTCTCGCCATCCGCCTTCTCTTTATTTAGCTTGTCAATCTGCTGCTGCAAATCACTCAAAGCAGATTGAGCATTCGATTCTGTCTGTGCAGCCGCCTGAGACTGAGCTTGTGCCTGAGACTGTAGGGTTTCAATCTGTTCTCGCAGCTGCGCTTCAATCTGTTCTTTTGCCTCAGTAACGGCTGTTAGCTCTGTTCTTAATTCTAATACCTGCTGAGAGACTTCCTCCTTCTGTTGCTGTTGAACCGCTGAGTTTTGTTCTATTTCACTAATCTGGGCTTCTAGCTTTGCTATCAGCGCCTGGGTATCTCGTTGTATCTCCTGCTGTTGAGCGCTGCGCTGTGCTTTCTCTGTTTCTGCTGCGCCCAATTTTTCTTGCAGCGCCTCCAGCTGACTGAGACTGACTGCTTTGGCTTTCTCAGCGGCCTGTTCTAGGGTTTGAATTTGCGATCGTAAATCACTCAATTCTGCCTGATGCTTTGCTTTAGCATCGGCCAGTGCAGCCGTTAATTCGTTCGCCTTAGCACTTTCTTGATCCGCAAAGTCGCGCTGTAAGGCCTGCACCTGCTGGCTATACTCACGCTCTTTCGTTTGCAGGTCAGCTTCTAACTGGCTAAGTTTCGACCGCGCGGCTGACGCGTCTGTACGCACTTCACTCAGCGTTGCTTCTAGCTTTTTACTGGCTTTCTCTTTACGCTTTAAATCTTGAGTCGATTGCTCTAACCGCTTCTCAAAATCATTAACCGCACTTTTAGCAAACGTCAGCGCCTCAACAAAGTTTTGATTCTCCTGTGTCAAAGACTCCAACTGCGCTTTTAGCTTCGTCTGCTCAGACTCTGTTTTCTTAGTCGTCAGGACTCTTTGACGATTCGCGCCAATCAACCCGATCAGGATGGCGATCGCACCTAACGTGCCTCCAATAATTTCATAGGTCAGTCCGGTATCCAATCCGGTATCCATTGACGCGTGTCCTAAAGCAACTGCAAACTGTCATATAGCTTACGCCACAGATGTTACGCCATATTTTGTATAGCGATAAGGCGAAGCCAACTGACGACTGTCTCACTCATTTTGCCGTATGTTCGGCAATTTGCAGCACGCAGGCGGCCGCTTTATCGCGTAACCCAAGCAACCGATGGGCAGCTATTGTAGGCAGCTATTGATTGAGGCTTCAATCCTCAGAGGTAACGGGCCGGGGCTTTGGCTCAGAAAAGAGCTGCCGTAACATTTGTTCTCGTCGGGCAAGTGTCTCATTGCCTGGGTCCCAAATCGATTCGTAGAAAAAGAACGCCACGCCACCGTATCCCTGCTGACGAGTGGCCGCTACCTGCGCTTCAATCAGAGCGCTGTCCATAGGGTCCTGGCGCAGGCCGCTAAGAACACCAATACCGGTAGGAATGCGATCGCGCGCACTCACCATCTCTGGCCGAATCAGCTCATAAACAAAGCTTTCCAAACTACGCCGATAGACCTGCACCAGCAGCTCTTCGACATAGCCGCTACGCTCCCAGGTAGGCCAGTCTTGCAGATACTTATCGTAGGCAAACCAAGCAGGACTTGGCGACACCGAAAACACAGCGCCAGGACGATAGGCTTTCATTGCTCGAAACAGCTTGCCCACTAGCTGGGTAATTTGATCTGCTCTCCACCGCATCCAAATGGGGTCTTTGGCGTTAGCCGGGGGCGGATTTCCGGTGGAGCGCTGATAGAGCATGGCGGTTGTTGTATCGTAGCCAAAGTCTATGGGCAAACCAAAATGGTCATCTAGCTGGAAGCCGTCTATCTCGTAGTTGGCGCTCAGCTCTGTCACTAAATCAACGAGAAACTGTTGTACTTCTGGGTGAAACGGATTCATCCACACCCGTGCATATTTGCCGTTGTTTTGAAATTCAATGCGGGTGCCGTCTTTTCTCAATGTCATCCAATCGGGGTGCTGCCGCGCCAAAGGAGAATCAGCGGGTGCCATCAGGCCAAATTCAAACCAGGGAATCACGCTCAGCCCACGCTGTTTTGCCAGACCAATCAGCTCTAGCAACATATCCCGATTGTCTTGCAAAGATTCGGCTAAATCATCTCGCCCTTGATTGTCAGTATCTGGAAACAGCCCTTGCTTGTAGCCAAATACGCGAGTGGCTACGGCGCTAGGGTAAAGCGTGTAGCCCCAGTTCCAAACGGTGGGATAGACCGTGTTGAAGTTGTAAGCGGCCAGTCGATCTAGCGCGGTCACCAGCCCTACGTTAGAAAAGAGCACTTGACTATCGACGTTAGTGAGCCACACACCGCGAATTTCGCTGTTGGGGAGCGTCGCAATCTGTCGGTAGGAAATTGGGCTGGCCGCGCTCCTCTGTCTGGCTAGGGCCTGGCAGAGGAGCGCGGCAATCTCGCCTCGGGTTGCAGGCTTGTTGGGCCGTAGGCGCTTTACGTCTGGATAGTTGACAATTAGCTGCTGTTCTATCGCAGCCGCAATTTTGCTGCGGGCGTAGGCAGGAATGGCGATCGCATCTACCAATACCTGATTGAGCGTAGCTTCAATATCACGCTCAGCCAAATAGCCCAGGCCCGCTGCTAGCGCAACCACTGCCTGCACTCTAGGAATCGGCAGGTTAGGTCTAAACCGATTGCCCGGGTAGCCAGTCAGCCAGCCGGTCGTGTAGACCTTTTCAATCTTCTCAGCCGCCCAGTAGTCAGCGGCAACATCTTTAAAGCGAATCGGGGGACGACTAGCAACGCCTGGAAACGCCAGCGTAATCAGGGTGGCAAATTCTGCTCTAGTCACCGGACTTTCGGGCCGAAACGTACCGTCCGGATAGCCCGATACAATCCCCTGCTGAGCCAGTATCTCTATACAGGGTTGCGCCCAGTGCCCTTGAATATCGTCCATAGTCTGTTTTTACACCCTTCAGGAACTGTCTTCGGCTAAACGTCGCAGCGTATTGCGGCCAATCGCCGCGTGACTCGGATTATCGACTAGCCCGTTTTTCAATAGGATAGTAGCAAAAAAGATTGCCCATCCCTGGGCCCTAAGAACCAGCCCATCATCTGCGCCATAAGCCTTTATAGCCTGTTGACGAGCGCCCTGAGAATCGAACAGCATCCAAATCGTCGCCAGGTCTGTCGCCACATCACCGGCTGTCAAATCACCCCAGTCAATCACCCCCGAAAGCCTACCAGCTACCACCAAAACATTGTGCGGATGCAGATCGCTATGCAGCCAAAAACGGTCTGCTGCAGCAGGCGCTCTGCACGCACGTTGCCACAGCTTTTTGATAGCAGGCGTAATCAGATTGCTCGATTGGGCTAGAGCGCTCATCCACTGGGTTACATGCTCAGAACGACTGGCTAAGGGAACGCCGCGATGAGGAGAAAACGGCGCATTATCTGGCGCTGGGGTGTGGAGCGATCGCAAAAACGCAGCCAGCCGCTCGGCCTCTCCCACGTTCAAAGGCGCCAGGTCCGCCGTTTGTCCCTGCATCCAGGGCACCACGCTCCAGCGCCAAGGGTAGCCACTGCCCGGCACGCCCAAACGAACCGGCTGCGGGACAGGCAACGTCAGCTGGGGCGATAGCAGCGGCAGCCAGGTTTGTTCCTTTTCTATAAGCACTGCGCCGAGCTTGCGTCTGGGCATACGCACGGCCCACCGGTCACCCAGCCGAAACATCACATTGTCATAGCCAGAGGCTGCCAGCTGAAGCGGCAAGTCAGCCAGGTCTGGATGTTGAGATTGAAGCAGCGATCGCACCCAATCTACCGTTAGGCTCACCTCAGCTGGCGGCGTTCCCACAATCGTTGTCCCCTTAGAAACTCATCAAACCTCATCACAAACCCATTACAAACCCATTACAAAGCCTTGAGAGAGCGATTATCTCTTCGCTATCGTAATACGACGCTCCCGTCCCCATCCCATAAACGCTCACCTAGCAGCATATCGCCATGGCTTTCAACATTCGTCAGCTCGACAATCTCTCTTACGATGACGTAGAGCCACTACTAGAGAGCTACATTGTTGAATTGATTAATCTGTTTGCCGTTTCAGAGATTGGTCAGGCGCATATTGAGAACTATCCAGATGGCGGCAATTGGATTGGCACCTTTATAGAGATGGCCTATCTGTATGGTGAAATGACGCTGCCTAAAATGACCAAGCGCAGCGCGCAGGAGGTGATGGAATACATTTTGCCACGTAAGTTAACGCTTCTAGACCCCGAAGATACAGAAGATGCGATTCCTGAGCTGGTGGCATTTTGGAATTTTTTGAAAGCAGAATATAAGCTGAGAAGTGCAGGTGCGATCGCCAAATACCTGCTCTCTATTGAAGACAAATTCACCCAGTGGATGTTTGATCCGGCCAAAGGAGGCATTGCTAAAAGCTTTATTCTCCAAGGCACAGAAGCGGGCTACGACATGAGCAATCAAGCAGACGTCGAAGCCTTTCAAGCCGAATACAATCAGCAGCTTAGAGCCCTCAGACAAGGAGACGCGACAGAGACCTCATCTAAGATCACACCACTTAGTCCCAATACGGTACCCATGACCGCGCCGCCACCCGGTGCTGAAGCACTCCTCAACCTGATGGGTGTCGATATCCCAGAAGAAGGTACACCGGTCGATCCATCTGCCTTCTTTGGCAAACTGGTTGGCGCTATGGAGGAGATGGGCCAAGCGCTCAACCTACCCGATTCTGACTTAGACGAAATTAGAGCGCTACAGTCAGAAATAGAGGAAGGCGGAATCATCGATCTTACGCCGCTTTCAGAAGCGGCTATTGAGCTTCTAGAAGCGCAGAATCTCACGGAGACAGCGCCTGGGCCCATCGTAAAAGATTTTCAAGTTATCTTAGACGCCGTTGGGCCCAAAGGCCTTAGCGTTAGCGGCAAACGTCAGCAAATTCCGCGCAAGCACCTTGCCGAAATCAATCAACAGCTGACAAACCCGATCAAAATCGATCTTCAGCGGCCTCAGCAAAAGTCTTATCCCAACATTCATGGGCTGTACATGCTGCTGCGAGCGACTGGGCTAGCTGGCATTGTCAGAAAAGGGAAGCAGCACCGTCTGGTCCTCAATACTGACATTTATGAGTCCTGGCAAACCTTAAATCCGACTGAGCGCTATTGCACCCTGCTAGAAGCCTGGATGATCAGAAGCTCGCAAGAGATGATTGACGACGACAAATACCGCCCAGACGGAGAAGGGGATTTTTGCCTGCAGGGATGGCCAGGCTTTGCGGCCAAAAAACGCACCTATAAAAGCTACGACTATCAACACAGCCTCAAATACTACCCGAGATACCATAACCTGGCCCTGATGGAACTCTTTGGCCTGGCAAAAATCACTGCGGGCAAGCCTACCAAGGGAAAAGGCTGGCGCATCAAAAGCGTTGAGGCCCTACCGTTTGGCGACGCACTGATGACGCTGATGCGCAATACCTACATCGCTAAAGGCTTTATCTGGGAAACGTCAGACGATCCTTCAGCGCTTTTCAACGAACTACAGCCCATCTTGCAAGACTACTTTCCAGCCTGGGAACAGACGCTGGCCTCACTCGACTATCCGTTCGCTCCTGAGAATCACATCTTTAAGGTCACCCTTGGAGAGATCTGGCGGCGCATTGAAATAAAAGGCGGCGCGACGATGGATCAGCTAGGCAATCTGATCCGCGATGCTGTCAGCTTCGACGACGACCATCTCGATCAGTTTACCTACACCAACCCAATCGGTCGTCGAATCACTATCGACCATCCATACCTGGACGGCGTGAGCGAGCTGTTTACAGACGAAGTGACCATCGGCAGCCTATCGCTCTCAGTTGGAGACACTCTGGAGTATCACTTTGACTTTGGGGCAAACTGGCGATTCTCTTTACTGCTAGAAGACCTAGAGCCGATTCCAGAGCAAGGCGTTGCCAAAGTCAAAAGCACCAGAGGCCGAAAGAAGCCGCCGACCGCTATTGGCCGAGTCATTGAAGCGCACGGCGAAGCGCCGCTACAGTACGGAGAGGAGCAATGGTAGCCCCTTATACAAAAACATTACGCAAAAACACTACGCAAAAACATTACGCCAGAACATTACCGCGACACAGCTGATCGGCTTTTTTCAGCATCGTCGGAATCCGGTTGTCGCCGTGCATTCCGGCAATATTCGCCTTAGCAACCTCCAGCGGCATGTTCACAGACGTGACAAAGAGGGGGCTTTGACTATCTCCTCGAAGGATCTCACAATCCTTGGGTGTATCGGCAAATCTGTTTTTTGCAACGCCGATTACTGGCACAGCTCGGTCAATAGCTTCGTATAGGTGCATGCCTAGCCCAGGCGTCTGTGCTTCGCCCAGCATCACGTAGCCGTCGATAATAATAGCCGTCAACGCATTGAGGTCAACGTCGGACAGCAGCTCTAAAAGACAGGGAAGCTCGCGCTTGTAAAAAGAACCGGGCTCATAGGGCTCAATCCCTTGGATTTGTCGGGTAATGGTCTGCGCACTTTCTGCATCGAGCCAACTAGAAAACAAAACGCCAGCAGCGATCGCACTATCGTCACCATACTGAATATCTGTTGCAAGCAGCACTGTTAAATCTATCCTTAGATCTGACTATTTCGACTATTGGTACACCCAACTAATCTATACAAGCCCTAAATCGATAAATACTGATGATTCTTGCCAAGCCTTACACAAAAAGTATTATGAATAGTCGCTATCCAGCGCCCAGTGTCGCTTGCAGCTGCGCCAAGCGATCCTTCACAATTCGATAACAAATCCAGTTGCCCCGACGCTCTTTTTCTAGCAAACCAGCCTCATACAGCACCTTTAGGTGATGGCTCACCGTTGGCTGAGACAGCTTTAGCGCTTCTACTAGTTCGCAGGCACGGACTTCTTGCTGAGGCTGCACCGCAATTAAGCTAAGCAGCTGTAGTCGAGCGGGCTCTGCGAGCACACGAAATAGCGCCGCTAGCTGACTGGCTTCGGCGGCGGTGATTTTACCTGCCAATAAGGGCGGACAGCAGGGCGCGGTTGAGTCGGCACGTTCCATGCTCTGTATATTGACATACATCGATATACTCTTCACAATATCGATACACATCTATATTGATAGTGATCAATGTTGCTAATCCAGGCTCAAAAGAAAACTACGCCGCGCCGCGCAACCTATTCTCGCGAGCTGCTTGCTGAGTTTATTGGCACATTTGCCATTGTGTTTGCAGGCACCGGGGCCGTGATGGTCAATGAGATCAGCGGCGGCGCGCTGACGCATCTAGGCATTAGTGTTGTCTTTGGCGCAGTCGTAGCAGCGATGATTTATACGTTTGGCCATATTAGCGACGCGCACTTTAACCCGGCGGTGACGCTCGCATTTTGGAGCAGTGGCTATTTGGCGCGATCGCGCGTTATCCCCTATATCATCGCGCAAGTCTTGGGCGGCATACTCGGATCAATTCTTCTTGCTCTCTCACTGGGCCCAGTTGCCAAACTAGGCACCACACTACCGCTAGGCGGCAATTGGCAGCAGTCTTTTATTCTAGAAACTGTTCTTACCTTTCTACTTATCACCGTTATCCTGGGCTCTGGCCTAGACAGGCGATCGCACACTGGCTTTGCAGGGTTAGCAATCGGCCTCACCGTCGGGTTAGAAGCCGCCTTTATGGGACCCATTACCGGCGCAAGCATGAATCCAGCTCGATCTTTTGCCCCTGCCCTAGTCAGTGGCATCTGGCAATATCAATGGATTTACTGGGCCGCGCCTATGCTGGGCGGACAAGTTGCGGCCTGGGTTTATCGCTATCTTTCGAATGATTTTCAAGACATAGAACACTAGAAATAAACATTGATCATGGGTCATAAAGCGCAACAAAACAAAACTGCTGAAAAGGCAACCTTTTCAGCAGTTTTGTTTTAGACATATGATTCTGTTAGCGCCAACAGAAATTCAATTCTATACGGTTACAGATGGATGCTTAGGGTTGGGACCGTACTGATTGCGTTCGAAACTGCTGTCTTGGCAAAGAAAGATGAGAAGGACAATAGCACCGATCATGCCGACAAAGGGAATCACCGTGATTAGCTGTAACCAACCAGTGCGGCCTGTGTCGTGCAGACGTCTGGTACAAACTGCGATCGCCGGAATCAACGAACCAAAGAGATATATAGGAATAAGGAAAACGAAAATCTCAGAGATATTGCTCAAAATGGCGCTTACTACAGCAATAGCAATCAGCGCAATATAATTGAACAGCGTGAAGTACCAATATTCTGAGCGCGACGCTCGCCCGCTAAAATCTGCATACTGATTGAAACATTTGATATACCAATCCATAATTTCTCCAACTGTTGTAATTTAATAGGACAGTTTGCCTTGAAGGATGGGCCCTACGGTATATCGGCACAGACCGAGAACACGCGAAGTCCTCAAGCATCACAAGCAATTTTGATTAATTCTGAAATGAATATGCCCAGTTCCGACAAGTCAGCACACATGGACGTATTGCTAGTAACAAAGGACACTACAGACCTTCTACAGCTGACGTAAGAATTGAATGGAGAGTGTGTGTGTTCAGCTAACTCATCAGTTCTTGACATACAAATATTCAAATATCAAGCAGATCCCTTTGGCTGCTATAGAATACCGATCAGCGTATGCGATTGATTTAACCCATGACTCAACTCACCGCTCAAACTGTTCTATCTTATGTTCAAGCAGGAAAATCTCTAAAACAGACAGAGCTTAGTGCAATTGATTTGTCTGGAGAGACACTTGACGAAGGAGACTTTACTGAAGCGTATCTGAGAAGGGCTGACTTAACAAAAGCGTCGTGTGTAGGGGCTAATTTCTCAGGAGCAACGCTAATTTTTGCGTCGTTGCAGGCCGCGAACTTGCAGACAGCTCAGCTGGTGAATACTGTTTTGACGCGATCGCATCTAGAACAGGCAAATTTACAAAGCATCAAAGCAAACGGCGCTAAGTTTTCTAGTTCTTTTTTAGCAGGGGCTAGCGCTGAAGAGGCCACACTAGACGAAGCAGACTTTAGAGAGTCCGATGGACTACAGGCTCAATTCCAAAAGGCAAGCTGTTTGAGCGCGTCCTTTATTCGCGCTACTTTTGAAGGGGCAAACTTCGATAGCGCCGATCTATTTCGTACGCAGTGGCAAAATGCCCATCTCCTTGGCGCGTCATTTATTGCTGCCAACCTAGAAAGAGCGATCTTTGAAAACGCTAATCTCAACAGCGCAAACCTGGGAGGCGCTAATGCGCTGAACGCAGACTTTCATCAGGCAATTCTCTCAAACACCACGCTGGTCAGAACACAGCTCGACTGGGCTAACTGCACAGAGGCCAATTTCACTAACGCCAAAGCGAAAGGGGCGACCTTGTTTAATACCAACCTGCAATCTGCGGATTTATCAGGGGTAGATTTTACCAATGCCGACCTGAGAGAAGCTGATTTTGAAAAGGCACACATGGAAGGCGTCTGCTTGGAAGGCTGTAAGGTTCGCAAAGCTATCTTTACCGGTGTCACTGGCCTTTCAACGCAGCAAAAAGCCTGGCTCAAGGAGAATCATGCGCTTAATGTGGAGTAGATTAATGTGGAGTAGCCGAATCTGAAATAGCTGAATCTGAGGCGGTCAACGCTGGCATAACAAACTGTCCAGCCGGACCAGCATCGAATGAATGAACGGCAACTACCGCATCTAGATTTAGAGGGCCATAGAGATGTGGAAAAGTGCCGTGAGCGAGAACGTCGTCATAGCGCAGTTCAGATTGCAGGCGATCGCACGCCACAGCCAACAGCACCAGTCCAGACTGCCCTCGGTAAAATCGATTCGCAGTCGCAATCACCTGATGTTCTTGTGAAAAGTGAATAAATCCCTCGGTCTCTAAAGAAGGCGCACAATAAGCCCCAGCGACTTGCGCGCGCTGCCAGGCGGCGCGGTCTGTGATGTGAAATATCATGGCATAGTCGCGAAAACAACATATCTCCATCTTAAGCTGCTACAGCCATCTGCACTTAGCTCGGAGCCTTACGAGAATCGGCTCAGCAGCGTGGTCAAAACGGCCTGCGTTTCACTGCCTTTAAATGACCACAGCGTCGTTTCCCAACAAAAGAAAGCAACACCGCCAAAGCCTGCGGCCTGCACCGTCTGAATTTCAGCATCTAAACGGTCAATAGGTTTAGCGGATAAAAAAGGCCCGGTATACAGTCCAATCGCTGTCGGCACCTGCTCGCGCACGTCATAAAAACCACTGTTGTAAAGATCGTTTTCTAAAACAGCCAGATCGTCGCGATAAACTTGAACAACGACCTCGTCGACTATGCGCAAATCAACCCACCGTCGCCAGTCTTGCAGATATTTGTTGTAAGCGAAAGCAGGTGGATTAGGAGAAACGGAAACAATAGCGTCCGGATTCGCGTTCTTCACCGCAACGTTTATCTTCTCTAAAAGCTGAGTGATTTGCCCCGCACGCCACGCAACCCATTCTGCATCATTCACATCGCTTGGAGGCACCGCGCCGCCGTGTTCAGACTTGTACTTTTCGACCGTATAGGCATCGTAGCCAAAAGCAACGGGCAAGCCGAAATGATCGTCTAGCTGAATACCGTCAACGGGATAGCGCGCAACGACTTCTACAATCAGGTCAGTAAGGAACTGTTGAACGTCTGGATGAGCAGGATTGAGCCAGGCTAGGTTGCCGCCAACCATCTCCAGCTGAAAGTTTTGCAGTGGCTGAGGCAGCGCAGCACTTGGGCTCAGCCGAGTTTCGACGGTTTCACCCGCTTGGGTTGTGGTGAGCCAATCGGGATGGGCTTTGGCGATCGCACTAGTCTCTGGAATCATCAGCCCATACTCAAACCAGGGCACAATCCGCAGATGCTGCCGATGCGCTTGATGCACCAGCCCTTTTAGGACATCGTCGCCTGGCAACAATGGAATATCGGTCACCATTTCCTTAGCAGGACCGCCCGCCGCCTGCATCACCGCACTCGGATGCAGCGTATAGCCTCGATTCCAAACGCAGGGATACAGTGTATTCAAATGGTGCTTGGCCATGGTTGCCATCACCTCGTCAGTGCGCATGGTGTAGTAAGAGAGCGCAGCTCCCACATTTGTCATCCAGACGCCGCGAATTTGATTAGAGGCAAAGGGAGAGACAACCGGTGCCTGCCACAGGGCAAAGACAAACCAAATCGTGGATAGAAAGAGACTGAGTCGAATCCAAAATTTTCTGCGTTTGGCGTTAGTCCGTTTGGCATTAGTCATCTAGGTTGCGATCGCTCCAAAACCAGAACTCATCTGAAAAGAGGATTCACAGCACAAATGGCTTATCTCGGACAAATCTACAGCAGCTGCCCGTAAAACACACGCGTTTTATATTTAAAACTCACCAAGTCATCGGTACTGTAGGTTTGGAAAAGGCTCGACAGCCGAGCCAACATTGGCGCGTGTTTTGGGTGTTCTTTCTGCGGAGCATAAGAAGAAGACATCAGTCGCCCTTTTATCCCCTCGTAGTCGAACAGCTGACGGTAGTCGAACGCCTGATGACTCCAGTTACCCTCTCCGAAAAAATCAGAGAACACACTTTCATGAATGTTCTTATGAGTCACCTGCCGATAGTCGGTCGCGTAGTCTTGCAATAGCTGTTCGTACGCCCATAAAAAAGGCGTGGAGTCCGGGTCACGATCGATCCACACCACCGCAACCCAACCACCGGGCTTCAGAATTCGCAAAAATTCTCGGCGAGCCTGCTTCGGGTCAAACCAGTGAAAGGCTTGGCCAGCCACTACGAAATCAACACTCTCCTCAGCTAACGTCGTCGCTTCCGCCGTTCCATTTACGCTCCTAAAATTAGAATAGCCTTGACAATAGGTCTCGCCCGCGAGTCGCATTTCACGGTTTGGTTCTACTGCATACACCAGGTTGTTGTTAGCTAAAAACAACTCACTTAAAAAGCCTGTCCCCGAGCCCACGTCCGCCACAATAGAAGCTGGCAATAGCTGACAGCGATCCACTAAAGTCTCAATCACGGCACTTGGATAGTGGGGGCGATACTTTAGATATGTCTCTACCCGGCTGGAGAATCGCTGCGTGGAGTCTGGCATAAAAGATTCAGGGAAAAGTACTAAGTCGAGAAAGCTGCCAAAACAGATTTAGAAATTCGCTCTAGGTCGGTCTCTACAAACTTATCCCAAAAGTCCCTAATTTTCTTCTCAATTCCTGCCCAGTCTTCTTCAAGATAATCCTCTCCATGCAGCAGATTACGTCTGATAATTGCGCTGTAACCATCTTCTTTGAGCCAGCTGTTTACATGTCCCGACATTGCCAACGATTTGACTGGTTTATAGAAAGCCTCCTTACGAGACTTTTTTGCAGGCGCAATCACCAGCTGAAAGTTCAAGTAGTCAGGCGCGTTCGCAAATTCAAACAGAATCAGACGATTGCTAGCCACCCAACCGGCCTCCGTTTTTTGCTCAGAAATAGCGTCCCAGCTTTTACAGGCAAACCGAATAAAGTATTTGTTGCTAGTATCTAACTCAATACCAGCCGAAGTTGCGTCGCGTTACTCCTCTTCATCCTTTGAGATTTCTAACTCTTTGGATCCTGTTTTTTCATCCATTACCCGATCAAACTTCACGCCAGAAACTAACCCAATCACCAGCTCTAACGTTGTATTCACCCGACAGCCATACACCATATGGCCACCCTTGCATTCACCTTCTGTGTCTGCCACGCTCATGTGTAAATGAACACCGCCTTCGCCTAGCGTGCCAGAAAGCGTCAAAATTTCGTGCTTGCCTTTTAGCGTCGTGTGCTTATTTTGATCGGCAAACCGCAAGCAAACATTCGATAGGCTCCCGACCGCGCCCAATACAACAGCCGCTGAAATCTTATCTCTTTTGACGAGTCTTTCTAAATCTCGGCGAATATCCGCGCCTGATTCTAACCTGAGCGATACAAGTTCCATACCAGCGTTGGAGTGCATAGGGGATCTGTTCTAGCGTCTTTTGAAGTATTTTTGTTCTATTTCTGGCAAACGGCTTCTATTTTGTAGCCGTTAGGATCGCGAACATAGGCCGCGTAGTAGTTGGGATGATACTGCGTACGAATTCCTGGTGCGCCTTCGTCTGTGCCACCTTTTTCTATAGCCGATGTGTAGAAGGCATCTACCGCTGCTCTATCTACCGCACGAAAGGCCAGGTGAAAGCGAGGAGGGGTTGGCAGCTCGCCCAGATTAGACTGATTAGCGTCTTTAGAATACAGCCAGAACGAGACTTGCCCGGCACCTACATAGGCCGCAATACCGCGATCGCTCATTGCAAACATCTGACTGATACCTAATGGCTTTAGCGCAGCGTCGTAAAAAGCTAGACTTTTGTCCAGGTCAGTGACACCGATAGAAAGATGATCAAACATAAAAAACGGTGATCTGCAAAGCGGCTTCAGATAGCTATGTTACAGAATAGTCGCCACGCTCGCTTTAAAAAAACTGATCTCAAAACTGACTTGATTAGCCTCGCAATATAGCCTGACAGCTATAAGGAAGTAGGCCACACAAGTCTAGTCGTTCTTATGAGTAATTCTCTCAGTAGTTCTTAATAGTTTTCAATAGCGATCGCAGCGCCATTTTTTATCTGCTGCACTATCAGCTTATCAGCCTCCGCAATCGTTTCCGCAGAGACTTGCTGATCAGAATATCGACCCATGATCGCGTAGCTAATGAGACCTAAACTTTCTCGAAAAGCGATAAATCGGCTTTGCTTTAGGCCCTCGTTAGCTAAGGCCGTAGGATGCGGAATCACTTCAAAACCAAAACTTTTGAAGGTGAGCAGCGATCGCATCATATGCAGCGGATCGGTCACCAAAATAATCTTCGATAATCCCCGAGGCATCATCATTGCCGCCGTAAATTCGGCATTTTCCGACGTACTCAAAGAACAGCGCTCTTGAACAATCACTTCTCTAGAAATATTAGACTGATTCTTCAATAAACCCGCAATAATCGGCGCATCTGTCCGACCACTAGGGACTATCAGCGGCGCACGCGCCTCCTGCCACAGGGCTGCAACCGTTTCCGCTCTTGGCTCGTTTTGATTAGGGCCACGACCCAACACCACAATAGCGGCAGCCGCTTCGCCAGAATCAGCTGGCAAGAAGCCAACTAGCAGCCACTGACTCACAGCAGAGGGAAGCGGAGAGATAAAGAGTAAGCACGCACCTAAAAAGCTGATGCCCAGCAGACGGATTACTTTGGGTCGCAAATACCTGCGGGCAACCCACCACAGCAAAGCTGCGATCGCCATTACTAGCAAAACCGCAGCCGCAGGATTAGCAAATAAATTAGATGTCAGCTTTCCCAGCATTAGCCAAAGCTGAAAAGCGGGTTCTTGCTTTCTACACAGCGCAGACTTTAAAGAAGATGCAGACTGTAGCAAAGTCAGCATGTTGTCATTCTCCTAAATCTGTAGTAAATCACCCGGCCTCTAGCCAACAATTGGCTACCAGACACTATCAGTAAGATTACGGAACAGATCGGAAAAGTTCAATTCCCCTCTAGAACTTTCAGTCGTAGCTTCACACAAGTTTGAAGCAGGGACTTGCATGCCATTACTGTTCTAGCTAGCGCAGCTACGATAGGCCGACCAGCTGTTCACTGAGCGTCCACAGCTTGCCAGCTTTGTTTGCATCGGCAGCTTCATTAGAAACTTCCTGACAAAAGGCTTCGCGATCTTTGTCTTGGCGATTACCCCAGCTCCAGTAGACGCCAGATTTGTTAAACCCTTCATCAGCGACGACCTGCGCTACGCGCTCACCCGACTCTTCTTCAGAGACATACCCACCGGTAATATTCTTCTGAAAGAATGGAAAGATCACCTGAAACAGCTTGGGCGCATCGCGGAACAAATCAGACTCCGCCACACAGCCTGGATACAGCGCATTGAAAACAATGCCCGTTTCGTCGTGATAACGGCGGTGCATTTCTAGCATCGTCAGCATATTGCACAGCTTGCTGTCTTTGTAGGCCTTACCCGGCTTAAACTTTTTACCGTCGATCATGGCAATGGGTGCTTTAAAGCCCAGTTCCATTCCCTTCAAATCACCCAAATCTGGCGGTGCCGGAATCGGAATTTTGCCGCCTAGCTCTTTCGGATTCGCGGTTACCGTGCCTAAGGTCACCAAGCGAGGCTCAGGGTGAGCCGCCTTTCTCATGTCTTCGAGCAGTAAATTGCAAAGTAAAAAGTGACCAAGATGATTGGTCGCCACGCTAATTTCATAGCCCTCTGCGCTGCGCTCAGGAGATTTTAAGCTGGGCTTATAAATGGCCGCATTCACCACTAGCGCATCTAGTGATTTGCCGGTTTCGCGAAAGTTGCTGACAAACTGTCTTACGCTCTCTAAAGAGGATAGGTCGAGCTCAATAATGCTGTAGCTTTCAGGTGACATGCCCGCTTCTTTAGCCACCCGCTTTGCCTTATCCAAATTGCGACAGGCCATAATCACGTGCCACCCTCTCTTGGCTAAGGCTTTGGCGGCGTAGAGGCCAACACCGGAGGAGGCACCAGTGATAATGGCGTTAGATTGAGGCTGTTCCATGGGGCTTTAGTAACGGTTAATTCACAGATATAGCCAATGTCCTAGTGCATTAGGACATTGGCTAGTCGAGTTGCTTGACCAGCTATAGGTAGCAACCTCCAGAAGTGTCCTAAGCAACGTGACAGCTGCTATAGATTTGATTGACGCCGAAGGGCGAACTTACCAATCATGCTGCCACATTGTTGAACTAACAAAACCAATCATTACCTTTTGCAAAGTTGAGTTAAGCGTCTGCAACCAAAGGCGAAACCTGCGCCGCAAACCAGTGGGTCAAAGCCAGCGGCTCTGTGCCTTTCTCTTCTTTTAGCCGCATGGCCAACGCTGCCATCAGGTCTTTTTGGGTCTGCGCCGGCAGCGCAATATAGTCCGACAGCGTGCTGAGCAGTGCCAGGTATTTCTCAATGCTGTAGGTGGAATGGTGAGTTTCTATTGCGACGGTTGCCGGTTCAAACCATTCGGAGGCGCTGATGGTTTTGGCAAATTTTTCAAAGTTTGCCTGATAGTAGGGCTGCTGGCGCCACTGATAGCGAATTTCAGCGGCCTCTGGGTACTGCTGGTATATCGGCTGTAGGGCTTGGCAAAGGGCTTCGTCGGGCTGCGGCGGTGTGGCCCATAGCAAAATCAATGAGCCCCCAGGCTTTAGGGCCGCCGCCGACTTTTTGCAAGCAACCGCAGGTGAAACCCAGTGAAAAGAGGTCGCCGCTAAGACCGCGTCATACTGTTTATTGTTCAAGTCAAAGTCTTCAAAGGTAGCGTTATTGACGGTGACGCTATCGAAACTTTCACAGGCCTGACGCGCCAGTTCGCAGGCGGCTGGGCTGGGCTCTACGCATTGCATATCTAGGCCCCTAGCGGCAAAAGAGGTGGTTGCAATCCCAGGACCACAGCCAATTTCTAAAAGAGAATCACCCGCTTTTAGCCCAGCTTTTTGCACCACGCTATCAACCAGCGCATCGGGGTAGTGTGGCCGCGCCCACCTGTAGGCTTGAGCCGCTGCGTTGTACCACTAACTCCGCTGCGCGCGGCTGTAGTTCTGATCAAACTCACTGTACCAGGTGTACCAGCTGTCTTCTTCGGGCGCTGTCATTTCAGGCGGTGTCATCGTCCAACTTCAGAATCGACGGTGAGCGGCACGCCATTGCTAGTCGCTAGCACGACACCGCGCCTGCGAGGGGTTACCGTCTCATCACTTGTCAGCTTAAACGAATGGTGGGTTAGCAGCGTGGCTAAAACCAAATTCAGCTCTAGTTTTGCTAGCGCATAGCCAATGCAACGACGGTTGCCGCCACCGAAGGGCAAAAATTCATAAGGTGCAAACTGTCGGTCTAAAAATCGCTCAGGCCTAAACGTTTTTGAATGTGGATAGAGATCTTCGCGATGATGCACAGAGTAAATAGCGGGTGTGAGAAAAGTCTCAGGCGGATAGGTATGTCCGTTGATAGTCACCGGTTGAGCCGAGATTCTAGGCGCGGCAATCGGAGCAATTGGATACAGGCGCAGCGTTTCTGAGGTAACCGCGGTTAGGTAGGGTAGGCTTGCGATCGCAAGCGGATCGGCCTTCTCAGACAAACCTTCCAACTCAGCCATAAGCTTTGCCTTCACCTCGGGCAGCTTATGCACCCAATACATGGCCCAGCTCAGCGCCGCCGCCGTTGTTTCATGGCCGGCTGCCAGCATTGTAATCAGCTCATCTTTTAGTTCAGCATCAGTCATTGGCTGACCGTCTTCATCACGAGCTTGCAGCATCAGGCTCAGCACGTCATCACCTGGCGGCATATTGGCAGCCCGTCTCTCTTCTATTTCAGCCTGAAGCAAATCGCAAATCTGTTGTCGCTGAAGCAGTACTCTGCCCCAAGGACTCCAGCGCCCCCAATCTTGTTGAAACCAGCGAAAGAACAACAGACTCGCACCAACAGGAGAACCTGTCATATCGAGCCAGCTGATCAGCAGCGACTTGAGCTGCTGATAGCGATTGCCTCCTCTCAGGCCAAACACCGTTTGCAAGATCACTTCAAGCGTAATGCTTGGCATTACATCGCCACACAGGATCTGCTGACCAGGCTGCCACCGGCGGCTGGTCTCCTGAGTGATGTCACAAATGGTAGTCGCGTACGACTTTACCTTTGCACCATGGAAAGGAGGCATCAGCATTTTGCGCTCGCGCCTGTGACGGTCGCCGTCGAGTAGCAGCACAGAATTATCCCCCATCAAGGGCCGTATAATGTCTTGCCCTCTGCCAACGTCGAATCGAGTACCCTTGTCAGAAAAAATCTCTTTAATCGCCTGTGGGTTGCTGAGAAAAACAAGATTTCCAAAGCCATACATCCGCATCGTAAAGGTATCGCCATATTTCGCAGCGCACTCGTCTAGATAGGCATACGGACGAGCAATCCAGTTAATCAGCTGCCTGAGGCCAGATTGCGGCACCAGGTTGGGCAACGGCTGAACGGTCGGCTTTTGCAAAGTCTGCATGGTAGAACCTCAAATGTTATTGGCATCAGACGTTATCGAGACAGGCGTTATCGAGACAGGCGTTATCGAGACAGGCGTTATCGAGACAGATTTGGCTCAGCGACCTGTGGCCAGCTCTCAAAGTTGCGTCGCACCCAGTCCATTCCCGCCTCGTTGTTGAGCTTTATTTTCTGTGGTGGGTCGGCATACAGCTTATTCAAAATATCAGCGTCTTGCTCGACGACAGTGGCCACTAATTTCAAAAGAGAGCGCTTCATCAGCTTAAAAACTGGAGACTTTGGTTTTGCGAACAAGAGCACGTAAGTACGCGTATGTTCAGCAGATTCTGGAATAAACAGATGACATTGCACAATCGGCCCCGCCGCACTCTCGCCGCGAAAAAGAACAATCGAGGGAAAAAAGTTCTCTAAATGAGCTTCAATCACCTTAGGCAGCAGCAGTACAGATGGATTTTTTAACACCTCTTGCCGTGTAGGAGAGGCCTTTGGCATCTTCAGATAGGCGTCAGAATGATGGCCAGTATCAACGAAGCGCTCAAAGCGAACTTCTTCAATCCGAAACATCTCTCGATGCGTGCCGTTTTGATGGTTGTAGTCGTGCATATTGAGCAGCATGGGCAGCAGCGGCGTCGCGACACTGATTTCGCCTGTGCTACCGACAAATTCATACTCATTAGCAATTTGAGTCAGGACGTCAGGAATCGCCATTTGCGGCTCAGCGCCACCGTACGACCAAATAAAATCGCCTTGAATAACGAGCTCTAGAGGCTTGAGCTGAGAAAGCGTTTCCTTTTGCGTACCGGGCAGCACCGTGCAGCCATCATGGTCAAATTCAAGCGCATGAAAGGGACAGGCGATCGCACTCGCTCCATCCAATTGCTCTACACACCACCCTTCAGAGAGCATCGCGCCCATATGCGGACAAATATTCGGCAGGGCCTGAACGCGGTTATTGGCGTCTTTCCACAGCACATAGTCGTGGCCATACACCGCCACCTTCATCGGCTGGTTCACCGTTAGCATAGACTTATGAGCCAGCAACCACGGCGCCCCCTGAAGCATAGAGCGATCGGTTGATATGACAGTAGAAACGGCAGTAGACATAGCAATAGCTCCTTACTGAGCGTCCAAGATTTAGCGGGGATTTTAGTCTGGGATTTCTTATGCAATACAAAAGTGACAAAATATTCACGTTTACTCATATTAAGCCTATCCGTTCTAAATTTGTCAAGATGAGAGCTCCCGAGCAGTCATGGTCTCTGATAAAGCCGCCAATAAAGCCAAACAGTCGTTATCCTTTCGCCATCATCCCAAGCAGCAGCGAAGCCAGGCGCGGGTAGAGAAAATCTTGCAGGCGGCAGCCAAGGTGTTTTGGGACGTAGGATATGACGCAGCGACAACCCATGCGATCGCCCAACAAGCCAACACTGCGGTCGGCACCCTCTATCGTTTTTTCCCAAACAAGCTGGCTATTTTCCACGCCCTCGAAAAGCGTCATAGACAAGGCGTCGAAGATATTCAAGCCCAGCTGATGAGCCCCGAGGTTATTCATCAGCCGCTGTCAGATATGATTCGGCAGATGGTTGAAACGTTTGCTAAATACTTTGAATCACTTGGCCCTAGAGTGGTCTACATCCAGTATTACGACCAGCCAGAACTCTATGCTCAGTTCGACGAATCTGTGGACTACAGCTACATTCGAAGGTTTGCGATCGCTCTGCGCATCCGCAACCCCAAGTTACCTATCGAAAAAAGTGAGCTGATCGCCGAAGTCTGCCACCGCTCTTTCAATGCGCTATTCCTACGAGCCCTAAGAAGTGAACCCCAGCACAGGGATCATTTATATCAAGAGCTTCAGACGCTGCTGATTAACTACCTGCAAACTTACGACGCAAAATGTCACAAGTTAAGCGAAACTCAGCTAGCTGATCCCTCTACCGCTGCGCCGATTGCTTCAGATCCCACATATCTCGACATCACCCTCAATCCACGTCAGCAGGTCGCCCTCTCTCATATCCAACAGCACGGACACCTCACTATTCAGACGTTTGAGGCGCTATGCCCAGAGCGATCGCGACGAACGCTTCAACGCGATCTCAAACGGCTTGTCAGCGAGGGGCTGCTTATCACCACAGGTGATACCAATCAGCTTACCTACCGCCCGCCTGCTGGTCGCTAGCTGAGCAAAACTTGTGACATCTTGCGTCGTCATGCCGCTAAGAAAGCACCAGAGCTAAGTACCAATACACTTAACTATCTGGGTGAAACCGAACTGGCTATCCGGATGAAACCGAACTGGAAAACCGAACAAGCATGGATACATTAAGCACATGCCCCGCCCGGTTCTTACTACTTCCCCAATCCAACCTGTCTATATACAATGAAGACAGCAGCTCAAGAGAACTTCCTCATGCAACTGAAGCGTCCCATTTTGGTCGGTGGTCTAGGTCTTTCAGCCAGTTTATGGCTCTTGAATATCGTGGGTCATTCACCTGTAGGGCACGCACTCGGTGATGGGTCTGCGCTAATAGGAGCGATCGCACTTAGCGCCGGGGTCTGGTTCTTGCAAAAGAGCAAACGCGCCAACCTGACTATCGAAGCGCCCCTCGCACTCAAGACAGTCGATAAGTCAGCTGTTGAAAAAACGCTTGCTGGTGTAGAAGCAACGCTCACCACGCTGATTGAAGCGCTACCAGAAGAGAGAAAAGCTGACTGCAAGCACGCCATCTGGACGCAGATAGAACAAAAGAAGCAGGCCATCAGTCAAGTACTCGCTAGCATAGAAAGAGAGAAGCTCACGCTAGCAATTGTTGGTAACAAATCCACCGGAAAAACAACGCTGGCTACACTGCTTCACGATCAGTGGCAGCCAGAGCACTCGCAAGTTACACGTATCTCAGAAATAGAGGGAGAAGAGACGCTACTAGCGTTAGACACAGATCTAGTGCTGTTCTTAACCACAGGCGATCTTACGCAATCAGAACTTCAGCGGCTGCAAAGCCTACTCAGAGCAGGCTACCGTACGCATATCGCGTTCAACAAGCAAGATCAGCTGGTACCGGTTGACCGGCAGGCTGTTGTGCAGCGAATTCAAACCAGAGTAGAAGATTTGGACATCGGTGTGAGTGCGATCGCGCCTAAACCAAACCCAATCACAGTTCGTCGCCATCTAGAAGACGGCACTATTCAAGAATTTACCGAACAGCCAGCGCCACAGATTGCGCGGCTTACTGACAAGCTCAACTACCTGATTGACAACGAAGCTCAGCAGCTCGTGCTAACAACGGCCCTGCGTCAGGCCAAAGCACTCAAAACAGACGTTCAACAGCTTCTTAACGCTGAGCGCCAGCAGCGAGCCATGCCCATTGTGGAACAAATGCAGTGGATTGCCGCCGGTAGCGCGTTTGCCAGTCCGCTTCCTAGCCTGGACATGCTGGCAGCCACAGCCATCAACGCTCAGCTAATTGTTGATTTGGGCGCGGTCTACGGCCAAACCTTCTCGCTAGAGCAGGCCAAGAAAGCGGCGGGCACACTAGCAGAACTCCTCGTCAAGCTAGGACTGGTAGAACTGTCTACGCAGGCCTTCGGTAGCCTGCTCAAAACGCACGCAGCCACCTACGTAGCCGGCGGAGCGCTCCAGGGAGTCAGCGCCGCCTACCTAACTCGAACCGTTGGCCTTAGCCTGATTGAGTTCTTTGAAGAACAGAGTGTACTCCCCACCGAAGCACAAAAGTTTGCCTTTGGAGCAATGGGCGATCGCTTGCAGACTATCTTCAAAGCGACCAAGCAAAGCATGGGCTTACAGGTCTTTGTAAAACAGGCACTTTCTCATCTGCCAGCTTCTGAGATGCCAGCTTCAAAGAAGGCAGCTACTGCAGCCTAATAATCCTATGGCATCACCCGAGCAGCCTCACTTATCTAGCGATCGCAGACCCATCGTCGAGCAGGCGCGTGAAAGCCTGCGTCAGGCAATCGATCGCTACATTCCGCAGCTCAAAATGACTCAGCTGACGGACAGTGAGCTGGGTCGTCAGGCTGCTGTAAAAAATGGAATCGATCAGCTGACAACACTGCTAAACAAACTTGACGGTTCGCTGCTGCGAGTAGCCGTTTTTGGGTTAGTGAGTCGGGGAAAGTCTGCTGTCATCAATGCGCTTTTAGGAGAGAAAGTGCTAGAGACAGGCCCTCTCAACGGCGTGACTCAGTGGCCGCGTTCTGTTTACTGGATTCCAGATGAAGAAGAGGCCATAGCTGATTCACAAAAGCCCGACAAACAGAAACGCGATAAAAAAAGACTAAAGCTAGAACTGATAGATACGCCCGGGCTCGACGAGGTCGAAGGAGAATCGCGTAGTGACATGGCTCAGCAGGTAGCTGAGGAAGCCGATCTCATATTATTTGTTGTTTCTGGCGATGTTACCCAGACAGAGTATGTCGCCTTGCAACAGCTCTATGCCACCAAAAAACCGCTTCTATTGGTCTTCAACAAAGTCGATCTGTACCCAGAGACTGACCGGGAGACCGTGGCCGAAAACCTACAGGCACTCTGGCAAAAGGCAGAAAGTAAAGCCGATTTGCCGCCCGGTGCTCGGCTAGTCGATGACATTGTCATGGTGTCAGCCGAACCTGCACCGTTGCAAGTTCGCTTGGAGTGGCCCGACGGTCGCACCAGCGAAGAATGGGAGAGTCCACCACCACAAATAGAACCGCTTAAAACCACTCTGTTGAATATTGTTCGAGAAGAAGGCTCTACGCTGGTTGCACTTAACGCGCTGCGTCAGGCAAGCGTGATAGAGAACAAACTATCTGCGGAGACCGCTGAGCTAAATCAGGCAAGCGCGGATGAGCTGGTTTGGAAGTATGCAAAGTACAAGGCGATCGCAGTTGCCTTTAATCCTGTCGCGGTTCTCGACATTCTAGGCGGTGTCAGCTCTGACATTGTGATGATTCGCTCTCTTTCTAAGCTGTACGGCTTTCCCATGACCCGCTTTGAAGCCAGCAGACTCTGGCGCTCCATCATCGGCAGCTCTGGAACGCTGCTACTCAGCGAATTTGGCACGGGCCTAATGTTGGGTTTTGGCAAGAGTGGCGCTGCTATCTGGAGCGCCTTCGAGAGTTTTTCTGGGTTTACTGCCTATGCAGGCGCAATGAGTGCGCAAGCAGGGGCCGCAGGCTATGGGACCTACGCCGTTGGGCAAGCCGCGAAAGTTTACCTACAGCAGGGCTGCACCTGGGGAGAAACGGGCGTTAACACCGTCATGCAAAGTATTCTCTCTCAGGCCAAGGAAGATTCTACGCTAGAGCGATTGCAAACAGAAATTCAAGAAAGTATTACCGCTGAGTCACAGCCAGATGAGTCACAGTCAGAATCGACGTAACAAAACCGCAAGCTAACGGTTGAGTCTGACAGCTCAAACGATATGCAATCTTTAAGTCTCAGTGACTTCAGCTTCCGGCGGATTTTCGTCTATATCCATGCGCATGCCGCCAAACTTCTCACCAATCCAGTCGAACTTAATCTCACGCAAGTAGTCCACGACCCAGGTCGCCCGCCGCTGAAGCATATGGTTAGGGTATACATGAGCAACGCCAACTACCGGGATCTCAGCTCGCTTCGCGGCCTCAATGCCGGCAAAGGAATCTTCAACCGCAATACATTCATCAGGTCGCAGCTGTAAATCTGGATAGGTGACATTGAGCTGTGCGATCGCCTTCGTATACCCATTCGGCGCAGGCTTACTTTCATCGGCAGGCACATCGTCGCCAGCCACAATCTCAATAAAATGCTCACTTAGCTCAGCTTTTTTCAGCACATTCAACACATCGCGCCGCTGGCTTCCAGTAACCATAGCCATCTTAATATCCGCAGCCCGGCAGCGAAAAATCAAATCGTCCAGCCCAGGATACAGCGGTAGCTTCTCTAGTCCTTCTAACCAAGCTTCGTAAGCTACAGATTTTTTTAGTAGCAGCTTGTCGATAGCCTCATCGCTCATCATCCGGCCACGCTGAGCCAAAAGACCTTTCAGGCACGCTCTGTCGCTTCTTCCCCAACAAACTTGCGTGTAGTCATCCTCGTCGGGGCGAAGATTCTCATCCAGTAAAAGCTGGTTGCTCAAGGTTTGACGAATAGATTCGTCGTTGATCACGATGCCATTAAAGCTCAATAAAACTGCCTTGAGTGCCATAGATGTCAATACTCGCTCAGCGATTATTTACAGCAATTAGCGATCGCCATCTTCCTAATGTACAGGATACCTAATCGCTATCAGCTCACATCCATAGGGAATAGTGACAGAAGGAAGTAAAGAGAACATAAAGCATACGGTGTACGGTTTGTCGCATTTGTGCATACTACCTATCGGTACACCGTCAAATTTGTAAGTTCTTTTGATTTCAGGGGGTTACGAATGGCTAATCACGTTCTAATATAAGAACGAGTGCTCTATAGGCACAAAAACACTTGCACAAGCCGCTTTTCTTAGCAGTCTGTGCATTTTTACATGTCCTTGAAGCTCTTAAGTCAATCCCCCTTGAAAAAAGAGCCTTCATATGTTTCTGATGACCGTCTCAACCAACCCTCTAAGTTTTCTAGTTGAGAAGATTTAAATGCCTCTACATAACTCCTCCACTATTAGCCCTGCAACTATCAGCAGCACAACTATTCCGCTACTGCTCGAATGGTGGCAGCAGCGCAAACGGATCGCCAGTGTCCGCAGTCATCTGAGCGCTACACTGCCCAAAGGTGATGAAGCCTATCTTCAGGCCTACTATCGCCTGATGGAAGTGTATTCAGTGGTTAAATCCGGCGGCGTGCAAGCGCAGACAGAAGCCGTTCACGCCTTTACACAGCGAGAGTCCGTACTGCTCAACCAGCGACTTAGCGAGATAGAAGCCGCTGAAGAATTGGCCGAAGCAGCCAAGCGTCGAGAACGCGAAAAAGTAAAGCAAGAGATTCAAGAGCTGCACAGCGCTAACAGCTGGCGACTTCAGGCACTCACAAACATTGCGCCCGACGAAGAAGCCACTGTGAAACAATATCTACCAGATATTGAAAAAACACTCATGCAAATGCAGTGTGCCTAGTTTAAGGACCTGATTCATGCCAGCTACGACTCAAGCCGACGTCGTCATCATTGGTAGCGGCCTCGGAGGTTTAGTAGCTGGCGCGCTGCTCGCTCGCTACGGGCGCCGGGTGATTGTGTGCGAAAGCCATTCCCTCCCTGGCGGCGCCGCCCACGCATTTAGTCGTACGCATCAGGGCAAGACCTTTACCTTCGATTCGGGGCCCTCGTTTTTCTGCGGACTGGGCGAAGCAGGCTCAGCAAATCCGATCAGCCAAGTGTTAGCCGTCTTAGAAGAAAGTATAGAAGCCATTCCCTACGAGCCCTTCGGCTACTATCATTTCCCTGAAGGTACGCTACCGGTCTACGGCGACAGTGAAAAATATCAGCAGGCCGTAGAGGCATTTTGCCCAGGTGGAGCCACGCAGCTAGCCGCCCTAGAAGAACGACTGCTGAAAATATATGCACCGCTCAAAACCATTCCAACCCTGGCACTTAGAGCTGACCTGAAGCTGCTACCACTTCTACTGAAGCAGTATTCGGGTGCGATCGCTAAACTCATCCCCGTTCTACGCGACTTAGACCGCTCCATGGGCGAGGTCATGGCGCCCTACATCACCTCAGACTGGTTACGAAGGCTGCTCGATTTAGAATGCTTTCTCCTCTCCGGCATGACCTGCGATGAAACCGTTGCCCCTGAAATGGCCTTTATGTTCGGAGAACGCGCCCAGTCTGTCATTGACTACCCAATCGGCGGCAGCGGCGCCCTGGTAGACGCTCTCGTCCGTGGGCTACGCAAGTGGGGAGGCGAGCTAAAGCTGGGTGCTCACGTACAAAAAATTCTAACGAGAAAGGGCTGTGCAACCGGTGTCTGTCTTAAGAATGGAACAGAAATCACCGCACCCATTGTCATCTCTAACGCGACGATTTGGGATACCTACAGCCACCTGCTCGATCCTTCAGCGCTGCCTGCTAGCTACCGAGATCAAAAGCTAGAAACGCCTGCTGTTGACAGCTTCATGCATCTACACCTCGGCATTCGAGCCGACGGGTTGCAAAATGTCCCCATTCACCATGTTGTTGTTCACAACAGTGACCTGCCTGTAACAACGCCTGGAAATACCTGTATGGTCTCTATCCCAACCGTACTAGATCCTCAGCAGGCACCCGAGGGATACTACACAGTTCATGCCTACACGCTAGAGCCGTTTGAAGGCTGGAAAAAAGACAAACAGTATGAACAAAAGAAAAGAGAGAAAGCAGAAACACTTTTCAAGGCTGTTGAGAGAGTTATTCCAGATGTGAGGGACCGCGTTGAACTAGAACTGATTGGGACACCGCTGACACACAGCCGCTTTCTGCGGCGATACCAAGGCACCTACGGCCCCGCAATCAAAGCCAAAGAAGGCCGCTTTCCTAGCGGCAAGACGCCCGTCAAAGGGCTATATCTGGTAGGCGACAGTACGCTTCCTGGGATCGGGGTTCCAGCCGTTGCCGCTTCAGCTATCCTCTGCGCCAATAGCTTAGTCACGCTGCAAGAATCTGAAGGATTGCTCAATCAGCTCAATCAACTTAACTAGCGCTATGAACGCAGCCCCTTCGCCTGTAAAGTCGCCTCAATCCAGTCAATATCTTGACTAGGTAAAGGTAGAACAATCTCTTGCTGGTAGTCAATAAAATAGTCGTACCCCGATTTTTGGTAGACCTCATCCAGCAGCTTCTGTAGTTCAATTGTCGGCTCTATATCTTCCGAAGTCAGCGGTAGCGGAAAAGTGGGAATAACCTCTGACAGATTAAAAGCATACAGATCAGCAGTAGGACGACACGCTGCTCTACTCACCAGAACTCTGTAATGACTATCAATACTGCTTCCACTAAGCGGCAAGGGATCACCCTGAGTGAGCAGATCAATTTCTATTAGGTTTGTCTGTGTCTTAAGTATCTTCTCTCGTTTCTCTATATACTTCTTTCTACCCTCGCCTCGCTTGTTGGTAGGAGATAGCACCTCAACCGTTGTAATCACCTGACGAGTCTGCGCATCTTTTACTTCTAAGTACGGCTCACGCGCTTCTTCTGCCATCGGCAGCGTTACTTGCACCGGTCGGCTAGTGGGCTTAGTAGCCGTCTTTTGTGAAGTGTTACGAGGCAACCGAGACTGCTGGACAGTGACGTCCGGTCTACCAATAAACACCGTATTCAAGTCCATAACTTCGTATACGCGCTTATCAATATCCACCTGATATTTTGGCAGTAGCTGAGGCGTCAGCAAGTCGGCTAGCGCCACGATTAGACGGTTATGAACCGTTGGCCAACGATCAGGATATTCCAGATATGGATTCATGCCGGGAAAAGGAGATGGCATGGCAGAAACTCAAAGCTATATGGATAGCTACATTATAGGTATGGACCTATTCCAGTGCTGTTTGCCAGTGTTATTTGCCAGTGTTATTTATAAGTGTTATTCGTTGATTGGGTATGCTTCTAGCTCATATTTCAGATTTGCATGTGATGGTGCCAGGCGAGCTGGCCTACGGCGTTGTCGATACGGGGCCGATGGTAGAAAAGGCGATCGCACATCTAAAGTCCCTCTCTCCCGACATCATTATCATCACAGGCGACCTAGTTCACCAGGTCAAACCCGCCGAATACCAGCGCCTCAAAAGCCTACTCAGCAAGCTGTCCATGCCGGTCTATTTGCTCCCCGGCAACCACGACAGCCGCGAGCTTATCCGCCAAACCTTCACCGACTATACCTATCTACCCAGCACCGGCTACCTGCAATACACCGTAGATGCCGGAGACCTCAGGCTAATCATGCTCGACACTAACGTTCCAGGCGAAGGTCGCGGCGAGCTAAACGCCGAGAGACTCACCTGGCTCGACAAACAGCTTAGCGAGCAACCCAATCGACCTACGCTCATCTTTATGCACCATCCGCCGTTCACAACAGGCATTAATCTTATGGACGGCTACGGTCTCACAGGACTAAAAGATCTTGAAGCCATCGTCAAAAAGTACAGCTGCATTGAGCGCATAGGCTGCGGCCATATCCACCGCCCCATCAACAAACGCTGGGCCGGCACGCTTGCATACACCGTCCCTAGCCCTGTTCACCAGGTCTCGCTAGACCTCATAGCGACAGCCGAAACCGCCACCTTTACCCTAGAGCCGCCAGCCTATCAGCTGCACCTGTGGAACAAAGACACAGGCCTGGTCTCGCACCTTCAATACATCAACGACTACGACGGCCCATATCCGTTTGTGCACTCCAAAAGCCACTAAAAATCCGCTTTCCTCCTCATGAACGATAGAAGAGAACAGCGGATTTTCGTGATCATTTTCGTGATCAATAAATAGAATCTAGCAACAGAAACTAATGCTTATTTTCTATTCTTCTGCGTCCGTTCCACTGCCTTCAGCATGTGGTACGTAATCAGTAGCTGCGTCAACGCCAGCGGGTAGCTCTGCAGCGTCTCACCCGTCGTACCTACGACCTTACCTACGTCCTGGTTACCTTCCAGGCTACAGAACTGACCTAAGTAGGGCACTTCACTACACAAAATGCGCTCTAGCTGCTGCACCTGCGCCTCATTGGCATGACCGTCTACAGAGAGCACGTCAACCGGTTTGCCCATATCACGATCTAGCAGCAGGCGAATCGCATCGCCCAGGTCATTCCCCTTGTCATCTAAAATGTGGGTGAAGTCAGGGTGAGGCAAGGTAGGACGCAGTACCAGCTTGACATCTAACAGCAAATCGTTCCCTGCATCGCCTTCATCGGCCGGCGGGATGAAAGAGACAATTACATCAGACCACTGACGCTGAGGGCGAATAAACGCTTCAGAGTCTGGTTCGCGCTTACGCAGAGCGTCTAACACCTGTTCATCGGTATAGCCTCGCTTACGCGTATCACGCTTAATCTTCCACTTTGCTCGCAAATCTTCGGGCGGTGCCAAGTAAACTTTCACATCGTAGGCATCGCGCGCCGCCTTGGTAGAATAGCCCAGCAGGCCTTCTACAATGACAAACTTCTTGGGCTCAATGTACTCAGGCGCGTCGAACTCACCAGACGTGTGGTTGTAAATGGGCTTTAGAATCGCCTGACCGTTGCGCAAATCTCTCAGGTGCTGCTCGATGATATCGAGGTAATTACAGTCGGGATGCAGCGCAGAGATGCCCATTTCGGCTCTTTGCTTACGGTCATAGCGGTGGTAGTCGTCGGTGCAAATGGCTACAACGTTCTCCTCACCAAGCACCTGCGCGATGCCACGAGTTAGGGTGGTTTTACCTGCGGCGCTATCGCCCACGATGCCAACGATGATTGGACGCTCAGCCATGGTTCCTCCTTAGGATTGGTGTTTTTTGGAAACTTTTAATTTTCTTAATACCTTTCTAATTCTAGAGAGCAACGGTCAATGACTCAAGCCGCCGACTATTCCAGCCCACTTCCAGTCCACCACTCTAAAAAGTTTGCGCAGATAGTTCGCACAGATGCAGATATTTGCACAGGCAGTTTGTACAGATAGTTCGCGCAGATAGTTCGCACAGATATTTATAGGGCCGTTTGCAGAAGATGTTTGCTATACACTTTGGGAACATCCACACTCTTTCTAACGCTTGGCCTACA